>Ga0172379_10012121_pt1 | contig 10141 bp, 4 predicted proteins | sample GrowelOW334metaG_FD_119756 | JGI IMG/M metagenome (GOLD analysis project Ga0172379, IMG submission 119756) | Groundwater microbial communities from an aquifer near a municipal landfill in Southern Ontario, Canada - Groundwater well OW334 metaG | ecosystem: Environmental > Aquatic > Deep...
GCCTGCACCTTTGTTGCGCGAAACTTACAGGTTCATTGGAGCCTGCGCGTTTCGCGCAACTTCGGTTCGGCCTCAAAACCGTCAATTTCGCCTTAAAAACCTTATGTCGGACAGGCTCCTAGAGCGTGTGAATATCTTTCAATTTTCCGGACCGGCAGCAGTTCGATCCCGCGTAAAGCCGCCAGAACCATAAGTTTACCTAAGGTTCACCGTGGGTTCCACGGACATGCCCGGCGCCAGCATCAGGTCCCCCACAGGCTCGTCGAAAACTATCTTGACCGGCACGCGCTGCACCACCTTCACGAAGTTGCCCGTGGCGTTCTCGGCGGGCAGCAGGCTGAATCTGGCGCCGGTGCCGGACTGGATGCTGTCTATATGCCCTTTAAGCGTCCTGCCTGGGAAGGCGTCCACTTTTATGGAGACCTTCTGTCCCCTGCGCATGCGGGTAAGCTGTGTTTCTTTGAAGTTGGCCACCACCCAGACCTCGTCGGTGACCAGCGCGAGCAGCGGCTGGCCCACCTGCACATAGGCCCGCAACTCGGCGTTCTTTTTTGTGATCTTGCCGGCTTCGGGCGCGGTTATGCGCGTGTAGGACAGGTCCAGTTCGGCGGCCAGAACTTTTTTCTCGGCAAGGAGGGCCTTGGCCTTCAGCACTTCGGCGTCGGCCACGGCCTTGTCGTAGGCCTGGCGCGAGAGGTCGTCCCGGTCCAGCAGCTGTTTGGCCCTTTCCGCGTCCACCGTGGCGCGCCGTGATTCCGCCCTGGCGGCGGAGGACTCCGCGCGGGTTTGGTCCAGTTTTACCTGGTAGTCGCGCGGATCTATCTCTATGATAGGCGCGCCCTTTTCGATATGCTGGTTGTCCTCCACCCTGACGGCCTGTATCTGGCCGGGCACTTGGGAGCTTATCGGAATGATATGCGTCTCGATGACGGCGTCGTCCGTGGCTTCATGCTCCGCGGCGTAGTGCCAGTAGGCGGCCCCGGCGGCCAGCATCGCCGCGGCGGCCGCGACGAGCACGCTCCAGTGAGGTTTTTTGACTTTTTGCTTTTGTGGAACGGGATTCATGTCGTGGGTATTTTCCGTCATAGGTTCCTTGCCGGTCCGGCCGTGCGGCGTTAAAATTTAAGGTCTTTCATCCGTCCGAGGGCCAGGGTCAGGCGGATATTGGCTTCTTTATGCCGCGACAGGGCGTCCACCCGGCTGTCCCGCGCGCGCGACAAGGCGGTCTGGGCGTTGACAACTTCGACATTGTCCCCGGCTCCCGCGGCGAAGCGGTTGCGGGCCATCTCCAGTTCCTGTTCGGCCAGCGTTACGGCCATCGAGGAGGTTTCAACCTCTTCCGCGTAGGCTTGCAGCCGGAAAAACGCGATCCTTACCTCTTCTTCCACCTGTACCTCGGCGTCTGCCATGCGGCTTTCGGCCTGGGTCTTGACGGCCGAGGCCCTGTCTATGCCCGAGTTTATCCGTCCGCCCGAAAAAAGCGGCAGCCTTGCCGCTATCGCCATGTCGCCCACCAGGGCGTCGTTATGGTCCGCGACAGACCCGCTCATGGCGGCCGAGCCGGACACAGACACCACGGGCAGGCGGGCTCCTTTCGCCGCCCGTAGGGCGTATTCGCCTGCGGAAAGTTCCGCTTTCGCCACGGCGATCTCAAGCCTCGCCGCCAGCGCGCCGGTTACCGCCTTGTCCGGGTCGAACGCCGGGTCCGGAGTGAACGATAATTCCTCGGTCAGGGTCAGCCTTTCCGACAACGGCAATCCGAGCAGATGTTTCAGGCGGAGGCGGGACTCTTCAAGGGAAGTGCGCGCCCGGATCGTTCTCAGGCTCTCTTCAGCTTCGCTTGTTTTTGCCCGCACCACGTCCAGGCCGGTGGCTGTGCCGGCGGCATGCTTGTGTTCGGCAAGGACCCGCAGGTTTTCGGCCAGCTCTCTGCCCGCGGCGGCGGAATTCTGCGCCGCGGCGCAGCGCAGGACATCCAGATACGCGAGGGCGGCGGCGGCGGTTATCTGTTCTTTGACCAGTTCCAGCCTGAGAACCGCCGTTTTCCGCTCTTCACGCCTGGACCTGGCGGCGTTGCGGGAGGAAAGGTCCAGAGCGTCGAGCACGAGGCGCAGCCGGGCGTCGAAGGTATTGAACGGGCCGAGGAGATAAGTTCCGCCGCCGGGGGCGTGGCCGAAGCCCATAGCGGTAAGATTTTCCTTGAAGGTGCGCTCCTGCGAGACGGAAAATTCCACCTGGGGCAGCAGCCTGGCGGCGGCCGCAAGCGCTTCGGCCTTGCGGATCTCGCCGTCGGCGGCGGCCAATTTTACATAAAGGTTGTTCTTCAGCGCCAGGTCCACGCTGCGCGGTATATCCAACCCGTCTGCGGCGCAAAGCGGCGCGCAGAACAGCAGCGGCATCAAGAGGAATATCATGGAGTTCTTCATAATTATTTTTTCGAGGAGCGGTCAAGAAGAACGGCGTCGAACCCCGGATCGCTTATCAGTTTTTCGCCTTGAACCGCGTCCGGTTATATACTTAACGGAAAATCCTTCCAGATTTCAGGGCGTCCGAAAGCTTTTCGCCTAATCCCACAGCATCGTCGATGATCAAGATCCGTTTAGCGCCCGCTTTTTCCCCCCTTTTTTCAGCCGCACTATCAAAGACGAGCCCTTGCCGGGTTCGCTTATAACATCAATGGAACCTTCATGAGAATTTAATATCTGACGGCACACCGAAAGTCCAAGGCCCGTGCCTTTTGCCTTGGAGCTGAAGAACGGATCGAATACCCTGCCCAGGATATCTTTATCGATGCCGACCCCGTTATCATTGACGCAAACTTCGATGAAGTCGTTCTCATGACGGCCGAGGATCTCGATCCTGCCCTTCCGGTCCGTGACGGCGTCATATGCGTTATTCAGAAGATTGGCAAAGACCTCTTTCATCTGAAGCGGGTCCGCGTCAATACGGACATTTTTCAACGCTTCGATCCGTCTTGTGACGGAGATCCGCTTTTTGTCCTGTTTTTCGGCGTGGTCGGCGCATTCTTCCAGTATCTTGAAAAGATCTATATTTTCGTATGCGGGCGGCCGTATCCTGGAGTAGAACAACAGGTTGTTTATGATCTGATCGCTTTCGGATATTTTCTTTTCAATGTTGCGGATATGCCGGCCCAGATCCGCGTTCTTCGCCTTTCTTTTGATGTTGCCGGCCGCCAGCCCGATGGCCGCCAGCGGATTGCGCAGTTCATGCGCTACGGTAGCCGCAAGCGTTCCGATATCCGAAAGCCGTTTTGCCCTTTCCAGTTCCGCCTGAGCGGAGAACAGTTTCCTGGCGCCTTCGTTGACCTGCCTCTGGAAGGTTTCGTTGTCCCTCTTCAGGATCTCCTCGGCGCGTTTGCGTTCGGTAATGTCGCGGAAGACCAGAACCACACCGGTGAGTTTCCCGTCCTTGTCCCTGATGGGCGCGCCGCTGTCGTCGATCGCCACTTCCGTGCCGTCCCTGCGGATCAGGATCGTATGGTTGGCCAGAGAGACTGTCAACCCATTTTCAAGGACCTTGTCGACGGGGTCGGGCACCTCGCTACGGGTTTGTTCATTAACGATGCGAAAGACCTCTTTAACCGGTTTCAGCGAAGCATCGTGAAGAGTCCAGCCGGTCAGCGTTTCAGCCACGGCGTTCATGAATGTGATCCGGCCGGAAGTATCCGTTGCTATGACCGCGTCTCCGATGCTGGTCAGGGTGGTCGCCCAGCGTTCTTCGCTTGCGCGCAATTCCCGCTGCGCCTTCCTCATACTTGCCACCAGCCGGGCGTTCTCTATAGAAATTGCCGCCTGCGAGGTCAGGAGTTCCGTCATTTTCGTCTTGTCCGGAGTGAACACGGACATGGAAAGGCTGTTTTCCAGGTACACTATTCCCACGGTCCTCCCCTGCGCGGTTACCGGCAGGCACAAAAGGGAGCGCGTATGCGCGCCCATGCAATCCGCACTGGTTCTCAACAGGCATTCCGCGGAGGCGTCGTTAAAAACTATCTTCTCTCCGGTCCGGTATACATAGCGTACAATGGACCTGCATATGTCCCTGGCGGCATCGAGGCTGGTGTCAACCCTCTTCACGGCCCCGCCGCCCGCGGCATGGTTTTCAGCGCAAATAACCAGGTTCCCCTCTTCCTCGGCCAGAAGATAGCCGTGCTGGGCGCCGGAGCATTCTACGACCACGGTCATGATCTTTTTCAGGAGCTCATCCAGTTCCATTTCCGCGGAGATGGCCGCGGTGGACTTCATCAGATATTCGATATCGAGATTGGGCAGGACGGGTGAAGCGGAGAACGCCGGCCCGGCGGCGGCGTGGGACGGCTCCTCTTTAGCGAAATACCCGGGATACCGTTCACCAAGACGGAGCTCCTTGCGTTCGGCCCCGCATTTTCTGTAAAGCCGTCCGGCCTCCGTAAAATATGTTCGCGCGCCGGCTTTTCCGGAGCCGATGATAAGTTCGCCGAGAGCTTCGTTCAGATGCGCTTCCAGGAAGGTATAGCCCTGTTCCGCGGCGGAGCCGATGGCGTCCAGGTAAAGATTTCTGGCTTCTCTCGCGTCGCCCAGCACCCGTTCCCGTTCGGCCTGGAGAAAGGCGAGATATGGTTTCAATAAAGGGCCCAGAGCGGCCCATTTTTCAACCTTTTCGATGAGCGGCCGGATGTGGAGGAGAAGCGCCTCTTTAGTTTCAAATCCTTTCTTTTTTTCAAAGAGCTTAAGCGCGTTCAGCGCCAGGAACACATGCCATTGCCTTTTCAACACATTGTCCGTAAGGCCGGCCAGGTACTTGCGCACGCCTGAGAGATACTCGCCGGCTTTTTCGTGTTCGCCGAGGTAATAACTCGACAATCCCATGTGAACGTAATAGCTTCCGGCCGAAGCGATATGGTTGTCCCGTTCCCATTTCTCCAGTTTTTCTTCCATGGGCGTCGGCGGAGAACCGGTTTTCATAGGTTCGATCCAGCCCGCCCGCATCGCCTCCGCGAGTCCCGTGGAAAAGGACAAATGGTATCTATCGGAAAATTGCAGGCATTCTCCTGCGTAAGCCTCGATTTCCGGCATCGATCCGCCCTGGACCTGGAGGTTCCACATCAGCGGACCGTACGAAAGACCGGCGTTATATAGGTCCCCGCAATTCTTTCCGGACTGGATGGCCTTAAGGCAGTAATCGATGATCTCCCGCGGGCGGCTCCTGGAATGCATATTGCACCAGACGATGCCGTTCATGCCGCGGGTGGCTCCGAAAGTATTCGGAAATTTGGCCGACAGGTCGCGCGCGAGATCCTCGTATTTGAACGCTTGCTCGAAATCTTCCGCTTCGCCGAGTTGAAGCCCCATGATGCTGAAGGAATAGATGACGGACTCGTCCATGCCGCCGGCCAGGCAATGATGGGTCGACTGCGCCGCCGCGAGATAAAGCTCGTGCACGCGCCCCGACATATAAAGGTCCGGGATAAGCTCGCTGTAAAACTTAAGCTCTATCCTGGATCTCCTGTCCCGGGTGAAGGGCATGTTCAGGATCGTTTCCCGGATATCGATGTCCCTGGAAGCGATCTGTTCCATCAGTTCCCGTCTTCGCGAGTCGGCCTCCTCGGGTGAAACCGGAATGGCTTTGGCAAAATAAGCCAGTCCCCTGTTGGCCGTTTCCACAGCCTTGTTAAAATCGCCTATAGAGGAAAGAGAGGTCGTCTGTTCGGCCAGGCACTCCGCCTTGTCAAGGTCGGTTTTAGCGTGGGCGAGCAGTTCCGCGAGTATTTTTTCGGAGTCCTTGAAATTCCCGCACATGAGCTCCGACTTCGCCGCCTTCCGGAAAATTTCGAATGTCAGCGCGTAGTGCGCCTCCTCCCACCGGTCGGCGGGCAGGAGTTCCCTGCTGATCTTAAAATAGTCGTTCGCGGCTTGGGTCGCGAGGGAATTCAGGGCTTTGTTGCCCGCGTGAAAATTCAGCCGCGACAGGAAATACGCCTGTTCCGCGCCCGGCTTCTCTTCCCGCGCAAGGTTCAGATGGGAGACTATCGGGAACAGGTTGCCTATGGTTTCGGGATCCGTATCCACGGGGACGGCCGCGAAAAGTCGGCGTCCGATTCCACCATGGACCGACCTGCGGCGATCCGCGGACATCTCCGACAGGACCGCTTCCTGGACTTTGTCGTGGACGAATTGCAGATTGCCTTTGTTTTCAACCAGCAGTCCCTGCCCGAGGGCGGGTTTCAGCGTTTCAAAAACTTCCGCCAGACTTTGTTCCCTGATCAGGGCCAGGTCGGCGGGCAAAAACGTATTGCCCATACAGGCGCAATATTCCAGAAGAGCCGTCAGGTCCGGAGAGAACCGGCGTATCTTCGAGCTGAAAAGCGCCACTATTGTGGTCGGCATGTCGGAGCGCCGGATCTTTTCCAGATCCCATTTCCACACTCCTTCCCCGTCCAGGTAGAGGAGCGCTTCGTTATGGAGATAGGAGAGGCTTTCGCTGACAAAAAGAGGATTGCCTTCGGTCAGACCGGTTAAAAAGGAGGACAGCGTCTCCGTTTGTTCCGGCGTAGAACCAAGGATATAGGAAACCATTTCATGGCAGTGCCGGGGCTTTAACGGCCCCAGCCGGATCTCCGAGAGCGGCCTGTCGTCCGCTTTGATGTTCTTTATAAGTTTGGCCAGCGGGTGGCTTGAGTCCACTTCATTATGGCGGTAGGCGCCCAGGAAGAAGAGGTGCGGATGCCCCGCGGAGTTGGCGAACAGATTGGCCAGAAAATCGAACGACGCGACATCGCACCATTGCAGGTCGTCTATGAAAAGCACAAGCGGATTCTCTTCGCTTGCGAGGGAACCGAGGAACCGGTCGAACAGATCGTGAAACCGGTTCAGCGATTCGACCGGGGGTAGAGGTTTGACTTCGGGCTGTGCGCCTATCAGGATCTTAAGTTCGGCAATAACATCCGTGAGCACCTTTCCGTTCGGACCCACGGCGGCCAGGATCTTCCCCTTCCACATTGCCGCCCGCTCATCGCTTTCCGTAAGAAAGGTCCGCGTCAGGCCGCTGAGCGCCTGTATCAGCGAACTGTACGGGATATTTTTCTGATATACGTCAAATTTGCCCGAGGTGAAGTAGCCTCTGTGTTCCACAATGGGTTTTTGCAGTTCCTGTATCAGCCGCGTCTTTCCGATGCCGGACAAACCCGAGATCAACATGGCGCGAAAAGCGCCTTTGGCGGTCTTTTCATACTCGCCGAGTATTTTTTCGGCCTCGCTGCCGCGGCCGACCATTTTGGAGATAAATGCGGTCCGGTGGGTGAAAACGCTTTTTTCGAGCGGGAATGCGCGTACGGCGCCGGATTTCTCCATCTCGTCCCGGCAGAAAGCAAGGTCCTCAAAAAGCCCCTTCGCGCTCTGGTAGCGTTTTTCCGGTTCTTTAAGCAGGAGCTTGGAGACGATCCCGCTTAAAGGCCCGGGGATGTCCGGGTTAAGTTCATGAACGGGGGCGGCTTCCCGGGCAAGGTGATGGTGGATCAGTTCAAGCGGATCGTCCGAATAGAACGGAAGGCGCCCGGTGAGCATTTCGTAGAGCACGATGCCGAGCGAGTAAAGATCCGATGAAAAGACCATGCGGTGGTTGATCCGGCCGGTCTGTTCCGGGGAGGTGTAAGCAAGGCCGTCCCTGATAAAGGACCTGTCGTAAATAAAATGGCTGACATCTTCCACATCCACGCCGCTCAGGAAATCAATAAGGCGCAGCTCGCGCGTTTTTTCGTTGATAAGGATGTTGTGGGGTTTGATGCCGCCGTGGACGATCCCCGCGTCGTGGACTTTTTCAAGCGCCCTGGAGAGATCGCAGGCCGCGGCAAAAAAATCCTTTAAGGGAATACCTCCGTCCGTTTTTATAAGCGTGTCGAGCGTAACTCCGTCGAAGTGATCCTGGGTTATAAAACTGACGCCGTCCTTTTCACCCAATGAAAGCGGGGTGATTATGAGGGGATGGTTTAATGTTTTCAGGTGCTCTATCTTCTGGCGGAACTGCAGCTTTTTATGCTCGGAAAGCTTATTCGCCTTCAGGAGCTTAAGGGTCAGCAGCCTGCCGGGCTCCCTCTTGCGATACGCCTTATAAACAACCGCATGAGGAGCTTCCGCGACCTTATCCAGGAGCTCATAATTTGTAATTTCCACGATGTTAAAGCTTCTCCATGCGCCCGGAATTTCCGGCGATCGGCCCGGGTATATTTTAGCAAACCTGGGGGCCTCCATGCCTTTTATTAAAAAATTTTGCGGTAAGAGGGAGTTCGGCCGGAGGAAGAAATTTCTCTCTCAACTCCGGCACGGGGATGGATACAGCCTCCGTGCCGGGTGCGATAAAATGTCGTCTTACGGCATGTTATCGTGTCTGCACGCTGATATATACCCCTTCGCCGTCGCGCTCGAGATCGAACAGGACGCCTTCGGCCAGGTTCGCCGCGCCGAAAACAGCCGGCAGATCGGCGGAGGAGGCGATCGGGGTATTGTTGACGCTTTTGATTATGTCTCCCCTGCGGAGGTAGCCGAGCAGCTTGGAGTCCGCGCTTATCCTGTCGACCACGGCCCCGTCCTTTTCAAAGCGCCAGTCCACGCCTTCCCACGAATAAGGGACGGGCTTTTGTTCCGGCCCTGCGTTTAAGTCGCGGCCCGCGGTATACGCCAGCGGCGTATCCCGGGACGGCCGCTCCGCGAGCCGGATCATTGCTTTATTCTTGACCCCTTTGCGGAGATAGGCCAGTTCCAGCAGGTCGCCCGGCCGTTTGATGTAGGTCCTGTAAAAGAGATCGTCTTCTTCGGAGACCGGCTCACCTTCGCACTCGGTTATGATATCTCCCCTGACCAGGCCGGCTTCATAGGCGGGCGAACCTTTGGCTACGGCGTTCACGATCCCCCCCGTGGTTTCCTTAAGGCCAAGCCTTGCGGCCATGACCGGGTCCAGCGAAAGAAGCGAGATCCCGAGCCAGCCGCGCTTAACGACCCGGCCCGCCAGCAGGTCCGGGAGAACGCGAAGCGCTTCGGAAGCGGGAATGGCGAACCCCATACCCGCAAAAGCCCCAGAGGGCGAGAAGATGGCCGCATTGACGCCGATCACGCGGCCGTCCAGATTTAACAGCGGCCCGCCCGAATTGCCCTGGTTTATGGCGGCGTCGGTCTGTATGAGCTTTTCGTATTTGCGGCCTTCAAGCTTGATGGAAGCGTTAAGGGCCGAGACGATGCCGAAAGTCAGGGTCTGCCTGAAGCCGAAGGGATAGCCCACGGCAAGCGCGAAATCCCCGACCTGGACTTTGCCGGACCGGTCCAGCTCCAGATAAGGGAATTTATTCCGGGATTTTATTTTCAGCACGGCCAGGTCCAGGGCGGGATCCTCCCCCTCGACCGAGGCGATATAGGTTTTTTCTTTGCCGTCCGGATCTATGACCGAAACCCTGATCCTGGTGGCGCCCTCGACCACATGATAATTAGTAAGCACATGGCCCTCCGGACTTATAATAAATCCGGAGCCGACCCCCTGGATGTCGTAATGGTAGGTTTTTTCTCTCGGCATGACATAGCCGAAAAAGAATTCCGGTTCTATAAAAGTTTCGGCCTCTTCGCGCATGACCTTGAGGCTTACCACGGAAGGTTTGGCTCTGGAGGCTACGCTGTTCAGGCCCAACTGCACCTTGTGGGCCTCGTCCTGCCCCGCGGCTATCGTGTGCAGGGAAAAAAATAGTACGAGCGGCAGTAGACTTTTCATCATCTTCTCCTTTCATGTCCGACCGGGCTTGCGGTCGAAGAAATGCGCCGTGCTTTCATCTTCCCAGAATATACAATTTCGTAAATTTTCCCGTCAAGAATCAAACCCGTAATTCGCCGATCGGCGAATTACGGGCCATTTCCCGGGAATGAACGGTATGTTTACTTTTTTATATATTCGAAGGAAACGCCCTGCCTGCCGGCGCTTTCGACTTCCGACGCGGGCGCGAATTCTATTTTAAAGTACGCTTTCGCGCCGGAGTAGGACCATAGGTGAGGGGAGCGCCGGTAAGTTCCCCAGATCTCTGCGGTTAAAGAATCCCCACATCAGCGGCGGCGTAAAACTCCCCACCCCCGGTTGCGGCGCGTAATTCATACATCCCGCTCATTTTCGC
>Ga0172379_10012122_pt1 | contig 10140 bp, 9 predicted proteins | sample GrowelOW334metaG_FD_119756 | JGI IMG/M metagenome (GOLD analysis project Ga0172379, IMG submission 119756) | Groundwater microbial communities from an aquifer near a municipal landfill in Southern Ontario, Canada - Groundwater well OW334 metaG | ecosystem: Environmental > Aquatic > Deep...
CCCTCCGAACGCGACCGTTATCATCCCGCCGAAGCTGGCAATACCGAGCGCAACATCAAGAACCGGTTCATGTATTCCCAAGAATTGCGCGGATGCGAATACGAATGCGCTTATAACGAGAAGTACGGTGCCGAACATCCCCGCAGACGCAAACTTATCTTTCACAAACAGGTCTTGCAAAACATTTCTTAACTTTTTCAACATATCTGTTTCCTTCTTAAAATTCGGTTGATATTACTTCCCTTCCGTGAATTTTCTCGCCAGTAACGGGGATGCCAAGCCCAAGGAAAGAAGCGCGATTGTTCGCAATGTGTCCGGATCAATGGAATGACCGGAAATAACCACTTCATAAGGGTTGATTGAATATATCGGCACAATTAAAAATAATATGATCGCGCCGATAAGAAAGAATATGGCTCCGGGAATTGACAATCTTTTCAACATATCTGTTTTCTCCTGTTTTACCGCGCCGTAGCTTTTGGCGGGAGGCGGGTGTTATTGTTTAACATCTGTTTGATAATTTTCAAGAACAGACCGCGTGCAGTATATCACATTTGTCAATTTAAGTCAAGCACAATCGTTTGACACCGTTCCAAAAAATACGTACTATTCCTCTTAGATACATCTTTCTTTGAATCTGATTATGAGGGGTATTTCGTGGAGAAATTACGTTTTCTTTTTCGCACCAAAACGCCCGAGTCCTGCGATTCCGGACACGGAGAATTGAAGCGCTGTCTGACCGCTTTTGATCTTACACTGCTCGGCATAGGCGCCATTATCGGCACGGGAATTTTCGTCCTGACCGGCATCGTGGCGGCAACGCAAACGGGACCGGCAATCATTGTATCGTTCGCCATTACCGGCACTGTGTGCGCTTTTGCGGCGCTTTCCTATGCGGAGCTTTCCGCCAGTCTGGGCGGCTGCGGAAGCGCCTATGGGTATTGTTATACCGCATTCGGCGAACTTCCGGCATGGATCATCGGGTGGGCTCTCATCCTTGAATACGGCATTTCTGTCGCGGCGGTGGCAACCGGATGGTCGGGGTATTTCGTTAAAATACTTTCCACCATCGGCATTCATCTTTCCGTGGAATTTGCCGGCGGGCCGCTCGCGGGAGGAATTATCAACGCACCCGCTTTCGGCATTGTGCTCGTTCTCATGGCGCTTCTCACTGCGGGAGTAAAACACGGGGTAAGAATGAATACCGTCATGGTGTTCATAAAATTGCTCACGATTGCGATTTTTATCGCCGTCGCGTCGCAAAACCTGCATCCGGAAAATTGGTCGCCGTTTCTTCCGTTCGGGTGGTTCGGAGAAAACGCGGCGGGGAAACCGATCGGAATTCTTGGAGGAGCTTCCATTGTTTTTTTCGCTTATGTCGGTTTTGACGCTGTTTCCACGGCCGCCGAAGAAACGCGAAACCCGCAAAAAGATTTGCCGATCGGCATCATTTGTTCGCTCATCATTACCACCGTTCTCTATATCGTCGTGGCGGGATTGCTGACCGGCATCGTGCCGTATCAATCTCTCAATGTTCCCTCCCCCATATCGCATGCGCTTGGTCTGATAGGATTCCGGTGGACTTCCGGACTTGTCGCGGCGGGCGCCATCGCGGGAATCACTACGGTGATGCTGGTCTGTTACTACGGACTGACGCGCGTCATATTCGCCATGGGAAGAGACGGGCTCCTGCCGATATTCTTATCAAAGGTGAATAAAAAAACACAAACGCCGATCCGTGCAATCGCACTCTCGGGAATTTTCATTTCTCTTGCGGCGGGATTCATGCCACTCAATGAATTGGCGGAACTGGTAAACATCGGAACGCTTCTTGCCTTCTTCGTTGTCTGCATCGGCGTTATCTCTTTGCGCATACGACACCCGAAAATGTCCCGACCGTTCAAGGTACCCCTCGGATGGACTATTCCGATATTGGGAGCGCTCTCCGTCGCGGGGTTGGGATATTTTCTTTCCGGCGCGACATGGATGCGATTCTTTATCTGGCAAGGATTCGGGCTTCTCATCTATTTCGGCTATTCAATGCGACACAGCAAATTGGCATCGGTTAAGAAAAAAGTTGAAAGTAAAAAGAAAAAAGAAACATACAAAAAACGCACGGTGCATAATCGTAAAAAAACGAAAAAAACCGTCCCGTGGAAAAGAAAGTGAAATGAATACCCTGTTTTGATACGTATCAAAACAGGGTATATTTTAAATATCCACACCGACCCTGTTAAAATTTTTTGTTTCATGGTCTATAATGGGAGATACGCGGATTCGTCGCCCGCGCATATTTATTCATTAGTATCATTGTATTTTTTATGGAGCACGAAAAAAACAAGCGCCAAATGGCGCATTATGAACCGACCCGTCCCATTTCGCCGATTCATGAAATGATGGGCAAGTTTTTCAGCAACGAGCACCTTGCACCGCTTTTTGAATTTCCGCGAGAAATGATTCGCGGGGTTTCATTTCCGAAGGTTGATATTTCCGAGAACGAAAAAGAGGTGGTCATAACCGCCAATGTTCCCGGCTTAAGCCCGGGGGATGTTCATGTTGATGTTGACGATAATTCCATTTCCATTTCGGGATCAATTGAGAAAGAGAGAAAGGAAGGAAAAGAAGATGAAACCTTTTATCGGTACGAACGCGAGCATGGCGAATTTCGCCGCGATTTTGCCCTTCCCGCGGGCGTAGACAAAGACGCGGTGCAAGCGGTAACAAAAAACGGCGTTCTCACCGTTACCCTTCCGAAAACGGAAACAGGCGGAAAAAAACGAGTTGATGTAAAAGAAGAATAAAAAAACAATAAAAAGAACCTGAACATCAGGTTCTTTTTTGCCGCGCGCCTCGGTGAACGCTACTGGAACCAAGATACGGGAAAGTTTGAAAAATGGCGAGAATATTTTTATTGCCACAGACCCTTGACAAACATATTGAATATGTAGTATTATACATATTGCATAGCATTTCGTTATGTACGCCTTTGTAAAGCTTAGGCGAAAACCTCTGAAGGAGGAGAATATGCTGTACCTTACAAAAAGCCAGATCATTGCCCTTGGGATGTTTAACGACCTGATACGGGGAAATTTGATATGCGAAACATCCGAGTATGTCTCGTTTGAAACAGCAACAAGGATTAGAAATGTTTTTACCAACCTCTATCCGCGCATTGTAGCCGTCCAGATTGAATCTGGAAAAATCGCAAAAACTCCAAATAAAACAATGGCAGATATCAACAATCTTGATGTCAATATCTCTTTTTTGCTTAAAATGAGAAAAAAATGGCAAAATGGTCGGATTGAGATGCATCTCATTTCCTCGTCTGTTCAAGATTACGATTGCAATCTTGTTGCATCGTGGATAGTAACGAAGATTTCACTCAAGGCAAAATTAATAGGTGAACTTGAAAGATTTTATGTTGATGCATGGTCAGGGAAAGAAATAATACCTCAAAGATATGCCCCTGATTTGGAAATCGAATACAATATCAATTAACCAAACGGTTAATTCGCACTCATCGGAAACGGTGAGTGCTTTTTAATAGGTCTCCGCAAAAAGAAAAAACCCTTTCGGGGTTTCTTTTTTGCGCGAGCGATGGGGCTTGGTCACGGATAAATTTTTGTTGCGACAAAAATTTTCCGCTACCCTGTCTCAGCTGTTTTGAATGTTACGACATTCAAAACATGCCTCCGACTTTTCCCGCTTGCAAGCGGGACCCCCGCCCGCTGGCGGTGGCAAACCCCACTGCAAAGACAAGCAGTTGTCTTTGCTTCGCTCACGCAAATGAAAAAAGCGGCCAAAAACCGCTTTTTTCATTTGCGCGAGCGATGGGGCTTGAACCCACGACCTCTGCCGTGACAGGGCAGCGCTCTAAACCAGCTGAGCTACGCCCGCAAACCGTATAATGTTTCAACCGCTTTTTTGAAAAGATTGTATTTTCGGGTCAAGCGGAGTCCACATGAGCTATTATTATATAAAAAACAAAATAATGCAAGACTGACTGTCCCTGTGGCTGAATACCAGTTCGTACGCATGGATTTCTTCCCCCTTCTTTTTTGTTGCAATGTATCCTTTTTGAACAACGCCCCGCAAAGCACTGTGAACATCAGCCAAAAAGAGCCTGCTTCCGGAAGTAAATCTGCTTGAAAATATCCATTTCGGTTTTTTACGATCTTTGACATTGTGCTTTTTGAAATATATGCATCCATCGCCGTCAAAATACCCTCTCACAAAGTCAGCAAGAAATTCTTTGGGTATTTTTGGAAGCCGCATCTTTTTACTCTTTGCTTGCGTGAAGCCAAAACTCTCCGGATCAAAAAACATTTCTTTACTGCCGATTTGCAAACGATATAAGGTTTTCCATTTATTGTTCAAATTCCGTTTTGATATTTTGTGGTCTGAACCAAGCGCTTTTTGTATTATTTCTATCACTTCAAAATCAGTAATATGAAATTCAATAAAATGCGCGCCGCGATTGTTCGTTAACATGGAACCATCGGCGGCAAAAAATCCGAGCACATACGCCATCTCCGCCGACCATATTTTGAAAAAATCTTTGTTTATATTTTTATGAATGGGCATGCTTGCATTATGGCGTATGACAGGACATATACCTAACCATTCCGTGGAAAAACAAAAACGGCGTTACCGTGCGCCGTTTTCCGTCGTTCCCTTTTCCATATACTTGTCCCTCATGCTTCGTTGTGCCGATAATAGGGCTCGAACCTATGACCTGGCGCTTATGAAACGCCCGCTCTAACCAACTGAGCTATATCGGCATATTTATTTGTCGCACGCTCTTGTTTGTTCTCTTCCGTAAAATGGGCTGATTAGTCAAAACGACAATATCGGAAGACTATTTTATCGTATCCCCAAAGGCTTCTATCAATCCGAGGATTTTGTATTTCAGATGGGTACTCTTTGCGACCCCCAAAGATAACACCCCAAAATACGAATCATAATTCTCGTATACTTTCTTTTGTTTCATTTTCAAGAAAACGACATTTCCAAATTGTTCCTTTGGTAATTGTAACAGAGAAGACCAGTATTCCACAAGCGCTTTTTCTCGTTTCTTGTGCATTTCGTTGATAAAAATACGCGGGGCAAATTCATTTGATTTCACATGCAAACAAACAGAAAACCATTTGTACATAAAAAGAATTAACTTTGCGTCGGAATTTACAAATGCCAAACGAGATTGCGATGCTTTTACCCCTTCCGCCCAATAGAGGGCAACCCCTGAAATAAACAACGCTCTTTTTGACAGCGAAGCTATATCATTTTTACCAGATTTTCTATAAAATGCAATAGCGTCGGTCTTTTTCTTCCTGTTCATTTCCGCCCCGATCATTCTCCCCTTATGTCCGGCTTTTATCATGCCTTGTTTCAAATTTTCTTCCTGCTCTTTCGTCAGAAGGATATCTCTGCACCAAACGCTTGCGCTCCCTTTTGAAACATGAAGCTTTTCAGCGATGGTTTTGATGCTTGTTCCTTTCCGCCTCAATTCCAACGCTTGCATTTTTTTATTGAATTTAGACATAGGTGTATATATACTATCATACCGTGTGTTTTTATTCAATGATTTTACCGACGAAAAACGCGCCTTTTTGCGGCGCGCTTTTTGCAAATGTTGCGGGGGTAGGAATTGAACCTACTACCTTCGGGTTATGAGCCCGACGAGCTACCGATGCTCCACCCCGCGATATGATGTTTTTCCAAACGTCATAACATCATATCACACGCGTAAAAAAAATCAAGGGGTTTTATTCACAGTAACGCTCTCTCCCAAAGATACCGCGTATTTTTTAACAAAACCGGCGGGAACTTCCAGCACGAAGCGATCGGGAGAAGGGGGCGCGTACGTTTCCGGATAGGACTCAGGCGAGGCGTTTTCTTTCATATGGATTATCCGCAAATGTTTATCAAACCAAAGTATGTCAATGGGAAAATTCATGTCTTTCATCCAGAAGCCGTGATAACCTTCGGAAATGAAATCAAACCACATGCCCTCCCCTTCCGAAAGCGCGCTCCTTCCCGAAAGCCCGAGAATTCGCGTATCTTCACGGTTAACGACTTCAGCCTCCACCGAAACATTTTTGAAGGAAATCGCGGCGATATTTTTTTCCAGCGGCGCTTTGTCACCGCGAAAATCTCCGCGATAAGCGGTCGTCCAAACGCCGAAAATCACCCCGAGCAAAAGAGCGATAAAAAATGTCCGTTTCGGAAGAAGCTTCATTTAGCCGGAATTTTTATTTTTATAAAAATGCTCCAAAATCTTGGCGGCGACATCCTTTCCCCCAAGTCCGAACGCCAAACCGAAAGCGAGAGAAAATCCGGCAATGATGCCGATAAAAAGCGCCCTCATGAGATCGGCATTGAGTCCGAGTTTCAACAAAACCAAAATCATCGTGGTAATCCAAATGGCATAACTGCCGAAATTTCCCAAAAAATGCGATGCTCCGGAACCGAGAACTCCGGTGATTCCGATGATGATGTTTTTTGCGGTTTTTGCGCCTATCATTCCGAAAAAGAGAATGATTATCGCGATAATCACTTGCGGCAGGTAGACTGAAATCGCCTGATTCAAAAAATCACCGACTTGCGACAATCCGGAAGCTTGAAGCGCGGATAAAAGGAAGGCGATAAAAATAAACCATTTTATCAGCATGCCCAAAAACAACCCGATATCAAGGCGAACATGCCAATGCGCCAAAAAGGAACGGACTTCGGGGTAATCAAAAAACGAATCCAATTTAAATCTCTTTCCGGCATACACCAGTATCTTCTCAAAGGACGTTCCGATGAGCCAGCCGAGACCGATAAAAGCCAAACCGATGATAAGGTTCGGAATAAACACGATAACTTGGCTCCCCAACCCTTCAAAAGAATTTTTAAGAATTTCTATGGACGGATTCATGCAATTGCAAATTTATTTTTTAAGGTAAAATTATTTTTATCGTATTTTAAAAAACTATTGAAGCGTACCGATTTTGTCCAATATTTTCTCGTGCGGAAAATCAAGAATATCCCGAACAAATTTATCGTAGACGTTCATGCGATAAACGAAATCCTGCGTATCAAAAAGCGCGTAAGAAAGCTCCTTTCCCACTTCCGCCTCTATGGAACGCAGGCTGTTTTCAACATTCTTTTTTTTAAGTTCATCTCCGACAATGAGAATGTCAACGCGGCTATCGTCTTTCTGAATGAACACGCCGGCGAGAACGAGCAATTTCACCTTGCCCGTATTTTTGAAACGTTCAATGATTTCTTCTTTCTTTACCGGCTCCGATGATATCAGGAGATTGCGCACGGGGAGCAGGAGAGGAAAATCTATTGACAGTTGCCATCCGGAAACTTTTTTCTTGATTACCTTCACCGTGTTTCCTCTTTTTTTCTCAATTTCTTTGGTAAAAACCTTCGGTTTCACGAAACCGATTTTGAGAAGCAATGCGATTTCCCGCCGAAGCGCGCCGCGGCTGACCTTGCTCCGATCCATTATATCGCCGGCATCAAAACACATTTCGCCGTTCAAAAGAAACAGCCTCATGATCTTAACGCGCTCCTCTGTCCCGAGCAATTTTCCAAGTATTTCCATATCAGACATCATACCAATGAATACCGGCAAAATCAATTTGACAAAATGAGAAATTGTTAGAATTGAGATTGTTATAAAGCGTACCGGCAAACTTTACTCGTAACTATCTCGAATCCTCCCTGCCGTTATTTCTTAATCGCGTTTTCCAACTTCCCGAGAACGCCGAGCAACATCTCCGCATCCGATTGCGCAAGCCCGCATTTTTGAGACCTGCCGAATTGATTGAATATGCCGTTCATGCCGTTGATGTCGGTTTTACTGATTCCATCTTTCGCCAAAAGATTCATGGCGTTCTTTTCGGATTGCATTCCGGAGAAGATATCGGTTTTCTTCGTTCCGCAGGAGAACAGTTGAATCATCCGCCTTTCGCTTTGAATCAGAGCCAGCGCCGGTTTCTTCAGGTTTTTTGAAATCAGTTTTTCAATAACATTCGTTTCCAAAAGGAGAATCTGCCGGAGCGTTTTCGGCATGCTTAGGGAAGACACGAGAGAACGGAACAAGGAAATCAAGTCTTTCGCGGACGCTGATGTTTGAATCACGGAGGGGGTGGTGGTTCCCGCTATTTGGTAGAAATCGGCAACGCCGGGAAGAATGGTTTGAGTTGTGGTTGTGCCCGTGAATATGCCGGTCGCGGGATCAAAATATCTTGCGTATACTTCGTAGCTGTCTTCGGTACTTCCCATCTTGCTTGCGATGTCGGGATTCTCGTTGAGAAATGTTTGATTGTCATGCGCAGACACATAATATCTCGCTGACGTTCCTTCGGGAATCAAAATCCACTCGGGAGAACCTTGGTTGTCGCCGGAAGGAATCGCGCCCGCGATTTGGTTTTCATATTCGCCGGTTGCATAGTTTACGCCGACATGCTTGCCGTCGGGAGTGATGGCATGGAGATCAAGGTCGGGGAGGGTGGTGGGAGTGAGGGGGGAATCTGTAACGTAAATACCTTTCTGGCTTTGGGATTTTCTATAATCTTGATTTTGATCAGCCGAATTTAAAGCAAACGTGGAGAAACAGAAGAGAAAGAATATCAAAATGGTAAATATTGAGAGTAAAACGAGTATTCCCTTTTTTAATAATTTTCTTTTCTCAAACCATTGCGGATAACGACGAGCTATCCACCAAAAACAAATATTGATAATTGCAAACAACACTAACAAACGAGAAGAAAGTTTAAATATGCTTTGATAAAAAAGCGGCATCAAATTCGGACTTTTCTGTATTATTCCCGATAATTTACAACCAGCTGAACGCATATCAGATTCAGCGTCTAAAGAATCAAGGATGACTCCTTTAAACTTACCGGCTACGCTACTAATAAAGTCATTATCAATCGGCTGAATTCGCGCGTTTATAAAGTATTTTCCGCCCCTGTTTGAGTCAGATATGGCAGAAATTGAAACAAGATTATCATAATCATTGTATGTTTCCCCTATCTTCAATACCCCGCCTTTTGGAAAACCGAGAGGTCCCCCGCTTGGAATATTTATGATTCGGCATTCATTCTCTATATACGAATTTTTAACTCCGTTTTTATCAATAATTGTTCCGTATCCATATTCTGAAAATCCAAGCGGGTTGACATAATACGCAACAAGCGCGTCTTTCGGGATTGAGGTATCCCATTTTTTATCGGGCAAAGACTGTTTTCTTGTTTCAAGGATATAATACGGGGTGGTGTCGTCATCGTTTATGTTCTCCAATAAATTGTAGCGAAACACCGTGTCGCCAAGCTGTTTTTGATTCAGTGCGCCTATCGGATATGTGCCATATACCAGTTTCGGTTTGATGTCGTATGAAAGAAAATTCAAAAATTCTTTCGTATAAGAACTCATTAACGTGGGGTCGTATCCGTATAAGCCGTTTGATCCTTTATTTGTTCCTCCTGTTGCCATAACATCCCAACGACCCTCGGTATCAAAAAGCAACGGGTCAATCAGTCCCATTTTATATAAATCGGGAATAGGTGTCGGAACTGAATTTTTAATCAATACCATACCGAGTCTATGCCCTATTTCATGTACCCATGGACCTAATAAATCTTTTTCGGCAATATTTGTTTTGTTAGAAAAAGATAGGGTAAATAAGCGGTGATTAAAATCAAACACGGGTTTTTCTTGCTCCGACCATCCCGAATGCACCGCAGAAATAATATCAAACCCGCTTACATCAAGTCCTGATTTCGCAATCGCGTCCTCCACAAGCTGATCTTCCTTTCCGACATAATAGCTCGTCGGTTTTTGCAGTTTGTACCACGTCGGAAATACAACGGGAACTACATTCACCGTTCCGTAAGAATTTTCTCGGTAATAATCCGTCACGCAGAACATCATGTCGTCGTAGTACGATTTGTCGTGTCCGTTCGGATAGGTTTTGTTTTTTGTTTCGGGCAGTTTGCAAGGTGATACGCTCTCCAACGTTGATTTGTGCGGCGCATCCGAAAGCTCGGCAAGAATCACCGCCACCGTCACGGCTCTGCCGCTCCTCGGGAGATTATCTCGTCCCCCCGTAAATACAAACGGCGCATCGCAGAAACCGTCGGA
>Ga0172379_10012123_pt1 | contig 10140 bp, 8 predicted proteins | sample GrowelOW334metaG_FD_119756 | JGI IMG/M metagenome (GOLD analysis project Ga0172379, IMG submission 119756) | Groundwater microbial communities from an aquifer near a municipal landfill in Southern Ontario, Canada - Groundwater well OW334 metaG | ecosystem: Environmental > Aquatic > Deep...
CTTTTTGTTCAATTTTCTCTTGGTTTTCTTGTTCCATAATTTTTAAAATTAATTTTTTATTTAATAAAAACTAACTCCTTTTTTCTTTAACTCTCGCCGTTTGGCCAAAAAATCCGGAATAACCTTGGCAACCAATTGCCAGAACCTGGCAGAATGGTTCATTTCTTTCAAATGACACAACTCGTGTACAATGATGTAATCAGCCAAATCCGGCGGTAAAAAATATATCCGATAATTAAAGTTCAAATTTTTCTTGCTCGTGCAACTCCCCCAACGACTGGATTGATTCCGGATACTGATTTTATTATAGGCGAATTGGTAATGCTGATTAAAATATTTTAGCCTACGAGAAACCAAGTCGTAAGCTTCGGCTTTGTATTTTAAATATTTTTTGGCGCCGTCTTCTCGGGAAACAAATCCCTTCTCTCTGAAATCAGCCAAGCGCGACAAAACCCAATCCGCCTTTTCCTTCACCATCTTCTCCGCTGATAACTCACTAACAAATCTCGGCTTAGTTAAAACTACTCGCCCATCCGGATAAACCGCCAAACGCAGACGACGCGCGCGAGAAACAGTTTTTAGAATATAATTAATTTCCTGACCACCAACCTCCAAATGCTTGGATTTTTGAATATTCGGCTTTTTGATAATGAACATTTATTTTAATATTCTTTATTTATGCTTTAATTTTAACCCATTTTAAACAAAAAAGCGAGACTTTTGTAGTCTCACTTTTTTGATTTTATTTTGAAGATTTTAATATTTTCTCTGCTCTTTTTAACCCATCTGAATCGCTAATCTGAAGCCAGAAATCAGCTTTTTCTATTTTTACCGGGTGATCCTTGGCCATTTTTACCAAAGTTTGCGGTAAGCCGTATTCTTCTTTGTCTTGCGTTTTAACCAATTCATAATTAAAAAACTCTGGCGACAAAACATAAAATCCGATATTAACCAAACTTTTACTTTTATTATGAACGCCTTCAACAATATCTTTTAAAAAACCATCTTTCGTTAGTTCAATTCGCCCACCGGAAAATTTGCCGGCAATCTCTTTAACCAACATACAATTATCATATTGCAGACATCTTTTCATATCTTCTTTGCCATAAATATCATCGCCATTCACGGCGATAAATCGCCCGCGCAAAATTGATCGGCACAAAGATAAAGCATGCCCTGTACCAAGCATTTTCTTTTGCTCTACGTAAGTTATTTTTCGGCCGGCAAACTGGCTACCGAAATGGTTAATAATCTGCTCCTTCAAATAGCCAACCACCAAAATAACCTCATCCACCTCTTTCGGCAAACGATCAATGTGGTGCTCAATTAAATTTTTCCCCGCAATGCGGAGCATCGGCTTCGGCACGTGATAAGTGAGTGGCCGCAAACGCGTTCCCAAACCGGCGACTAAAATTACTGCTTGCATAAAAAATCAGTTATAAAATTATTTAATTAATTCTAAACAATCTATTAGCTCATGCTCTTCAAAATTATGCTCGCAATTATTAGAGTAAGGTCCAGCAATTAAAATTATCTGGCAATGGCCCAGGGCTTCTTGCATCGCGATAGTTTCACCGGCATTATCATTAACTACCGCTATTTCCTTATCATTTTTTTTCAAAAACTCAATTAACGGGCTTTTATCTTTATCAGTAATAATTATTTGGTCAAAATATTTTTTAATGCTTAAATTACCAACTTTTAATTGATGCCATTCAGGATTGCCGAAAGTTGCCAAAATTAATTCATGCCCTCTGTCTTTTAAATTTCTTAATACATCTTCAGCTTCAGCGAAAAGATAATCGTCAATTCGCTTCAAAAATTCTTCCACTTTCATTTCAATCTGTTTTTTCTCGCTAGCCTTTACCGCTCCGCTTTTGATCAAAGAATCCAAATGCTCATTTAAAATATACCTTGTTTTTCTTTGCTGTGTTCCGTCGCCACTGACAAATTGCCTATAACTATCACTAAAAACCTCAAAACTAATCCCAATCGTTTTAGCTAAATCAATTTTAAATTTTTCCGTGTCTAACAAAGTGTAGTCCAGATCAAATATTACAATCATAAATTAATAATTTTATTAACAATTTTAGCGGTTTTTTCTCCATCATAATACAAAAAGTCAGATTTATGATCGCAGTAATCACCTTTGATTATTGCTCTACCCTCCCAACTGCTTCCCTGAATCAAGGGAGTCGCTAGATTGCTATTTTTAAAGCGCTTTTTTGTGTCATTTAGAACAACATAGTCAACTTTTCTACCTAAATATTTTTCCAGTTTTACTACAAAATCTTTGCCGGTATAATTATCAGTTTCACCTTTTTTGACATAACTATTAACAAAATAAATTATTTTTCCCTTAAAATTGCGACAAGCATTTTTAATCTCCGGCACCACCAGATTGGGAATAAGACTGGTGTAAAAATCGCCGTAAGTTAAAATTAAATAATCCGCTTTTTTAATTGCTTGAACCGCTGGCGGATAAGCTTTGACTTTTCCTTTTTTGGCGACAACTTTCAAATCTTTTATCGCCGCCCTCTTCCCAGCTGGAACATCGATTGCCGTCTCGCCAAAAACTTTTTTTCCATCTTCCAAAGTTGCTTCAATATCAGACGGAACAATAGTAACCGGAAATACTTTTGCCTTAATCTCAAAAGCTTCACTTAGCGCACCAAGCGCTTTAGGAAAATCACTGGAGAATTGATTTAAAACCAAAACTAACAAATTACCTAAAGAGTGACCCTTTAACTTCCCGTTTTGTTGAAAGCGATGTTTAATTAGTTTTTCAATTTTTCCCCTGTCTGGTGAAAGCGCTAAAATACATTTTAAAATATCACCCGGAGGCAACAAATCAAATTCTTGTCTTAATTTTCCAGTGCTACCACCGCTATCAAACATAGAAACAACAGCTGAAAGCTCAATGTTTTTCAAGTCGCGCATTCCAGCTAAAAGCGAAGATTGCCCATGCCCTCCTCCAATTGTGACAATTTTTTTATTCATAAAAACTTTTTATTTTTTAACTACTACTAGCCAATTAGAAGACAGGTCGGAATTTTCTTGATCCACTTCAAAACCGAGAGCAGAACCTAGCCCCACTGTTGCACTATTTTTATTGTCCATTCCTGCCCAAAATCCGATATTAGGAAAAAATTTTTTATAAAAATCCATCACGAACAATACTAACTTCTTCATCAACCCTTTACCTCTAAAACCAGGATAGGAACGCCAAACGACTGTATGCCAATAATCTTGTTGTATGTCCTTCTCTTCTTTTCCAAACTTTATAGATTTTTTTCCAAGAGATTTTGGTCCGAACCAAATGATCGCTGCCAGAGAGCCAGTTTGTTTGTGAATAAGTGCAAATATCGTGCGATCTTTCTTATACCAATCCTCATAAGACCCTTCACCAAAACGCCTTCTGTCGCCAGTATTATTCTGTAAATCAATATCACTCTCATCTAGAGAAAGACGCCGAAGTTCTTCAACGTATTTTTTCTCAAGCCCAACCACGACGCTAAACTCTTCACCGTCCCTGGCAATAGCATCGGCGATACAAATTGAACTATAAATAGGCAAAGGAATCGAAAAATTTTCCAAGTTTTCTTTGGGAATGATTTTCATATCTTTATTCCACCGTCACCGACTTGGCCAAATTGCGCGGTTTATCTACATCGCAACCTCTAGCCACTGCCATGTGATACGCAAATAATTGCAAAGGGATATTGGCCAAAATCGGAGTTAACATTTCTAAAGTTTTGGGGATGAAAATTACGTCGTCTGCCAGACGCCCGATATTCGGATCGCCTTCAGTGGCGACAGCGATAATTCTTCCACCACGCGCCTTAATTTCTTCTATATTGCTTAAATTTTTTTCATAAACACTATCAGTCGGAACAATAAACAAACAAGGAAAGTTTTGGTCAACCAAAGCAATTGTGCCATGCTTCATTTCGCCTGAAGGCATTCCTTCGGCGTGAATATAGGAAATTTCTTTTAATTTCAAAGCGCCTTCGGAAGCCACCGGTTTATTATATTTTCTACCCAAGTAAAGAAAATGCTCGGCCTCTTTATATTTTTCAACCAAATTTTTAATCGCATTATTTTGCTCCAAAACCTTTTTAATTTTTTCCGGCAAAATTTCCAATTCTTCCAAAATTCTTTTGCCAGTCACCACCGACATATCCCGTTGTCGGCCAAGAAGAACAGTGAACAAAGTGAGAATCGCCAACTGCGAAGTAAAAGCTTTGGTAGAAGCTACGGAAATTTCCGGACCAATGTGATTGTAAACACCGGCGTCTGTTTCGCGAGCAATGGTTGAACCAACCGCGTTCACAATACCCAGAGCTAAAACGCCTTTTTCCTTAGCTTCTTTGACAGCGGCCAAGGTATCAGCTGTTTCACCGGATTGGCTAATTGCCAAGACGGCAGTATTTTTGCCCATAACCGGCTTACGATAACGAAATTCAGAGGCATATTCCACTTCTACCGGAATGCCGGCGTATTCTTCCAACATGTACTCACCGACCAATCCGGCATGACGGGCGGTTCCGCAAGCCGCGATAATTATTTTATCAATACCACGCAAACGATCATTAATCATTTCCAAACCGCCCAACTTGGCCTTGCCATCTTTCGTAATTCTCCGACCGCGAATACTATTATTAATACTATCACTCTGCTCAAAAATTTCTTTAATCATGAAATGATCAAAACCCTGTTTCTCAGCCTGACTATAATCCCATTCAATCTCTTTGATATCTTTATTAATTGTTTCCAAGTCTAAGTTTATGATCTTAAAGCCATCACCATTAATTTCCGCGATCTCTCCGTCATCCAAGTAAATCACTTGCTTAGTATGGCGAATAATCGCTGAAACATCGGAGGCAACAATTGTTTCATCGTCGCCCAAACCAATCAACAGTGGACTGCCATTACGCGCCGCCACTAATTTACTTGGCTCATCCTGGTGAATCAAAGCGACTCCGTAAGCGCCCTTGGTCACTTTCAAAGCTTTTTGCAGAGCCGTAGTCAAATTTCCGTCATAAAACTTTTCTACCAAATGCGCAATCACTTCGGTATCAGTTTGCGATTTAAAAATGTGCCCTTCAGCTTCCAATTGCTCCTTTAACTCGCGATAATTTTCAATAATTCCATTATGCACAACAAAAATCTTGCCCGAGCAATCAACATGAGGATGAGCGTTCACTTCATTTGGTTCGCCGTGAGTTGCCCAACGTGTATGCGCAATACCCAAACAGCCGTCCATTTCCCGGCCGGCTAATTTCGTTTCCAGTTCTTTGATTTTTCCCACCGCCTTAACACAGGCAATTTTTCCTTGATCAAAAATAGCAATTCCTGAAGAATCATAACCGCGATATTCCAAACGCTTAAGCCCATCCAAAAGAATCGGTTGAGCTTGATTTTTGCCAAAATAACCAACAATTCCGCACATAGTAAATTTAAAATTAAGAATTAAAAATTAAAAATAATTTCTGTTTAAATTCCATACTTACAAGTAAAAAATTAGATATTGAAAATTTCTCGATAAAATTATTCTGACAACGTCTCCCAAAGTTTTAAGAAAATTATTTTCTGCGTTTCACAGATCATTTTATTTTCAATAATTACGCCAACCGGTTGATCATGGGCGTCTTGGGAAATAAAGGCGCACTTGTCTTTGTAAATCAAAATAAAAGTGGCTGATTCGTCGTGTGTTCCCAGCCAACGTCGTTCATCCAAACCGTGCAAACCACCACCAGTGGCCAAAGAAATAGATTTGACGCGAATATTTCGTTTAACTCGGTCTTTGGTAAAATCTGGGTAAGCTTCATTAATATCTTCACTGGCCTTGGTGGCAGAATAAACATAATATTCGCGCTCAGTATTTTCTACCTTAGCCATAGTCTCTAATAAATCGCTCATAATTTCCCGCACTCCGGTTCGGCCTTCATAAAACTTAGTAGTTGGCTGATGCGCTTCTTTGTCCTGGAGAGATTTTAGTTCCGGAATCAGCTCGCTGATTTTTTCACGTGCTACGCTGATCTCTTCTTCTTGGCGTTCTACTATTTTAATAATCCGCTCGGGGTCTTCCGCTACAAATTTCTGTTTTTTTTGCTGATGATAATAACTAACCAGGCCAATTTCTTGCAAACGTTTTAACGCGTCATAAGTTGTGCCACGATTTAGCTCAGTCAATTCAGCCAAACCGCGCACCGAAATAGCGCCATATTCCAAAAGCTTTAAATATATTTTTATTTCTTTATCATCAAGGCCGAGTTTTCTTAAAATTGAATAGTCCATGCGAGTTAGTAGTTAGTAGAAAGTAGAAAGTAGAAAGTAGAAAGTAGAAAGTAGAAAGTAGAAAGTAGAAAGTAGAAAGTAGAAAGTAGAAAGTAGAAAGGGCGCCAGGAGTTGGGATTTAGTATATTAACTGAAAAAATACTTTTAAAAGGGGAAAAGGACTAAAAATAAATTTAGTCCAGGGTAGAGAGAATGAATTTTGAAAAGAACAATTTTTGAAATTGAGGGGCAAAGGGTGTCAGGTTGAGTGACACCGAACGAAGATTAATTTATTGGGCGCTGGGGTGTTTATCTTTGTCTTAATCACCACAGCGCATGAAAATAGAATTTTCTAAATTTGGGAGTTAAATATTAATAAACATTTAACTCCCGAAAATCGTATTTTCTGCTGAAAAATCTTCTAGTGCCTACTTATTGTAAAGTTCACTCTCTGCCTTTATTATAGACGAAATAAAAATATTGTCAAGTATTTTTCTACAAATTATTTAATAATTACACATTTTATTTAATATTAGCTTAATTATAACTATAATAATGACAACTATTTCCCTACATAACCAAAAGTTATCCACATTCCAAAATTATTTTTTAGTGCTATAATACACAATAAAGCATTATTTATTTGTCATTATTAATTATTCATTTTCTATGTCTAAGCCACAAAAAGCAATGAATTACTTGGTGAAAAACCGAGATATTCAATATATGCAGGCGGTTCATTCCACAGACACAGTTTTGTTTTTTGAAAACCAAACCCTCCCCTTCACTCCCGGCTCCCCGGTCTACCAAACATTACAAAAAAATACCAAGTCAGTCATTGCCTGCAATGTCGTGAGCTATAGTCAAATTGAAGGACATATTTTATCAGCCATGGCGCAAAACGCCATTCTGGTTTTGGAAATCGCCCGCTCTCAATTGGAATATGCCCTGAACGAAGAAATTGCAGTCAAATACATCAAAGAAATAATCGCCAAGACCAATTGCCAAATTCCGATCATCCTGCACGGCGATCATGTTCAATACACCCAAAAATTATTTGACCAGAAAAAAGTTTTGGCTGAAGTCTACCAAGAAAAAATCGGACAAGCGCTTGATCCCAGCTTAGAAATTAAAAAAATTGACTTAACGATCATGCAAGCGGTTCAAGAAAAATTGAAACAAAATATTGGAAGCGAACGCCAAGTAATTACTGACATTATTGAACGCTTAATCAAAGCCGGCTTCACTTCCATTGCCATTGACGCCTCTACTATCTTTGATGAAATTGCCGGAGATGCAGTTTTGGATTATTACGCCGAGCAAGGAACTGAAATAGAAAAAATGATCATTGCCCTGGAAAAAAGTTTTGCCTTGTCCTTGGAATGGGGCGCGGAAATTTTGAAACTAGATATTTTGAAAGACAAAAATAAATTTGACGAATTGCGTGAAGACATTATTGCCGACATGAAAAAGCGCGGAAAAAGCGCGGAAAAAATCGCGCACCGAATTGAAGAAATGGAAAGAGTCTTTGGCGTTTTGACCAGCGAAGCGCAAAAACATGGCTTTGCGCCGGCTGAAGTGAACGCTAGTTACGACAAAATAACGGAAGAGTTGGCGCGCGCTACCATCGCCGGAGAATTGAAAGCGGAAATTTTGAATTCACTAAGTGAAAATGAAAAATTATTAATTCTGCCAACCAGCAACGCCGAGCAAACTGCTTGGCAAATCCAAGAGATTCGCCGAATTGCCAGTGAAATCAATCCTTCTTTGAGAGAAACAATCGGCATTGAAGTAGAAGTCGGACACGTAGACAAAAAAGTGCCCAACCCACGACTGGGCGGAAAAATGGAAAGCAAAGTGACTCACCCGATGGCGGTAAAAATTTTCGGAGAATACTTGAAAAATAAAAATTTAAGATTTGACTTGATTGCTACTAACAATGGTTCCGGACATGGCACGGAATTTGATAAAGAAACATTGGTTCCGATTTCTCAAGTAGACAAAATCAGTCCTTTTCTCACCAGCGAACTGCAAGCGGAAGCATTGAAAGTTGGCGCCTCGCTGGCTCAACACGGTACCAGCGGTAGCGACATGGACGAATTGTCCGAACTTTCTCGCCGTGGCGTGATTAAATTTAATATCGCCACCAATTATCAACAAATTGTTTTTAATGTTTTATCGCTTCTTCATGACGATTTGACGGAAGATATTTTGATGGACAAAGTCTGGACTGACCAAATTTCTCTCATGAATGGCTTGGCAGAAAAAACCCGAGAAAACATCAAAGATTTTGCGCAAAAAATTATTAGTGATACTAACGCAATAAACAGCAAACCAAACGACAGTCTGTTCACAGAATTTTTGAAAAAAACTTATGCCTGGGGAGTCAAGAAAGGCAAAATCACTGCCGATTCATCGCGCGAAGATATCGCCACGCTTCTGGCCAAGGAATTCAAAAGAGTGCTGGGCGAAATGGACTCTAAACTATACGAATTAGCCAAGTCTAATGTCCCCTTCCGCCTGGGCTATCAACCGGAAACTTTGCCGGAAAATGATTTCACCACTGACGCGACAAGCATTACCGCCGTCCTTCTCACCAAAGAAGGCTGGCGCGGAAAAGCAATCGACTTGGACAAAAATATACCAGAGCAAAAAGCGCAAATCGCTGAAATCAAAGATGCTTCCGACGGATTGGCCAAAAGAATCTATGAGAAAGTCGTTCGCGAAGACAAAACGATTCTCATGATTCGCGCCAGCGAAGGCTTTTCCCGCGATGGCGTAGCAGAAAGCTTCAAAGCCAATGATTTGATTATGCCAGAAGAAATAATTGACGAAGTTCCAGAGATTAAAAAAGCCCTGGACAACAAACAAAAAACCTATACTGCCAAATCCGGAGAAATTTATAAAATTGAAAATGCGATTATTGACGTAGTTGAAAATACCAATTCTTTTGTCGTGAACGGCAATAACAAAAAAATTAATGAAGTTGATTCCGGCGAAGCTGGCGCTTCCAGCATTATTGTCATCGGAGACGGAGTGGAATCACTTGGCGATGTCCCTGACTATTACACTGACAGTATTTTCACTTTAGTCAAAAAAGAAAACCGCCAAGATTTTCTAGACAACCCACTTGACCCGGAAATAATCGCCAATGACCCAACCAAACAAGAAGAATTTTTACAAAGAATCGCCAAGGCTAATGATCTGGAAATCAATGATTTGGAGTTGGTGCTTCTAGACCGAGAAAGAGAAAACGCCAGAATAAACGTCATGCGTGAATTGCAAAAAAAATATTCTGGCCTGGAAATTACGATGATTAGTGATGGCTCAGTGGCTCATTCTCTAATGGCGAACTTGGGCAGAAAAAACGGCAAACATAAAGTGGTGATAATGGTTAGTGGCGCAGCTGAAGGATTTTATAATCTAAGCACTGCCAGCGTCTTCAAAGAAGAAGGCGCGATTGGTAGTTTGAGAATCTATTCCCAAAATGTCAATAAAACAACTGACGGAAATAAATCCCAAGACCTAGCCGGACGCTACAATTTTGACGAAGCGGAAATAAAAAATATCCAAGAGCTAAGACCGAAAGATGCAGAAGATATTCTAAACGGCAAAAAATTATTCACACAAGAAGACGTGCAGGGCGAAGTAAGCGCCAGCTTCTCTTTCATCACCCACAACGGCGTCTTCGGCGTCAACGGCGCCGAAAAATTACCGCAAGATTTTTTTGAGGTGACAATTCTACGCGTGAAAAAAATTAATGGTAAACCGAGTGCTTGGTTTGAGAAGAAGGTGGTTGGGCATCAAGATGTGAAATAAAAAACGAAGAATATAAAATTAATTTAATAAATTATAAAAACA
>Ga0172379_10012124_pt1 | contig 10140 bp, 11 predicted proteins | sample GrowelOW334metaG_FD_119756 | JGI IMG/M metagenome (GOLD analysis project Ga0172379, IMG submission 119756) | Groundwater microbial communities from an aquifer near a municipal landfill in Southern Ontario, Canada - Groundwater well OW334 metaG | ecosystem: Environmental > Aquatic > Deep...
ACTTCATCCAAAACTCTGGTATTCATGTTTCCCTGCTCGGAAGTAAACCTAATTACTGATCTGACTGAAGACTCTCCTCTTCTAACAGTGGATTTTAAAATCTCCCATTCACCATCATTATTTTTTGAAAGTAAAAAGTGATTTTTTCCCCTACCCTCCTTAAAAACAACTGCCCCACCAACCAATATTTCACCGTTATTATTTTTCATTGTGAGTATTTTAACACAAAAAATTGCGACAGATACTATTCAATATCTGTCAGCCAAGTATCGTATGGTACTTGGCGGAGGGTGCAGGATTTGAACCTGCGCAAGGGTTACCCCTTCGAGTTTTCGAAACTCGTGCAATTGGCCGCTATGCGAACCCTCCTAAATATAGTTATTTTGTGTGCCCGACAAGAATCGAACTTGTATCTAAAGATCCGCAATCTTCAATTCTATCCGTTGAACTACGGGCACAAAAAATCTAATGTAGGTATATTATACTTTACTGAGGTAACTTTTTACTAAACCAGTCTACAGCCCGATCCAAATTTGAAGGGGAAATTTCTTCTTCAACCAAATATTCTTTTAAGTTTTTTCTGATTTCTTCTTTAACATCAAGTTTTATAACCAATTCCATTCTGTGTGGTAAAAATGCCGTTTCTAAAATTAAAAGTTCACTATCGTACCTTTTCCCAAACCAAAATCTACCTAAAAATTGCCAGTCTGTTCTTTTTCCTCCAACTTTTACTCCCTTATTTGTAATTTTGTATTCTAAATTCTCTGGGGCAACAGTACTCATAACATAATAGAGAAAAATTAAAGAAACAATTAAAATAACCGGCATTGCTCCTTCAGCCAGAAACAAGATTAAACAAACTATTCCCGCAATTGAAACTGTTGTTAAATAAAATTGTCTATCTCTTCTCTTAAATGGCCTTGCAGGGGCTACCCAAGTTACCAAATCTTTTTCTAATTCAAGTTTTAAAGAGCCAGATTGTTGTTCTTGTTGTTGTGTTTCTTCCTTGGCAGGTTCCATGTCTAAAATTATATCAAATTAAAGCTTAACTTGATATAATTGCAAAGATTGGAGGATATCCCGAACGGCTCAGGGGAAGGTTTGCTAAACCTTGACGTTTAATTGCGTCCGACAGGTTCGACTCCTGTATCCTCCGCCAAGGAAGGTGGGCAGGACGGTAATGCGCGGGTCTTGAAAACCCGTGAGCGCAAGCTCTAACAGGTTCGACCCCTGTACCTTCCGCAAAATGAAAAACAAACTTGCTGTTGAAAGAACAAATTTGGCGGTTGATAGAACAATACTTGCTTATTTGAGAACTTCTCTAACAATCATTGTTGTCGGAGTTTCTTTTATCAAACTTTTTAATGGTCCTTTTCTAAGTTTTATCGGTTGGATTTTAATTGTGTTTTCAATTTTGCTTTTTGTTTTTGGAATTAAACGTTGTAATAAAATTAAAAAAGATTGTTAGCGAGCAATAGTTAGGCTTTTTATATTTCTAAAACCTGCATCACGCAATACTTTTTTAGCTTCATTTATAGTTGAACCTGTTGTATAAACATCATCAAATAAGACTAGATTATTTATAACAGTCGACAAGTTACAGGAAGGATTAAGACAAAAAACGTCTGACAGATTAGAGCGACGGGCAAGACCTTTTAAACCCACTTGAGGTTGGGTGTTTTTAGTACGAATTAATAAATCTGGAACAAATTCCCAATCCATAATTCTAGCCAATTTCTTGCCAATTATTTCTGCTTGATTAAAACCACGCCAGTTCTCTCGATGTTTATGAAGAGGAATTGGAACTAAAATAGGGTTTAGAAAACAGTGATTAGAGTTTAGTTTTCTAACACACAGATCAACTAACTCATCTGCAATATCGGTAGCAAATTTATATTTTAGAGAAATTATTGCCTTTCTCATTACCCCTTCATATCTAAAAATAGAAATGTTATTCCCATATTTACCACAAGGTGTCACCTTACTAATACAACTGTCACAAATGTATTTACCTTGCTTTTTACATTCCAAACACTGTTTTGGAAAGAGTAGGTCAAGAATCATATATAATATCAATATAAACCAAAATGAAAGTTTTTAACAAAAGAGCAAGGTTTGAATATGAATTAACTCCTGAAAAGGTTGAGGCTGGTATTGTTTTAAAAGGAATTGAAGCAAAATCTTTTAGAGACAATAGAATTGACCTTTCTCAGTCTCACGTCAGAGTTTTAAACGGAGAAGTTTATTTAATAAACGCCAATATCCCCGCTAAGGGTATACAAAAATACGAACCAACCAGAATGAGAAAGCTTCTTTTACATAAAAATGAAATTTTGGCTCTTGTTACAAAAACAAAGCAAAAAAAATTGCAAATTGTGCCCACAATGATGTATAATAAAGCCCGTAGAATCAAGCTTGAATTAACTCTTGGAAAATCAAAGAGACAATTCGAAAAGAAAGATTCTATAAAACAAAAAGATATTGAGAGAGAAGTAGAGAGAGATTTAAAAGATAATTAATGGGGATGACCGGTTTCGACGGGAAGCTCTTTTACAAAACAGCAAGCAAAGTTTGATAAACACTTTTCAAAAGATATCAAAAACTAAAAGCAAACGAAAGTTTAGCTTCTGTTAATCAACCACGAGGCGATATGTTCGCATATCAATTCGCAACGATCTAACGGCGTCCTGAAGTCTGATTCTCGATCGGACCGACTGGGTGTAAACCAATTCGAGATGCTCTAAAAGTCTTTTGATTTAGAGATTTTTAGTCAAGACAATTAAGTCTTACTTTAAGAATCCTGTTAGTTGGACAAATCTTAAAGGAAATAATAAAAACTGACTAAGCTTGTAGAAGTTTTGTTTATAAGTTTTTCGGATGAGGGTTCGATTCCCTCCATCTCCACACAGAGAGATTTCTCAGACAAATATGTGGCAGGGTGGGGACTGCCACATACAGAAAAGAGTGTAGTATAGCCCAAATTGTAATTGTATCTGAGTTTTTGGTCGGTTAGGAAAAAGTTCGAGCAGGCACTTCTTGCAAAACTTGCTAAGTTTTGCAATTCATTTTTCTCATGCGCGATTTTTTGTGCCTGAAAGGCACTCATTATGAAATGTTCCATGGGTTCGAGCCAAGTATTGCCATTGTTTTTAATTTGTTCTATTTTCTCTTGTAAATTAAGTTTAGTGTTAAACAACTCATTCTTTTTAACTTTGTAATCCTCCTCGTTAACAACACCGTCTAAATAAGTATCCAGAAGTTTACTTAACTTAATTTCTGTAGTTTGTAGTTCTGAATTGACCAAAGAACTGTTTTCACTTGCTTTGGTCAATTCTAGTTGTTTATCTTTCTCTAGCAACTCCAGCCATTTTTCTTTCCACTCGCTTGGAATTGTTATGTTACTGACTGATTTTCGTAGTTGTTTGGCAAGATCGGCTTGTCTAACATATCTTTGACTACACTTACCAAATTTTTTAGTACATCTGTAATATGTAAATATAGATGTATTTCCATTTTTATATTTTCTTGTATGTGATTCGGCAGTAATAGCACCTCCACATTCTCCACATCTTGCCAAACCAATAAATGGAAAATCATGTCTGTTATTCCTCGGTCGTTCAAACCTCAAAATTATCTTTTGTACCGCTTCAAAAAGTTGTTTTGAAATAATAGGTTTATGAATTCCTTTGTGTAGTTCTCCTTTATAATTCATTACTCCTAAATAAAACCTATTAGAAAGCATTCTTTTAACAGTATCTAATTTTATCTTTTTATCAGTTCGTGATTTTATGCCAACTTCAAAAAGATAATCAGATATAGATGTAAAAGAATACTTTCCTGTTGTAAACATTTCAAAACACTTTTTGACTGTCTTAGAACGAACCACATCTACCTTTATAGTCCTTGATAATTTGTCATTCAAATATCCAAGCGGAGCCTTAACAGGCCAAACACCAATACGAACTTTATGTTTCATTCCACGAGTTACATTCTCTGACAAATTATCAACATAATACTTTGATTGTGAGAATGCCATACTGAGTACAAATTTACCCTGTGGTGAGTTCTCAAACCAAAATGAGGGAAATTTTAGATCAGTTAGCTTCCCAGTGTCCAATGAGTAAATTATTTTTCCACCATCAATTGAGTTCCTAGCCAAACGATCGGCGTGCCAAGAAACTATTCCTTGTGCTTCGCCATTTTCTATCCTTTGAAGCACATTATTAAATAGAGGACGACCGATCGTTTTGGCAGTTCTTGATTCACAAACATAATCTATAATTTCCAAGTTTTGTTTGACAGCAAATTCCTTTAATTCTGCAATCTGCTGATCAATCGACATTACTTGCTTGTCTTTTTCATCAGTTGATTTTCTACAATATGCTATGTATTTAATCATATGTTTTTTATTCTGTTGTTGTTTTATGTCCTCACAGACCCGCAGGTCTGAAAAATTTTTGCATTTTGATTTGTTTTCCTTAAGTTCGACCAAAAACTCAGATACAATTACAATTTGGGCTATACTACACTCTTTTCTGTATGTGGCAGTCCCCACCCTGCCACATATTTGTCTGAGAAATCTCTCTGTGTGGACGCTTACGAACAAATTCGTACCGAATTCAAGCGTGTTTCCTCGCTCGCCCCTGCGGGGCTCGCTTAACAAAAGTGCCTGCCGAACTTCCTGTTTTGTTCTATGTTTTCAAATCAAAAGGCAAAAATTTTTAATGTTCTATGTCTTATAGTTTTTAATAACTTAAATGACCACTCTGGTGAACACAAATCGGATCTCTCCAAATTGTCCAAAGTGGTCATTAAAAAAGAGATCACTAAGACTTGTGTTCAATATTAAATTTACTCTGTGAAGTGTTTATTGCAAGAAGTATAATAATATTTATGACTAAAGACATAAAGATCGCTCCTCTTTTGGGAATGCTAATTGGGATTGGAATAGGACTTTATTTAGATTACCTTATCTTAAACTTTACAAATTCTAATAAAATTTCTCCTGAATTTATTGTTTATCTTCTAAAAAATTACAATTCTCTATACTATCCCAAAAGTGGACCACTATGGCTTGATATTTTAACATTTCCTTTGCTTGGAGCATTAGTTGGAGTTTTAGTTGGAGTCGGAATTAAAGGTATATCTAAAAAGAAAAATTTTCAAATACAAAAAAAGGGGTAAATTACTCAAAATCTACTTAGCAACTTCTTGTTGGGTTGAATCAGGATTACCTCCAGATGCTTTTGGCTTATACCTAAAATCCTCAAATCTAGAGTCAGGCGACGGGTGGTATTGATGTTCATCTGCAACTACCCCAGTCTCATCCACTGGTGGAAGTTCTGACAATGGAACAGTTTGATTACTACTTTCTTTTATAGGATTCTCACCGGGTTTATATCTAAATTCCTCAAGTTGTGGGTTAGCCGCTGGTTGATAATCAGCAGAGCCTGCTATCACAGAACCCTCAGTTTGTATTCCTCCATCTGCCATTTCATAATTATTCTAGACTCTTGTTAGACAATACTCAAGAAGGAAAATGTGGCTTGTTACAATCATAAAATAAGTATATTATTTAAATTAATAATTATGGATAATGTAAAACAGCCAACTCTTAACGAATTAAAATCATACCTTGATGAATACGGGTGGAAGTACAAGGGTGGGTTTAAATCTCCAGAAAACAATAATGCTGCATATCTTGTTTCACCGTATACGCTTGAATCTGGTGGAAGAGGCATTCTCATAAGTTTTAGGGTTGAAGGAGAATTTGTCATTGTTTCAACAGTAGAATTTTTAAAAAATATACCTGAAAAATTTTCGAAAGAAATTCTAAATTTGAATGATACTTTGAAACTTGTTAAATTATTTAATGTAAACGAAGAAAATGGCGGATACCTTGATGTAGAGTTGGGTTTTGAATTGTGGAACGAATCTTGGAATAAAGAAACATTTTATTCTTTTATGGATATGTTATGTCTAGGTATTGAAAAAACAATATCAATAGTCGAGAGCAAAAAAATTGATCATGAAACAAACTTTGTTTCATTTGGTTAGTTTTAAAGCAAAAGGTAACGTTTTAAGCCATAGATATGAACACAAAATTATATTTAGAAAATATACATAAAAATCTTCAGGTTTCTACAAACGATTTAAATAATAGGTGGAGTAAAATATTTCTTGAATATCAGCTAAAAATTCAAACTGAGGGATCTGAAGCGGGAGAAGAATATTTAGCTTTGCATATGGGAGAACTTGATGTTGAATTTCAGTCATACTATGTCTATTTTGCTGACTTTTTACAGAAAAATGGGTTAACTGAAGCTTCGGAAATAATGAAAAGAATGGGTGAAAGATTTTTAACCTCACTTAAAAATTATAAGGTGAGCAGAGCTTCTGAGGTTGTTAATAAAGCAGTAGCTGTAACAGAGGAATTGTCAAAAAACTTCAAGGGCATAAAAAATAATTGAATTTATTTATTCTTGTAACCAAAAAGGTCATCCAAAATCTGAGTTTTATCTAATAGTCGTTTGTATGACAAATCAACCATTTCTTTTAGCTCTTCAAAAGAATAAGGTGTAAGATATCCTAAATCTTGCCAGATACTCGGAATGTCATCTGATTCTAAACAAGCCTCTTTTATGACAGTTTTTACATCCATTGCTAAATAAGTCAGGTCAAAATCTATAATATTAAGTTCTTGTCTTAATCTTTTAAATTCTTCTAACTTTGCTTTTCGTTGTTCAAGTATTTTTTCTTGTATATTTTTATCGCCCATAGATTCAAATCCAATTATTTCAAATCCTGTAGCAAAGCGTTCCAAATGCATACCAACCAAATTAAAATCTCTATAATCTTGAAAATTATCAAATGCAGGTTTTGCTAAGTTTTTTGCAAAATTAAAAATTATTCCATGTCCACCGTTATCGACTTTAAAATAATCTTCTTTCTCGTCATAGTCTTTTGAGCTTCTTCCAATTTCTATAAATTGAATAGCCATAGCACTTTCAATTGAATGTGACCATTCATGTATTGCAACAGAACCAACAGCCAATTTTAAAAGTCGTTCTTCACTAAGACTTTCATCTAATTTTGAAAATTTATTCATTCTACCTTGTACAATCGATTCATTAATTAATAACTTTGGTCTTTCTGCCTCTTGTTTTGGAAAAGTACTTTTGTCGTAACGAAGGTCAATATTTAATCCACCCTTAAATTTCATTTCAACAATTTCAATATCAGAGGGAAGTGTTAACTTGCCTGTTAAATCTACAATTTCTTTACTTAACAAATTTATTTCCAAACAATAATTGATAAAATCTTCAACTGCCTTATGAGCAATTTGGTTTAATTCATCATACTTAGGAATTTCAAACTTAATTTCTGGTTCTACTTTTCTTATTTCCTCATCTGCAATTTGAACTACTCTTTCTTTGTTAATAATCCGTTCATTCGTTTCAAAAAGTTTTTCGCCTTTATCATTATTTCTTTTCCATAAATTTTCAGAAACTACTCTAGCTAATATCCTATATCCAATATCTTTATAATCTTGCATATTAGGTAAATTATATTAAGTTCTAAAGCAACTTGATAGTAGTGTAATTCCTGCCCACGCACCTGGCGTAAGCCACACCCCTGTAAGCTTTGGGGTGTTTTGTGTTGGGCAGGATTCCAGATAGGGAATATTTCAGGAGCAATGCCTGTTGTGCTTGTAGATTTCTAATCAAGTGCTGTGCATAAGCACTTGTTCTGTTTTCAGCACTTGGGGTAGTTGCCCGGTAGGGCAAATTGCGACTGAGATGTGTTTGGGTTACCGTTGCGGTAGCCGTTACCGCAAACCGTCAACCGTTAGACCGCAATAAGGCCGTGAATACGGCCAGTTGACGGTGTTTGTTTTGGTGCTTACGGTAACCCGTCAGGCTTCCGTTGTTCTGTGTTATAATTGTGTTTGTTCTTTGAAGTTTTGTGTTGCTGTTATAGTTTGGCGAAGCCAAACACAAAAAATCGCGCTGAGTGAAAAATGTGTTAAGCGAGCCCCGCAGGGGCGAGCGAGGAAACACGCTTGAATTCGGTACGAATTTGTTCGTAAGCGTCCACATACAGGGGAAGGTTTTTTCTACAGAAAAAGACTGATTATTCTAGTAACTCTTTCCTAGAAACGTCAGATATGAATATTGTGGCAACAAATACTCCGTGGGTCAAATTTGTTTTCAGAGGGGTAAGGTTTGATGAAATAATAATCTGAGGAAATTCACTTTCAAATCAACAAACTATTTTATTAATTTGAAAGTGCTGCTGATCAAGTCATGGAAATAAAATCAAGATATACATATAATGTCTATTATGGGAGAAATCGGTGAAACAATAATAATCAATAAAGTGGGAGCACATGAGATACACACCTCATCCGCATACAAACCAGGAGAGAGAGAAAAAGAATTAGCTCGTGTAGGAAAGCAATTAGAGAAATTACAAAAAAAAATTCCTCTCGAAAAATTCAGAATAGACCTTAATGAAACTGTTTTTAAGGAACCTTTTGAATCAATAAAAAACGATTTGACCAGCTTATATTTATCAACGGGTCTAGAAATAACGGAGGAGAATTTCCCTTCTGTTGCAGTATATAATACGCGCGAAAGGCGTGTATCAAAAGCTTGTGGTGGTTTTGGTGCCGGCAGAGCAGGTTTTGGTAATAGGGTTGACCTTTTTCCCGCTGGCGGAAGAGACAATCCTCTCCCAGATATACGCATGCTTCATCACGAAATTCACCACCATCTGGGTCGACAAGTTGTGGTATCTAGGATGGCAGAGAAAAATTTACTAGGCATTAAATGGAAAAATCCAGAAATAACTAGTACTCAACTCGGTTTTGCTCACCATTTATCTGGCAGTGACGAAAGAGGTTTGGTTTTAGAGGAGGGGGCAGTTGAATATTTCTCTCTTGATTTCATTTTGTCGTCAAGTAATGTAGATATTATTGAAGCCCGAAAACAATATGCAAGAGAAGCTACTGGAAATAATACAGATAATTTGGATAATCACTCAATCAGAAATATATGTAAAGATGAACTTGAAAAAGACACTCTTCCTAGATACGCAACAGCAAGACTTTTGATCGAAACATTAATTGAAGGGGCAAGGAAGATCGGCGATGATGAGGCTATAGAAATGAGAAGGGATATTCTTAAAACCAGAATTGATACAAAAAACACCAGGTCGCTAATGGACAGAGTAGATAAGATTTTTGGAAATGGTACGTTTTCTGAAGCGTTTTATCTGAAATTTAATGGTGATAAAGCAAATGAAGAAAGAAATAAACACTTCGTTGATAATCTGAGAGAAAAAGCTGGATTATCTTCCCCTTGAAATACATTTTTATTTCAGCTTGCGTAAGCTCATTCCTCTATTTAAAACAATTTTCAATGAAGATGTTTTTGGTTCTCATTTACACTTCATCAGTTTGAAGATTAAATTACTGATCCTATCTTTCGGAAACAAGAAAAATCGTGTGTATGAAAAAAATAAGCTAACTAATTCATCACAAAAGCACTAAGTGACGTATCCACAAATATTGAGACTAATTCAACTGGATATACATAAGCTTTGGACCAGTAAGAAGAATTATTTTTGATTCATCTTCTGAAACAACTAAGTCTTTTGCTTCTTTGATTGCATCAGATTTATACTGTAACTTGAAATTTCCATTCTTTTCCAAGGCAATTACTCTTCCTGTTTCTTTTTCCAAAATGTACACATATTTTAATTTCTCATTTGTATAAATTGCAGTAGGACTATTAAGTTCTTCAACTATTCCTTTCATCAAAATTACCGACGGATTACCGTTTGTAAATTTTGTTGCTTTTCCACTACTACTTAAGAGCCAGATTGAACCGTCAATTGTCATATCTATTACTTTGGAAAGATCAACTTCAATGCCAGGAGCTAACCATTCGGTTTTGTCCGAAAAAGAATTATTGTTTCCTGCAAACCTATAAATCATATTTGCACCAATATCAATCAAGTAAATGTTTCCTGAATATAAATAAAATAATGATTCTCCCCAATCTTTTTCCTTGACCTTTTCTTTAGTTTTTGTGATTTCATAAATTCCATCATCATTTAAACTAAAAATCCTATCGC
>Ga0172379_10012125_pt1 | contig 10139 bp, 9 predicted proteins | sample GrowelOW334metaG_FD_119756 | JGI IMG/M metagenome (GOLD analysis project Ga0172379, IMG submission 119756) | Groundwater microbial communities from an aquifer near a municipal landfill in Southern Ontario, Canada - Groundwater well OW334 metaG | ecosystem: Environmental > Aquatic > Deep...
CCACAGTTTGAAAATAATAACAAATAAAAAAACCCCGGATCGCGCGTCACGACCCGGGATCAGCTTCGTGGACACGAAGCCATGGCTAAGACTAGCAGAGAGCGGCGTAGATGAGGGCGGTCAAAACCACAATCTTGATCTTGCTCGCAAGCCACTCGTCTACCCTGACACCCAATTCGTACAAAGCACTCATATTTTCCCCCTGTTTTCTCGGCGACTTCCGATTAAGAGAATAGCACTTATATATTTATATGTCAATAAGGGTAAAAATGAGCGCTCATTTAATTTTTTTGCTATCATTAAAGCCATGGGAAATAACGACAATTTGAACAATAAGCGCCACTCGCTCGCCCACCTCTTGGCGGCGGCGGTGCAAGAACTTTGGCCGGAAGCCAAGAACACTATTGGCCCGGTAATCGATGACGGCTTCTACTACGACTTCGACTTCGGCACCACCAAACTGGCGGAAACTGATTTAACTAAAATAGAGAAGAAGATGCGCGGTCTGCTCCACACTTGGGATAAGTTTGAGGAGAAGGAAGTGAGCGCCAATGAGGCCAAGAAACAATTTGCCGATAATTCTTATAAATTAGAATTGATTGAGGAGCTGGCCCATAAGGGTGAGAAGATTACTCTCTACACTTCCGGCAACTTTACCGATCTTTGTCGTGGCGGTCACGTCGGGAACGCCAAAGAACTTGATCCTGAGAGTTTCAAACTAGACCGGATTGCTGGCGCCTACTGGCGCGGTGATGAGAAAAACAAAATGCTTACCCGGATTTATGGTTTGGCGTTCAATAATAAAAAAGAACTTGATGATTATTTAAAGTTGAGAGAAGAAGCCGAGAAACGCGACCACAAGAAGATTGGCCGCGAGATGGGCCTCTTCACTCTCTCCCCTCTCGTCGGCGCCGGCTTGCCACTCATCAAGCCCAAAGGAATGATTATCCGCCAAGCGATCGAGGATTATCTCTGGGAATTGCATCGCGACAAGGGTTATGATCGCGTCTGGACGCCGCACATCGCCAAGGAAACGCTTTATGAGACTTCCGGTCACGCCGCTAAATTCGGCGACGAGCTCTTCCGCGTCTCCGGCAAAGAAGAAAAATTTATTTTGAAACCGATGAACTGCCCGCACCATATGCAGATCTTTGCCGACAATCAATTCTCTTACCGCGATATGCCGGTACGCTACTTTGAACCGGCGACCGTCTATCGTGATGAGAAGTCGGGACAGCTTGGCGGCCTCACTCGCGTCCGCGCTATCACTCAAGATGACGGGCACCTCTTCTGTCGCGCCTCGCAAATCAATCAAGAAGTTTCCACTATCGTTGAGATTATCAAGAAGTTTTACGGCACCATGGGGATGCTTGATGGTTATTGGGTGCGCCTCTCGGTGCGCGGCGAAGGTGGCCAATATCTCGGCAGCGACGAAGTCTGGCAACAAGCGGAAAGCGCGCTTGAGCAAGCGGCAAAAGCTAACGAGCTACCCTTCAAACGAGTGGAGGGCGAGGCCGCTTTCTACGGACCCAAACTCGACTTTATGTTCAAGGACGCCATTGGCCGCGAGTGGCAATTGGCCACCATCCAATGCGACTTCAATCTTCCCGAGCGTTTTGATTTAGAATTTACTAACGAGAAAGGTGAGAGGGAGCGACCGGTCGTTATCCACCGAGCGATTTCCGGCTCCCTCGAGCGATTCATCGGCGTCCTCATTGAGCACTTTGCCGGCAACTTCCCGCTCTGGCTCTCGCCGGTGCAAGTGAAAATTTTACCTATCGGCGAGGCTCACTTCGCTTATGGCCAAGAATTGAAGCAAAAATTAAATGCCGAAAATATTCGTGTTGAGTTAGATGACTCCGGCGAAAGCTTGGGCAAAAAAATCCGCAACGCCAAGGTGGCAAAAATCCCCTACCTCATCGTCTTGGGAGATAAAGAAGTCGCGGACCAAAAACTGACTGTCGAATCTCGTACTAAAGGAAAGTTGGAAAATATCACTCCCGAGCAACTGATTGCTGATTTGAGCGCGGAAATAAAAGAGCGAAAATAAAATCCCGTTAGAGACGACGGAACGCTGGGTTCCGGTCTCTAACGGGACTGGTCACGACTGCTTCTGGAAATAGGCGGCCGAAACGTAACGCGACTTACCACCAAGACGATTGCAAACATTACCGGATGGTCCACGAAGTGAGACCTGCGAACCAAGGGCTCGATCGGCACGAACTCTAGTCAGCACAAATGGGCCAGGGCCAATCTCACTCTTAACCAAATCAGTCGCTAACTCATTGTAGTCGACAACATCGCCGACCTTGAATTGGCAATCCATAAGCACCACCCCCTTTCTTTCTGAGGTTCAGCTTAAAGTAAAGTGGAGTAAAGTCAACGGGCTATCCTTTCTTAGCTAGAACTAAATAATTATGATACCCTCCATCTACTAATTCGGCGAAATAATCCACTTCAGGATTAGGATAGGCAGTCCCCTCGTCAATAATTTTTAGTCCTGCGTCCTGCACCCATTTCCTCGCTTCGTCATCTGACAACCATTCGGCGTAATGAAAATTTTCTAGCCCCTTCATTTTGCAAACAGGCAGAGAAAATATGAAGTGACTTCCATGCTTAGATTCATGGGCCATTTTTTGTAAGTATTCCGTAGGCTTTTGAGTGTGTTCAATCGAGTCTAAATATAAATAAGCATCAAAATCTCCGGGATATTTCTGAGAATCCATGTCATATGTCATAAATTTAACTCTACTCAATAACTCCGGAGCTTCGTTTAGGAATACTTGAGTGGAAAATTCTTCAGCCGATTTATCCTGATCAGCAAGAGTAACCGTAGCTATTGAATCTTCCTTCAAATAATCGAGCAAATAAAGCCCAGGAGTACCATAACCAACATCAATGAATGTTTTTGGTTTTACTTTCCTTAAAAACGAAAGTACGAGATTATGCCTTTGTCTGTGATACGTTCCTCCAACTAAATTATGGAAGAAAAGGGTTAGACGAGCAACAATTTTTTGATATTGTTTATTCTCATAATTATCGACATCTTTGTCGAGTGTATAAGCGAGCACTTCTTTTTTTAGTTGTTCAACACTAATTTTAAAATCAACTAACAACTTTTTAATCCTCGGTCCAATTTTAGCATCAGCCAAAGTTACGTCGACAAGATTTAACAAATCTTGATGAATACGCTTTCGAAGTTCCTCATCCATTTTTTAAATATCCAAGTTTGCCATCTTGGCGTGAGATTGGATGAAGATTTTGCGCGGCTCCACTTCGTCGCCCATCAGCATGGTGAAGACCTTGTTGGCCTCTTCCGCTTCGGCCACATCAACTCGTTTGAGAATCCGTTTGGCGGGATCCATCGTCGTTTCCCAGAGTTCCTCCGGATTCATTTCGCCCAAACCTTTGTAACGCTGGACGGCTTCGTTAGGCAAATCACCCAACTTCTTAAACAAGGCTTGTTTTTCCTCGTCAGAATAAGCGTAATAAAATTCTTTCCCTTTCTTAATCTTGTAGAGCGGCGGTTGGGCGATGAAAATATAACCAGCATTAATGAGCTGCGGGAAATAGCGGTAGAAAAGGGTTAGGAGCAAGGTGCGGATGTGGGCACCGTCCACGTCGGCATCGGTGGCAATAATAATTTTGTGATAACGAAGTTTCGAAATATCGAAGGTGTCGCCGATGGAAGTACCCATCGCGATCACCAAATTCTTGATCTGCTCCGAGCCGAGAATCTTGTCCAAGCGCGCCCGTTCAATATTTAAAATTTTGCCTCGCAAGGGCAAGACGGCTTGCGTCCGCCGATCGCGACCCATCTTGCCACTACCCCCGGCCGAATCACCTTCTACCACGAAGATCTCCGACTCGGAAGCGTCCTTGGACTGGCAGTCGGCCAGTTTGCCCGGCAAGGTCATCCCCTCCAGCGCGCCCTTACGGAGCACGCTGTCCTTGGCCGCCTTGGCGGCCAACCTGGCGCGAAGCGCCAAGGAGACTTTGTTAATAATCATCTTGGCGTCATCAGGGTTCTCCTCCAGATAAGCCTGGAGTGCCGTACCAAAGACGGACTCAACAGCACCACGCACTTCCACATTTCCTAATTTAGCTTTAGTCTGACCCTCAAATTGCGGATTGCGCAGCTTAACCGAGACGACGGAAGTGAGACCCTCACGGACGTCGTCACCGGTAAAGTTGCCATCCTTATCTTTGAGTAAATTATTTTTGCGCGCGTAATCATTAAGACTGCGAGTAAGCGCGGTGCGGAAACCGGTTAAGTGCGTCCCCCCTTCTGCTGTTGCTGTGTTGTTGGTAAAACTAAATTCTCGCGGCGCGATGTCGTCAACGTATTGGAAGGAAACTTCAACATTAATCTTGTCCTCCTCCTTCTCAACATAGAAAATATTTTTATGAATCGTCTTCTCGTCCTGATTATAAAATTGAATAAGAGACAAGAGGCCACCTTCGAAATAGAAAGTCTGAGATGGTCCCTCAAGATTAAGCTCTTTGAGATAAAGCACCTCCTCATCATCAATCTTGCCTTGATATTGACGCAAGTCCATCACTCGAATCCGTAAGGCCTTGACCAAATAAGCTTGGCCGCGGAGATGATTAACAATCCGTTCCCAATCGTAAATCGTGGTGGAAAAAATTGTCGGATCGGGTTGGAAGGAAACAACCGTGCCGTGAAGTTTGGAACTGCCAACCTTCTTAACCGCGGCCTTCTTCTTGCCGCGAGCATATTCTTGATAGAAACGGCCGCCGTCACGGAAGACCACGACCTTGAGTAAGGTGGAGAGAGCGTTAACCACTGAGGCGCCCACGCCGTGGAGACCACCAGAGATTTTGTAACCCTCGCCTTCAAATTTACCACCGGCGTGGAGCACGGTCATCACCGTCTCGAGCGCCGAAACTTTGGTCTTGGAGTGAGTCGCCACTGGGATACCGGCGCCGTTGTCGGCCACCCGGACCATCTCGCCGGGTAAAAGTGCTACCTCGATCTCGTTACAAGAACCGTTCATCGCCTCATCGCGGGAGTTATCAAAGATCTCAACGAGTAAGTGATGGAGGCCATCCGGACCGGTCGAACCGATGTACATACCGGGGCGCTTACGCACTGGCTCTAGACCTTCCAAAACGACGATATCATCAGCATCATAATGACGCTTCTTAGCCTCTTCTTTAGCCATAATTTATGCCTCTAGTTTAGCATATTCTATGGCCCTTTGCTATCCCCAAAATAGTTGGATTATGGCTTAAAAACTGCTATATTTTGAGCTATGGAAATCACAATTAAGAACCCGGACGAGAAGGCGCTACGAGCCCACCTCGCCGCCCGGAAAGATTCGGAGGCTCGCCGAATCGAGCGCTTTATGGCGATGCCTGATTTATCTAGAGCCAAGGACGGCCCACTCAAGGAAATTATCGAACGAGCCACCAAAGTGAAGAGTCTTGAGGGTTTTGACGTAATCCAAATCCCCGAGGTAATCCCCGCTCATATTCTGTTCGACTTATTTAATATGCCACCAGGACACCCGGCCCGGAGCAAATCAGATACTTACTATGTCAATGACGAGAATATTCTCCGAACTCACGACACTGTTTTTTGGTACTACTATCTAACCCATCCCGAGATAAAAAAGAGGATCGCAAATAAGGAAACACTTGGGGCTGTTTGTTATGGCAAAGTTTATCGCAAAGACGAGATCGACAGACGCCATATGAACGTCTTCCACCAGTTCGGCGGTTTGTATCTTGCTCCCGATGATAAGAAAACCATCACTCCCGACGACCTGAAACACGCGCTGTCAGAAATCGCTACCAGTATCTTTGGCAAAACAAATTTCCGCTTTTATGACCACAACTTCCCCTACACCGACCCGAGCTTCGAGATGGAAGCAGAAATCAATGGCCAATGGATTGAGATGTTAGGGTCAGGCATGGCCAGAAAGAGTGTTCTCAAAAACTTTGGATTGGAAGGTTATCATGGTTGGGCCTTCGGTTTCGGTCTCGAGCGTCTTGCTATCGCCTCGATGGACTTGCCCGACATTCGTCTCCTTTGGTCAGATGACCCGCGCGTTAAAAAGCAACTAAAATTGGGTCAAAAATTTAAAGATGTTTCCAAATACCCGGCCATCGTCCGCGATATCTCCTTCATTGTCCCCAACTCTTTTATACCTAATAATTATTTTGACTTGATAAGAGATTTAGGTGGCGACTTGGTGGAAGAGGTTTCCCTAACCGACAAATACGAAAATGCCGCCAAATTCGGCATCGGCAAGTTAAGTTACACTTATCGCATCACTTATCGTTCAGTAAATCGAACACTAACTAACGAAGAAATCGAACCCTTGCATAAAAAAGTGGAAACCGAGACTAAAACCCAATTCAACGCGGAGGTGAGATAAGTTACTAAGCTAGCGGATACACTTCATAAGTCGGAACACCCGGTAAGCTATCCCTGAACCCGGCTTTTATATCTTGACCTGGCAAATTGATCCAGGGGTCCATCCATTTATTTTTGTATCTCGCCAGAAAATGTCCAAACGGGTACGTGAGCGATCTATCAATGAATACTATTGAAAAATCTCTATTGGTAATTTCCTCATCGGGCTTATCTATTTTTTTCCATGAATAATTTAGACCTTGGCGATTTAGAATGTCCATTATCTCTGGGCAATAAAAATTAGCCTCCTCTTTTACCCTTCTTGCCCCGTCTTCAAAAAACTTGAGGGCTTGCTGGTACGAAATACCCAAAACAAAAGCTACCGATGCAACGGCACAACCCAATCCATCTTCTTGCCTAATAGCTTGCCGAGGTTCTTCATTTGTTGAAACCATGAGCCGATGGTCGGACTTGAACCGACAACCTTCGCTTTACAAAAGCGTTGCTCTACCATTGAGCTACATCGGCAATGACAATCTCTTTTTAAGAAACTTCCTTCCGGCAGCAGTTTTGAAATATAATTCTCGTTTCCGAGCCGAAACGAAATCAATAAATCCTTCCGTATATACTACTCGCAAATCGGTCATCCGGCTAGTTGTGATGGTGTGGCCAGAGCGATGTTCGCGTAAGCGCCGCTCCAGGTTATTCGTCAAGCCCTTGTATAATTTACCATTCTGATCCTGAAGAACATAAACATGATACATAATTGATTAATTAAACCGTTGCTCCCCGCCCGTACCGAACTGCCGTGTTCGGCACGTTCGGGCGGGTACCAACTGAGCTACACTGGCAAGGTTAAAAAGAATCTATTTTGACTCTTTGATTTGTGTCAGGAAGACTGACACCGCCCCCTTCTTATGAATCACACCCTTGCCATGGACAATATCAATAAGACGAGAAAACTTCTTTTCCGCTCGGAAAAGTAAATAACGAAAGATAATCATCAAGCGTCGCAACGCCAAGAGTAAGTAGAAAGCGGCAAAGTGCGCCAGTTGGTGGAAGAAGAAACCGAAGCTGTGATAAAACTTATCAATCTTGCATTGGAGAACATCCCCAAGTGACATTTCGGTAACACTAGCTATCTCCACTTCTCCCGTTCTAACAATTTTGAGCTGCCGGCTAAAAAGAATCAGCCCGATGACGGCAATGGTGGCAAGAAGTACTAATAAAATTAAAAGGGTCATAAATATTGATTTACTGCCCAGGGGCAGCGAAACGTTCGAAACGAACTAACTCTATTTTCTCACCGAACTTCTGGATCCCGCCCTTAATCAAATCAGCAATAGTTTGGGTCGAATCTTTGACAAAAGGCTGAGTCAAAAGTTCCGTGACATCTTGAGGAGCAAAAGCGGCTACATGCATCGCCAAATCTTGAGCCAGCTGTTTAAAGCCCTCATTTTTAGCCACGAAGTCGGTCTCGCAATCAAGTTCTAGCATAGCACCCATAGCGTTGTTAGAATGGATATAAGTACTGATAACGCCGGCTCCTAATTGACGACTGGCCTTCTTGAGTGCGGTAGCTCCAGAGGCCTGACGAAGAGAAATGAGCGCTTTTTCTAGATCGCCACCAGCGGCCTCTAGCGCTTTCTTACACTCAGCCACCGATACTCCGGTTTGATCTCGCAGTTCTTTAATCTGTTCAACGTTAACCATAAGTTTTGTTAAATACGAGCAGGGGTAGGAATAGTGGCAATCATGGCTTGAGATCGTCCTTCGTCGTAAGCCTTCACTAGTTCCTCTAATAGTAATTTGATGCTGGCGGCGCTAGAGTCATTGGCCACAATTGGGTAAGCAATACTGCGAATGTCATTGTCGGAACCGGAAATACTGATGACGGGAATATTAACCTGGACGGCCTCTTTGACCACAATTCGCTCATGATCGGCATCAACCACCACCACGGCCGCCGGCAATTTAGCTAAACTAGAAAGACTGCTTAGATAACGTTCGAGTTTGGTAATTTCTTTGTCGATTAGGAGTCGCTCCTTCTTGGTATACTTTTCCAACAACTCACCACTCGCCTTTTGCTCCTTGAGTTCAGCTAAACGATCAATCCGAGACTTGATCTGGGCAAAGTTAGTGAAGGTACCACCCAACCAGCGAGAAGCCACATAGGGCATATCCAAAAGCTCGGCTACTTTGGTAATAGCGCCCTTGGCCTCATCTTTATTGCCCACAAAGAGGATTACTTTCCCCTCCTTGGCCAGAGAGCGAACAAATTCTTTGGCCCGCTCTAGGTCGATTATTGTCTTCTCTAAGTTGATGACTGCGGAACGGTTCTTAAAGCCGAAGATGTAATTCCGAATAGATGGGTGACTCCGCGACTTAGAATAGCCGAAGTGCGCTCCCACCCCGAACAGGGTTTTAATGAAGCTGTCTTTTTCTGACATTTTTGATTCCATAACCATGGGCAAAAGTCTAGCAAAGCTGGACGCTTTTGGCAAATTAGAGTTAATTTAACGAGGGTCTATGCCTCCGGCAGTGTATTTGAAGATGACATTAACTGGAACACCGGTCCCTTGCTTCTTCAATTCGATAGAGCCGTCAGAGTTAGTAAGCTTGATGACATAAGGGGCGTGCAAATTAGCCGCTTTATCATACTTGTTTACCTTTATCGCAAAGTAATAATTATCAGGGCTGACGCTCGCCGGAATGTCACCGAGAGCCTGATTACATGGTTTCCAAGAGGCATCGTTCATTGGAGGATTAGGAGTAAGGCTTAGACGGCAGGAGAACTCTAGGCCGGAATCGGTCGGGAAAGCGTGACCACCGGCATTATCGGTCAAACTGGCAATCTTGATGCCATTAACCGGATCGGTAATACTGGTATTTTGGATCTTTATGGCTGGAATGGAAGCGACGGGATTCACGCCTTGAGTGGCAATAGTCGTGTTGGAACCGCCGATGAGAGTGAGGTTACCCCCGGTACCAGGGCCACCACCGGTCTCGCAAGAAGGTGTGCCATCGCCGTCGGTATCACCCCAAGTCTTACCAGAAGGGCAAACGACATCAATAGCGGCAGAACAGGTCTTGGATTCGGTGGTGTCACTAACTGTAATGCTAGCCGTTTTGGTGCTCGGCGGACCATTAAATGGTGTCGAGTTAGAAATAGTATTCTGATTACCGCTTGTGACACCGGCACCGGAAACGGCACCTGACCAGTTCCCGAAGGTATAAGGACCGGAACCACTGCTGGCGACAACTTTCCAAGTTACCGTGGCCGGAATATCAACGGTAGGGTTGTTATTGTTAGCAGAACAGACGACAGTAAGGCTGCCACCGGGATCAATACAAACGGTTTGAACTCCGGGAGTGATCGGATCACAATCATCGGCAGCATTAATGGCCGGATCAAAATTAACCCAGCCAACAACTTCACTACCCCAGGCATAACCCTTCAAATAACCTTTCCCGCCACTGCCAGTAACTCTCGTCACTCCCTTGAGACCATCGGTATCAGGCGCCCAAGACGGGTCAGATAACTTAATCCAACCATCCCAACCACCAGTCATACTGCCAGTTATGGCTTTAGCCCAACCGGTCATGGGTCCATCAGCGTGACTGGCTGGAAGTGCCGCTCCAGAATTCGGGGCTGCCGGATAACCACCGCTTGGGCCAAAATCAACCCAACCGATGTTTGGACTCCAAGCATAACCGGAAACCGCACCATTGCCTGGGTTATAATAAACATCAGAAG
>Ga0172379_10012126_pt1 | contig 10139 bp, 8 predicted proteins | sample GrowelOW334metaG_FD_119756 | JGI IMG/M metagenome (GOLD analysis project Ga0172379, IMG submission 119756) | Groundwater microbial communities from an aquifer near a municipal landfill in Southern Ontario, Canada - Groundwater well OW334 metaG | ecosystem: Environmental > Aquatic > Deep...
TGCTTGGAAATAAAGATTCGTTGAAAGATGAAACCCACAATCAATTAAAAATTGAAAATTATAAATTAAAAATTGCGGCAGAGTATCCACAGTATACGAGACCGGAAGACTTTAGAGGGCTCAAAGTTCCAAAAGTATTGCTTTCCGGGCACCACAAGGATATCGAACAGTGGCGCAAGAAAAAGCAGAAGTAAAATTTTGTTTAATCTAAGCGCTTAAAAGGCCTGTAAATATTGGGGAGTTATCCACAGAGGGCTTCCTTGACAACTGGGCCAAAAATTGTTATATTTCTACTTGCTAAATTTAACCTGTCATAAAGGCAAAAACGCAACTCTACAATTTATCAATCTTCTAAGTCCAACAGTCAGGATACTGGAAAGAGAAAAGAGTAACTTCATTTTTGGGTTTCTCTTTTTTCTTTCTAAAAATTTTGGGAAGAAAGTACGTTGACAAAACAAATGTGGTAAGAAGACATCCACTGAAAGGGTCTGATAAATTTTATCAGATTCCCAATCTATTATAATATTAAGTAAATCCAATTTTTCAGTATTCATACTGGAATGGATTCATACTCTTTTTTTAAGAGTTTGATCCTGGCTCAGGATGAACGCTGGCGGCGTGTTTAAGGCATGCAAGTCGAGCGACGTGCTCTGTAGAACTCAGTACAAGTTTAGTAACTTGCGTTGAGCTCTATAGAGTTACGAGCGGCAAACGGGTGAGTAACACATTAGTAACCTACCTTCAAGTCAGAGATAGCCAGACGAAAGTTTGATTAATATCTGATGGTAATGCGGGGACATATGTCATTCGCATTTAAAGATTTATTGCTTGAAGAGGGGCTTATGTTCTATCAGCTAGTTGGTGAGGTAATGGCTCACCAAGGCAATGACGGATAGCAGGCGTGAGAGCGTGACCTGCCTCACTGGGACTGAGACACTGCCCAGACACCTACGGGTGGCTGCAGTCAAGAATCTTCCTCAATGGGCGAAAGCCTGAAGGAGCGACGCCGCGTGCAGGATGAAGGTTTTCGGATCGTAAACTGCTTTTCTCAGGGACGAATTTGTGACTGTACCTGAGGAATAAGAGGTTGCTAACTCTGTGCCAGCAGCAGCGGTAATACAGAGACCTCAAGCGTTATCCGGATTTACTGGGTGTAAAGGGTCCGTAGGCGGAATAGCGGGTCAGAAGTTAAAACTTCGAGCTTAACTCGGAGATCGCTTTTGAAACTACTATTCTAGAGTTCGGAAGAGGCAATCGGAATTGCTGGTGTAGTCGTAATAAGCGTTGATATCAGCAAGAACACCAAATGCGAAGGCAGATTGCTAGTACGTAACTGACGCTAAGGGACGAAAGCGTGGGGAGCAAACAGGATTAGATACCCTGGTAGTCCACGCCCTAAACTATGCACACTAGGTATTGGCAGTATCGACCCTGTCAGTGCCGTTGAACAAAGCTAACGCGTTAAGTGTGCCACCTGGGGAGTACGGCCGCAAGGCTAAAACTCAAAGGAATAGACGGGGACCCGCACAAGCGGTGGATTATGTGGTTTAATTCGACGGTAAACGAGGAACCTTACCTGGGCTCAACTACTAGCTGCATTGGGGCAGAAACGTCCCAAGCCTTCGAGGGTGCTAGATAGGTGCTGCATGGTTGCCGTCAGCTCGTGCCGTGAGGTGTACCGTTAAGTCGGGAAACGAGCGCAACCCACGTCGTATGTTAAATTGTACATACGAGACTGCCTGCGTAAGCAGGAGGAAGGGGTGGATGACGTCAAATCAGCATGGCTCTTACGTCCAGGGCTACACACATAATACAATGGCCGATACAATGGGTTGCTAAGTCGCGAGATGGAGCTAATCCCATCAAAATCGGCCTCAGTTCAGATTGTAGGCTGCAACTCGCCTACATGAAGTTGGAATCGCTAGTAAACGCATATCAGCCACGGTGCGTTGAATACGTTCTCGGGTCTTGTACTCACCGCCCGTCACACCATGGAAATTGGCAATGCCCAAAGCCTCTCTGGGGTTAAGGCAGGGTCAGTAACTGGGGTGAAGTCGTAACAAGGCATCCCTAGCGGAAGCTGGGGATGGATCACCTCCTTTCTGGAGATCCATTTTTATGAAAGTAAAAATCAATCTTCGTCGACAGGGATGTTATTTTTACCACTTTTGTAATGTCAACTAAAAGACACCCGTTCCGCTTTGCGGGATGGGTGTTTTTGTAAAGTAGAACCTCTTGCAAAAATTATTTTTTTGTAATATAATTTTTGGGCAATATGGGCGACTAGCTCAGATGGTTAGAGCGCGTCACTGATAATGACGAGGTCATAGGTTCGATTCCTATGTCGCCCACATAAAATACTCATTTCAAGGGTAAGAGCGCACTCGCCTAGGCGGGTAATGACGAGGCTTTTCAACGAACAATTCAATAGGGCAATTAGCTCAGTTGGTTAGAGCGTCACATTGACATTGTGAAGGCCAGAGGTTCGAATCCTCTATTGCCCACGTATGTTTTGGGTATATCAAATACAAAATAAAGAAGGGAAAAAATATATTGGTAGCACGGAAAATTTGGAAGATAGATTAAAAATGCACAATGATATTTCACCCGAAAAAGCTAAATTTCATCGAACTACCTATAGAAAAGGCCCTTGGAGCCTTATTTTTTATAAACAATTTCAAACAAGACAAGAAATTTTGGAATTTGAAAGATTTTTGAAAACAGGTAAAGGCAGAGAATATTTAGAGCGCGCCCGCCTAGGCGGGTAATGACGAGGTCGGAGGTTCGAATCCTCCATCGCCCACGATTTTAGCAAATTGTATATGGCATATCGAGACTATAAGCGATAAGCTATTAGCCATAAGCCAACGGCCGCCAAAGTGGCGGTTTTTGATTTATTTGGTTTTTTTATGTATACTAATATTGTTTAATTTAATAAAAAAATATGATTATGAACTTGAAAAAAATCATTTCTATCGGAGTGGTTACGACCACAATTATGTGGTCTTTGGGTATTGCCACTTTGATTCCATCCATAGCCAACGCTATAGCTACAAGTTGTCCGACTTTGGCCGCCGGCGACATGCTTAAAATTTCCGGTAAATCCGCCGTATATGCTTTGGACGATAATTTAAACTATCTTTATTTTCCGGATGGTGATGTTTTTAAGTCCTGGAATGCCAATGACTCCTATAATATTTACTACAAGGTCATTGCTCAATCTTGTTTTGATAGTTTGACCCAACCTGCCAGTCCTCCATACCACGTATTTTATCGTAACGGTTCTTACCTAGTTAAGAATTCCAGTTCCGATACTTTGTATGTAGTTGGTTTAGGCAATAAATTGTATCCCATTACAGACACGGCCGCTAAAGCGATTTACGGCACAAATTATTATTACAAGACGATTGGTTTGTCCGAATGGCCTCTTTATACTAAAGATGCTACTACTATCACCCAAGCTACTGTCTATCCAGGTATGCTTGCAAGAGCAGGAGGCTTAATTTTCTTTGTGAATGAAGATAAAATATTGCGTGAAGTAACTGGCATAGGTTTTGAGACTAATCGTTTTAAACAAGCTTTTATCCGAACTTTGCCGATCAGTGCTATTGAAGATTTGCCGAGAGGTTCCGCTATCGATTCTGAAGTAACTTCTTTAACAAAAAGGATTAACTATTCTAAACAAAATAGTCAAACAACGACTCCCTCATCAATAAATTACCCTTTTACTTTTTCAGGCAGTCTAAATTTGTCTTATAATGCCGGAGAAAGCATGATGCTACGAGGAACGGTTTTAGATAATAACGGCGTGGCCAAAATAGAAGTTTTATATACTCGTACTGTAGATCAAGTTTCTTCTTGGTCCACACTGAATACTTGTTATAATACCAATTATTGTAACGGCAATATTGTAACGCCAAGTCTTAGCTATTCGCCAAATCATTATTTTAAAATGCGGGCTTGTGATAACCTCGGTAATTGCGAATATTCTCCGGTTTATATTACTTATAATACTCCTGCTCTTGCGCCAACTCCTGCCAAACCTATTATTGAATTTCAAAACTTGATTAATCATACTCTTGGCGATGGGTTTACTGTAAAAACTCGTTTGTCGGACAATTCCCAAATGTATTCTTTTCAAATGTTTAAATCTGTTGATAATATAAATTTTGATCAAGTGGCACAATGCAGTGATTCAACTTCTTGTTCGGTTAATGAGATTACAAATAATAATATTAGAAAGTATTATTTTAAATCAAGAGTTTGCAATTATAGTAGTGGATGTATATATTCGGATGTATATTTGAAAGATAATTAAAGAATAAAATAAAAAAACCGTCCGTTTTCAAGCGGGCGGTTTTTTATTAAAATTTTATCCTCAATCGCCCGAATACATTTCGGAAGATAATAAGATGCCGAACTAACGCGTTCGGCGGGCGTCCATTGCTTTGCGCAACGGAAGAATTCTGAGATTAAAGTGCGAAATTGACCGTCCAGTTTTTTCTGGCAGCGCCTTTGAAAACCGTGACACAATCAGCACCCCATCCGTCGGTGTATTCTACCCGCTCTAAGTAGAGCGTCATCTGTCCTTTTAGACCGGGGGTGGGCATTGTGATCGTGAACGAATCGGTATTTCCGTGTGAGATTGGATAACGGTTAGTCAAAGTGAGATCAATCAGTTCAGGTTCGATTGGCGGAGGATTCACGGCGAGTGTTTTGCCGATACTGTCTGTCAGATTAAAATACTGTTCTTCGGTTTTGGCGCCATTGTTAACGGCCGTAAACCGCATTCTGTTGATGCGTATTTCCGCATAGGAGGCCAGTGTGTTTTTGATGTTGAATTTTGCCACAGGAACATTTTTACTGCCCTGCGGTATTTCGTTTCCATCGCTCCAAAGCGGAGAAGTGATCTCAAGTCCCATCGTACCTTGAGTGTCAGGAAATTCGTCGCCGGCATTATAAGTGCAGTAAGTCATGACGGGTTCTTCGTATTTGGTAAAGAACCACGCTTCGTCGCTGACTGTTGTGCCGGTGGCCAATTCTATTCCTGTTCCCAAACATCTGTAGGAGGAGAATGTGGTCAGCCCTTCAAATTTTATCAAGTTGGACGCGCCGGCCGTATCGGAAATTTCGAAATGTTTCGGTCCGTTGCCGGTATCCGAATCGCAATCCACGGTAAAATTTTGGATGGTGCCGTTTGCAGAGTTACGGATTGTCCAATAAACCTCTGCGGTGGTTGTCGTCACTTTTCCAGGGATAAGGACCAGAGTCAACCGCGGTTCTTTGACGGTTTTTTCAACCGTAACCGTTTCGGTAACAGTTTCCGTTTTTATACAGAGACCGGTGTCAATGTCGCAGACGCCTTCGCCGCATTCCTCGTTGGCAGTGCATTTCTTGGCCACAGTTTTTTCAACGGTAACTGTTTCCGTAACCGTTTCGGTCTTGATGCAGATGCCGGTGTCGGTGTTACAAGTTCCTTCGTCGCATTCTTCGTCGGCAACGCATTTCTTGACCACGGTTTTTTCTTCGGTGATCTCGCAAATGCCGTATTGGCTATTGCAAGTTCCGCCGTTGGGACAACCGAGGTCGTTGCAGTCTTTGATCTGTACGGTCGGTTGATTTTGATCGCCATTCTTTTCCGCGGCATTGAAACCGCAAGCGACGAAAAGCAGCGAGAAAATCAGAGAAAACAAAGTAACCTTTTTCATGGTAGCCTCCCAGCTTCACAATGGTTATTAATGAAAGGAACACGTTTTTATTCCCCAATGGTTTAAAAACAGTATATTATAGCACATTTTGGCTGTTTTGTCAATAGTCTAATTTGGCTAATTTTAGCGATTTTTTTAAAAAATAAGGTTGGTTTTTAAAGGAATTACAATATTAAATAAACAGAAAACCAGTTAAATCACTGGTTTTTTACATTATTTGACAACATGTTGTGGAGGGGGATAAAATATATGCAGTCTTAAATTATTTAATTTGTTTAAAAATATGGGGAAAAATAGAAATTTTATCTTAGTAGCCGTCGGTATTTTATTTTTTGTATTAATGGGCGGAATTTTGTTTGCGCAAAATAATAATTTGTCCAAGCAAATGAATTTAGGGCTGCAAACCCTATCACTAAATCAGCAAAATGATATTATCGCGGTTAATAATAAAATAACCGCCTTGGAAGAAAAAATGACTAAACCTGTTGAAGATGGAGTGGCTATTACAACAACGACCAAAGATGCTGTAACAACAATTAAAGAAGGTATGCGAGTTTTGTACGAAAATACAAAATACGGTTTTAGATTTATAAATTCTGAAAAATGTGACAAGGGATATATTTTGGTTAAGGAAGGCAAGAGCCAATTCATTTCGGTTTTTGCCCCAGGCAATAAGAGTTGGGTCGCAAATACCAATAACGCCGCTTGGGTAAGCTATCAAATTATGTCTTTAGATAATTACAATAAAATGGAAGAAGATCCTATACAGGGCAAACCTGAAATAGCGCTTACTTTAAAAAATAATTATCTATTGATAAAAGGAGCTGTACAAGACGGTCCGAATGTTCCCAGTAGTTGTTTGTGGGAGGTAGAAAAGATTTAATTAAGTTGAAAATAAGCAAAAAACTTCGTCTAATTGGCGAAGTTTTTGATTTTTCCCCACACTCTGCTATACTACGGCCATAATTAATAATATGAAAAAGAGATTAAAACTAAATATTGAAAAACTTGTTTTTGGCGGACAAGGCCTAGCCCGACACGAAGGCAAGGTTTATTTTGTTTGGAACGCATTGCCAGGCGAAGAAGTGGAAGCGGAAATTGCCAAAGAAACCAAGAGCTTTGGCGAAGGAGAGGCCGTGGAAATCATCAAACCCTCGCCTTACCGCCTAGCGCCAAAAGAAGACCATTTTATGGCTTGCAGTGCTTGGCAGATTTTGGATTTTGCCCAAGAGAACGCTTGGAAAAGATTTATTGCGCAAGAGGTTTATGAAAAAATAGGAGGACTCAGTTTGCAAACTCCGCCGGAAATTTCTTATGAAGAAAACGAAGGCACCCATTACCGTAATAAAATGGAATATCATTTTGTGCAAGAAAACGACGAAATCAAATTGGCTTTTTACGAGCGCGGGGGATTGAAACTCAAATCAATGGATGAAGGATGTTTGTTGGCGAAAAAAGAAATCAACATGGCGGCAAAAGAAATTTTAATTTGGTTAAATGAAATTAAAGCGCCTATTTCGGCTTTGAAAAATCTACTAATGCGACACGACGGAGAAAAAACTTTGGCCGGATTGATTGTTCGTACGAATATCAAATTTAGCTCAATGCCTAAAATAAGCAAGAAATTGGCCGGTTTTCATATATATTTTGCCGATCCACACAAGCCTTCCAACTGGTTGCCGGAAAAAATCAAGATAGTTGGCGAAGAATTTTTAACTTCCAAGATGAACGGACGCAGTTTGAATTATGGGCTACTTTCTTTTTTTCAGATAAATGAAAATATGTTTAAAAAAGCTCTTAAAGATATTTCAAACCACGTGGATGAAAATAGTGAAATTGTGGATTATTATTCCGGAGTGGGAACTATAGGACTCGGAATAGATAAAAAAATCAAAAGCGGAGTTTTGGTGGAAAGCAATCCGGAAGCGATTAAATTCGCCAAAGAAAATGTTACCAAGAACGAAGTGCAAAATTTTGAAGCAATTTGCGCGCCAGCGGAAAAAATGACGCAGTTTATTACCAAAGATAAAATTATCATCGTGGATCCGGTGCGGGCGGGACTCCATACCCATATTGTAAAAAAGATTTTGACCGAAAGACCGGAGAAGATTATCTATCTTTCCTGTGACATTTCCACCCAAGCGAGGGATTTGAAGTATTTTTCCGCTTTGTATAGCGTAAAATTCCTCAAATTATATAATTTCTTCCCCAAAACGCCTCATATTGAGGCTTTGGCTGTTTTAGAGCTAAACAAAGCCAAATAAGAGCTCTTGCCAAGAGCGATTTTTTGGTGTATAATGAACTAAATCAGGGTTATTTTAAGTAAACCACGCTAAGCGTGGCAATTCAGACGCAGAGCGTCTGGTAATTATATTTTTGTTATTAATATGGAAGAAACATTTGCAAAAAAGCTGGTTAACTTCTTGATTTCTGCTGGGATTTTTATTTTGGAAATGGTCAAAGTGGCGGTTTTGGCCGGTATCACTATTGCGCTTATCCGTTATTATTTATTTAAACCTTTTTACGTCAAAGGCGCTTCCATGGAGCCGAATTTTCACGAAAAAGAATATTTGATAATTGATGAATTGTCCTATCGTTTTCGCGAACCTGTTCGCGGGGAAGTTATAGTGTTTCGTTATCCAGAGGACCCAAAAGAATATTTTTTGAAAAGAGTAGTGGGACTATCCGGAGAAACTGTGAAAGTAGCTGGGGGCAAGGTATTTATTTTTAATACCGAAAACCCGGGCGGTTTTGAATTGGGAGAAGAATATTTGCCAAAAAATTTGAATACCGAAGGGGATAGGACTTTCAAAATCGGGGATAACCAGATTTTTGTTTTAGGAGACAATCGTCCGAACAGTTTTGATTCCCGCCGTTTTGGCCCTATTGATAAAAGTCTGATCGTAGGCCGTGCCTGGCTTCGCGGTTGGCCGTTGAACAAATTAACAGTTTTTTCTAAACCTTAAAATTTTTTAAATATTTTCATGTATGATTGCCAAAAATAAAAAGTTTAAAAAAGAACCGGCCAAAAAACCGAAAGCTGAAAAAATTAAGAAGTCCGAAGACGGGAAAACCACGGTAGAAAAAAATAAAAAAACATGGGTGGCTTTGCGTGGAATGCACGATATTTTGCCTAAAGAAGAAAAATATTGGAAAACCATGTATAACGGCGCATCTAAACTAGCTGAATTTTTTCAGTTTGGTCGTATTGAAACACCTCTTTTGGAAGAGGCGTCTCTTTTTGTTCGGTCTATTGGCAAAGGTACTGATGTGGTGGAAAAAGAAATGTATGTGTTTGATGATGCCGACGGCAGTAAGGTTTGTTTGCGTCCAGAAGCGACTGCTTCGGCCATGCGGGCTTATGTTTCCGACGGCCTTTGGAACAATCCGCAACCAGTCAAAATGTGGTATTGGGGACCGATGTTTCGTCATGACAGGCCGCAAGCCGGACGTTATCGTCAGTTTACGCAAGTCGGTTTTGAAAATATTGGTGTTGCCGATCCGGCCGCTGATGCAGAGCTTATTTTAATAGCTTACAATTTTTATAAAGATCTAGGCTTGCCGGTAGAAATACACATTAATAGTATCGGTACTCCCGAAGAAAGAGAAAGATACAAAAATGAGCTCCTCAACTATTATAGAACCAAAAAAAGCTATTTGTGCGAAGAGTGTCGCAAAAGAATGCAGAAAAATCCACTTCGCCTACTTGATTGTAAAGAAGATCAATGTCAAGGTATCAAAGAAGAAGCTCCGCAAATAATTGACTGGTTAACAGAGTCTTCCAAAAGTTATTTTATGAAAGTTTTGGAATTTTTGGATGAACTCGGCGTACCTTATATTTTGCGCCCTTCGTTGGTGCGTGGTTTGGATTATTATACCCACACTGTTTTTGAAATTTATCCGATTACCGGCGAAGGCCCGGCACAAAGCGCACTCGGCGGCGGTGGACGTTATGATTTGTTGGCTGAGGAACTTGGCGGTAAAGCCACCCCAGCAGCTGGAATGGCACTTGGTATCGATCGAAGCGTGCTTTATATGAAAGAATATTATCAACAAAATCAATTGCGTGTTGAAAAAGAACCTTTTGATATATTCTTTGCCCAACTTGGCGATCGTGCTAAAGGACGAACAATGAAACTTTTGGATGGATTGCGCGAGAGCGGAATAAAAATTGCGTTTAACCTATATAAAAATTCGTTGAAAACCCAGCTTGATATTGCCAATGAGCTTAAAGTTCCGTACGCCTTGATTTTGGGTCAAAAAGAGGTGCAAGAGGGGACTGTTATCATCCGCGATATGGAAAGTGGTATTCAGGAAATAGTGGATCAAAAAAAGATAGAAATGGCTTTAAAAAAGAAGCTAAAGAAATTTGACGAAGTTAGTAAATAATTATATAATAAGTCAGTAGTCAAAAGGTCGTTTTTTGACTAA
>Ga0172379_10012127_pt1 | contig 10138 bp, 8 predicted proteins | sample GrowelOW334metaG_FD_119756 | JGI IMG/M metagenome (GOLD analysis project Ga0172379, IMG submission 119756) | Groundwater microbial communities from an aquifer near a municipal landfill in Southern Ontario, Canada - Groundwater well OW334 metaG | ecosystem: Environmental > Aquatic > Deep...
TCAGAACAAGGATTAACGATTTTAGAAGTTAGAAGATTTTGTTACATCAAAAATCAAATATCGTTAATCGTTATTCTTAAATTTTTAATATTCTCGCCATTCTGCGAAGAATATTTTTACTAACTATCTAATTCGTACCGCGTCCGCCTCTGGCGGAATTCCTAATTAATAAAAGTGGAGCTAAGCGGGATCGAACCGCTAACCTCTACGTTGCGAACGTAGCGCTCTCCCAATTGAGCTATAGCCCCGGGGAAAAAGAAAATCACAAAAAACAAATAACAAAACCCACAAACCGTTGAGATAAACTGAAAATCCGTAAGGTTAATTTCTCGTCTGCTAAATTAATAAAAATTATTTGAACTTGGATGAATTAATCACAAAGTTATGTTTTTTAGTAAAGATTATAGTTGATTTATTTAGGGAAATCGTTTATCAAAATAAACAACTAGTCAGCATATTTCAAAATCGTGCAACCAACACTTGGTAATCTATCAAAACATTTCTAAGTTCGTTTGTACAAATATTTAAGGAATTAGGTGACAAGATGCATTCGTTAATCGTCCAGAGAAAACTATTCCGGTGCTGGGGGAATGAATCCTTCCTTTCCCCACATTATATATTGCAAATGATAATCTCCAAATTAAATGCAGTAGTTTTCCTTGTTGCAATTTTAGCCTGTTCCGGCTACGCAAGTAGTAAAATACAAAACCATGATAGCATTGCTGTTCAAGATAGTCTAACTCAACTCGCCGCTAAATTCTACGCTGAAGGGAATTACAAAAAAACTCTTGCTCTTATTGATACGAATGACTCAACTTTGTCTTCTTCCAAACTTTTCTATTACTATGGGATGAGTTATGCCGCATTATATGAGTATCAGAATGCATTAGATTATTTTAAGAAAGCAATTCAAATTGATTCAGCTAATGTAACCTATCATTTTCAATTTGGGCGTTTATTGTTGCAAGCAGGTTTTACAGATGAATCGATTGAAGAGTTTAAATGCTGTTTTACCCTGGACAGCACTTACCTTCCTCCTTCTTTTCAGTTAGGATTACTTTATAACGCCCAGAAAAAATATCCTGACAAAGAGGTGGAAATTTTCTCTTATCTCCTCCGCCAAAATCCCAACGATTTTTTTAGTTTATATTACCTTGGCGACGCTCTGAGAAGATTGATGTTTGTAGATTCCGGAATAGTTTTCGTTCAAAGATCAATTGAACTCAACCCGCGCTATTACCCAAGCCTGTTATCATTCGCTAATTATAATTATTCAAAACAGGAATACAAAGCGGCTCTTGAATATTATCAAAAAGCGGCTGAAATAAGAGCTCATGACAAAGACATTATTTATCAAACCGGTGAATGCCTGCGAAAACTGAATGCTTTTGATGAAGCCATAGCAAAATATAAAGAAGCAATCGCTATTGATTCAACTAACGCAACATATCATGCCCAGTTAGGCTATACTTACTTTTTAATGGAAAAGTTCGACTCTTCCATTTCAGCTTACCACAAGGCGATAGCTTTAGATGACGGGAATATTCAATACTATTCTAATCTGGGGATTGTATTTAAGAAAATCCATTCGGTGCAGGGAGTAATACAGTCTTATCAAGACGCCGCGCAAGCTATGCACCCGGAAAATATTTCTTTTATCTTCAATGATCTGGCTGCGTATTGTTACTCGGAAGAATTGTGGAAGGAAGCGGCAAAAGCATACAAACGCGTTGTTGAGTTAAATCCGGAGAATATCACTGCGCTCTTTTGGCTTGGTGTCTCTTATGAAAATATTCCGGATAAGAAATCCGCAATTTCTACTTATGAAGATTATCTCGAGAAAACAAAAGACGATAAAGAATTCCGAGGCAGACGTTTGGATATAAAACAGCGGATAGAATCTCTTAAAGGAAAGAAAGATTAATCCGAATCGCAAATGAAGAATACTTTAACTAAGAGTTATGTTTACTTCAAATTCGTTATTGGGGGATGAATTATTAATCTACCGCATTATTAAAATAAATGCATAGATAAAATATCTATCCTTGAGAGATTGAAGTTTTTGTGCTAAATGGTTATTTTATTTTTGCGCAATTAACGACTAAATGAAAAGGACAAGAATAAGATGAAACAGTGGTATGAAGAATTGTTTGAAAACTACGGGGAGAAATATGACAATGAAAACTTTGTCCAAGGTACGCATGGAGAATGTGATTTTATCGAAAAAGAAATTGCTTATAATAAAGCGATAAAAATTCTGGATATCGGATGCGGAACCGGCAGGCATTCAATTGAATTATCTACAAGAGGTTATTCTGTTGTTGGTATTGATTTGTCGGAATCACTTCTACAACGGGCTAAAGAAAAAGCAGCCGAACACCATGTGCAGTTACTTTTTGAAAAACACGACGCAAGAAATCTTCCCTTCTTGAATGAATTTGATTTAGCCATAATGCTCTGCGAAGGTGCATTCCCACTGATGGAAACGGATGAAATGAATTTTCAAATCCTCCAAAATGCCGCCAACGCGTTAAAACCAACTGGCAAATTAATTTTTACTACTTTGAATGGTTTATTCCCTTTATTTCATTCGGTAAAAGATTTCGTTAACTCGGATAAAAATGTTGGAAATGCAACATACGGTGAGAATGCTTTTGATCTTATGACTTTCCGGGATATGAGCAGTACTTTTGTTGAAGATGATCTTGGGAACAAGAAAGTACTAAAATGCAACGAAAGGTATTACGCCCCTTCTGAGATAATGTGGTTATTAAAATCATTGAATTTTAAAAAGATAGATATTTTCGGAGCCAAACTCGGAGCTTTTAGCAGAAACGACAAACTAACAACCGAAGATTTTGAAATGCTTGTGGTTGCCGAAAAACAATAATCGTTTAACTCACATTATGCGGGTTATTCGTTTTGGCATATTAAAAAAGATTACAATTACTATGAAGAAGAATCTTCATTTTTTGTGGAAAATAACTTTTTAACTAAATAGAAAAGGATAAAATGGAAATCAATTTTTCAAAAAAAGAATATGTAGCGCTATTAGACATGTTAGAGATTGCAGAATGGATTATGAATTCATTCAAAATTGAAATCGATGATGAAAATAGTGTTTATCAAAAACTGGAGCAGAAGATTTATTCCTTTGCTAAAAAAATGGGATGCGAGGAATTAATAGAGTATGATGATACTTTGCAAGAGTATTTCCCTACCCGTGAGTTAGACGATACAAGCCCTGCTATGGAATTTATAAATGAATATGACAATGAAACTTTTTGGGATGAATTAATCGAAAGACTGGTTGAGAGAGATTTAGAAATGCAGGTCGGATCAAAAAATTATAAACGAATGACAATTGAAGAAATGTTTTCTAAAGAAGCTCCAATTGAAGAGAAATACTCACTAGAATTTGATAAAAACGGTGTAAAAAATTTATATCTAAAAGAACCGGCGAAGGAGGTTAAAGTTTTTCGTATAAACTAATAGCACTCCTTTTTCAAAACAAATCGGTTTGCAGTTTGTCGCTAGTTGCCATAAAAAAGTCGCAGGTGCTTGAAAGAGTGTTGCAAGTGTTAAAGAAAGGTTTTTATGACATAAAAACTAACATTACACTCTAAAATCGATGTTTTTAAGAGAACTTTTTATTTGATTATGGGAACTATCTGTAATGTTTGTCGGTTTTGAAAAATGTGGTAATTCACGGAAAGACGATTAGTATGAAGCGTAACAAAGAACGGGCTTAGCGTGTAAAGAGGATTAGCCTGTCATCATAAGAAAATATTATCGTTTTATTTTGACCACTTTTTAATTCAGTTTTGCCTCCCGGCAAAAAAGTGTTTCTATAAAATAATAATCTCCGGTAACACCGGAAAGGAGTTAAGTATGAATAAAATTCTAAAGTTTTTTCTATGGCTTCTTGGAGGACTTTTTGTTGTTGTTCTGGTTGGGCTTATCTTTTTTAATCTTTCATTTCCAAAATCAAATCCTCCCTCAAATGTTGAGGTTAAATATACTCCCGAAAGGATAGAACGGGGAAAGTATCTCGCTAACCATGTAACAGGTTGTATGGATTGTCATTCGCCCCGTGATTTCAGTTTTTACGGTGGTCCGGTAATAAGTGGAAAAGCAGGTTCCGGAGGAGATCTCTTTGATATAAATTTAGGCGTTCCCGGAAAGCTTTTTCCTCCTAATCTTACCCCATTCAATCTTAAAAAATACTCGGACGGTGAGTTAATAAGAGCGATGACAGAAGGAATAAACAAAGATGGAAAAGCACTTTTTCCTCTGATGCCCTATCGAAATCTAGCCCAGTTGTCAAAGGAAGATATCTATTCGATTGTCGCATACATCCGCACACTTCCTTCAGTTGAAAATACGGTAGATGAGGGATCACTTGATTTTCCTATGAACTTAATTGTGAAGACAATCCCGCAACCGGTAACATTAAAAGAGAGTTTTGACAAAACTAATAGCGTAGCGTATGGGAAGTATTTAGTAACTGTTGCCAGCTGCGCAGATTGCCACACTCCTATGGATAAGGGAACTCCAATTGCGGGGAAAGATTTTGCAGGAGGCTTTACAGTAACATTTCCAAAATTTAAGGTAACATCAGCCAACATTACTCCTGATATAGAAACAGGTATAGGATCGTGGACTAAAGAAACATTTATTGCAAGATTTAAAGTAGATACCGATTCTTCTTATGTGCCAACTAAACTTCCTGAGGGGGCTTTTAATACCATTATGCCCTGGTTGTTTTATTCAGGAATGACGCGAGAAGACCTTGGTGCTATCTATGACTATTTGCGGACAGTAAAACCGGTAAAAAATCAGATCACACGGTTCACAGCTAGGTAATTTTTATCCGGACAGTTATAAAACGCTAAGATGAATTTTCTTTTTCTTTGTTGAGATTAACTGTCCGGTTTTTTATCTCCGTGAAGAGTTTATTTTTTTTACCTCAAAGAGTGCAGAGCCTGAATCTGTGAAAATCTTTTTGCCAGCTTTTGGTAATATCCCAAAACATTTCTAAGTTCGTTTGTACAAATAATTGAGAAAAAAGGTGACATTATTTCTGAGTTAGTTTTACACATTAAAATATTTCCCGTCGAGGTAAATAATTTTTTATCCTCCCCTCATTTTTATTCTGCAAATGAACAATTGAATCCAAATAACAATAAATATCAAACAACAGGGAGAAAATCATGAGAACTACAACTGCATTCGTTTTACTTTGGAGTTTAATTTCATTTGCTAATCTGTTCGCTCAAAAGGAGGTCATCTGTAAAAACTTCGGGCAGTTTAACGATGGATTAGCCCCGATTTTAAATGACAACAAATGGGGATTTATTGATACCGAAGGGAACATTGTAATTCAACCAGTATTTCGAGCTTACGTCTCAGGCTTTGGAGAAAATCCTTATTTTTCAGAAGGGCTCACTCCAGTTATTGATGCAGAAACGGAAAAGGTCGGGTACATCAACAAAAAGGGAGAGATGGTAATCCCGTATCAGTATTACTCAGGAGATAATTTCCATGAGGGAGTTGCATTTGTTGGATTACAGAACGATTATGTTATAATTGATTCGATAGGAAATATAATAGCTCGAAAATTTATTGCCATTAATGGATGGCATTCAAAATTTAGCGGTGGTTTTGCCGGGGCAAGTAAAAACTCTGCTTATGGTTTTATAGATAAAACTGGAAAGTTTGTAATTGAACCAAATTTTGAAGAAGTTCGAGACTTCTCGAATGGATTTGCTGCTGTAAAAAAAGATAATAAATGGGGGTTTATTGATACAACAGGGAGTATAACAGTTCCTTTCCAATTTACTAATGAACCAAAACCTTTCAGCAATGGAAGAGCGTTTGTCCAGGGGGCTAATTATACATGGGGAATTATTGATACGACGGGAAAACTTTTAGTAGAGCCAAAATACAAACAGGTTTTCCCTTTTAATGGCGGCGCAGCTATTGTTAGTGTAATGGATAATAAGTTTCAAGAAACATTTTATGTCATAGACCCTAATGGAAAAGTAGTTAAGGAATTTCAGAAAGCAAAAAAATATAACGAAACAATTACACTTTTGTCGGGCTTTACTGAAGGCTTGGCGGTTGCAATGAAAGATTCTAAAAAAGGATTTATTGATACAAAAGGAAAGATTGTAATTGATTTTAAATTTCGGCAGTTACAACCTTTTTCAGATGGGTTAGCGCTTGCAGAACTTTTTGACGAAAAGACAAAGATTGTAACTAAAGGGTTTATCAACAATAAAGGTAAAATGGTAATAGTAATTAAAGCCCCACAATTTTAAGTTTTATTTTTTTCTAAATTATTTTAAATAAATTCCATCGCGGCGCGGTGGAATTTATTTATTTGTTTTCAAATGCCTCATAATTTATTAAATCAATGTTTTGTAATATTCAAAAACATCTCTAAGTTCGTTTGTGCAAATGATTAAGAAATTAGGTGACATTATTTCTGAGTTAGTTTTATATAGGGAAACAATACCAAACGTACAATGTTTACAAACGATATTTGTGTAATTATTGACTATTGTTTTTTAAGCGGTATTGCTGTTTTATTAAAACCAATTATTGGTGATAAAATTATAATACACATAAAAATATGATTAATATTCCAATTGTTTATCACATAGTTATAACGGTAGTTTTTATTTTGATATTGTTTATAAACATTCCAAAATATAGAAAACGATTTAATATTAATAATTTAGTATATGTTGACTTTTTTAATAATATGTTCTCAGTGATTTTAGGATTCTATTTATCAGCATTTCTTGCTATACATATTTATAATAACCAGTTAGAGCAAAAAATTAATGATGATAAAAATAATGTTCTTAATTATTTAACTTATTTAGATGAAAATTTAAGGGAAGTAAATCCTGATAAGCTAGAGGAAGGGGTAAATATGGGCTATCTTAATTATGATTACTTTGATAATATTCAAAATATTGGGAATCAAAATTTAAATGCAAAATATTTTAAGCTAATAGGTCATTTGAAATACTTAAAGAATACATTTTATGAAGTTCACAACGCTAATCTACTAAATCCTAAAGAAAATCCTCCTAGACCAGATGAAACAAAGCTCATTAATAATACAATCAACTATATAAAAAACGATATAAAGGAATTGAGACTGGGTTTATTGTAAAATCTCATCTCTTTTCCCTCTTTCTTTTTACATCCCTAAAAAATTCTTACTTTTCAACAGTTAATTATAAAAAAAATGAGCCGGGCTAAAAACGTTAATAGCTTCGGCTCCAAAGTGTTTGTACAAAAGTATTGAAAATCTAAGGTTTACAAAATGAACAACAAGAAAAATATTATTACATGGTCGGCTGTTGTGTTGGTGCTTCTCATTTTTATTTTACCGAAAATAAAATTTGGGAGTGCCAAAGATGCGAAACCGGATTCCCCCACCTCCTCCAAAAGACAAACAGCCGTGAACGCGCTAATTATCAAAACTAAATCCATTCAGGATAAAATATTTTCTAACGGAACATTCATCAGCAACGAAGAGGTTGAACTGCGAAGTGAAGTATCCGGCAAGATCACTAAAATACTTTTCAAAGAAGGACAGCCGATACAAAAAGGAACTGTCTTAATCAAGATCAACGATTCCGAACTGCAAGCAACATTAAAGAAAAATCAATCGAAGGAATCGTTGGCTCGTGATAAAGAATTTAGAGTAAAGCAATTGTTCACAAAAAATCTTACAAGTCAGCAGGAGTATGATAACGCATTAAGCGAATTAAACTCCGCCGAAGCAGACGTTGAGTTTACAAAAGCGCAGTTGGAAAAAACAGAGATCAGAGCGCCGTTCGACGGGATAATCGGACTTCGTTCCGTAAGTGAAGGAAGTTATATTTCTCCAACAACAAAAATAGCAACCTTGCAAAACATCAACCCGGTAAAAGTAGATTTTTCCGTTCCGCAAAAATATTTCGGTATTGTTAAAGAAGGAAAAACAATTCTAGTGAAGATCGCTTCAACAGGGAAAATGTATAGCGGCAAAATTTACGCGGTTGAACCGAAGATCGATGAAAGTTCACGTACGGTTCAGGTGCGAGCTATTATTCCCAACGATAGAAGAGAACTTACTCCGGGTGCTTACGTTGAGATTGATATCGTGCTTCAAGATATTAAAGATGCAATAATGGTTCCTTCGGAAGCGGTAGTACCGGACATACAGGGCGAAAAAGTTTTTGTTTATAGAAACGGACTAGCAGTCCCGCAGCTTGTAAAACAAAATATCCGGACGGAGAATGAAGTACAAATCATAAACGGATTGAACGTGGGAGATACGATAATAGTCTCCGGCATCATTCAACTGAAACCGAATGCCCCGGTTAAACTGAATGAGATAAATTAACTTTGTTTTTTATAAAGTTTTATGAAAGCCCCGAAGGGGCGAAATACACCAACCTAGGGCGTAGCCCTAGGGAAAGGAAACATGAATAAACACCTAAGCTCCGAAAGAGCGAAATAAATTATGGGACAATCACTCGTAAAAAATTACATCCATATCATATTTAGTACTAAACAAAGAGTACCGATGATACATCATCCAATAGAAGATGAATTATACAGCTATCTCGGCGGCATCTGTAAAGAAATGGAATGTCACCTTATAAAGATAGGTGGTTATACAGACCATGTCCATATTCTTTGTATGTTATCAAAGAAGATTGCTTTGATGAATTTATTGGAAGAGATAAAATCACATTCATCCAAATGGATGAAAACAAAAGGCACAGAATTAAAAAACTTTTACTGGCAAAATGGATATGGAGCGTTTTCAGTAAATCCTTCTGAAATTGACAAAGTAATAGCTTACATCGAAAATCAGAAAGAACACCATAAGAAGAAAACATTCCAGGAAGAATACAGAGCTTTCTTGAAGAAGTATAAAGTGGAGTATGATGAGAAGTATGTATGGGACTGAAGTTTATACCGCTCTTACAGAGCTTTACTTTTTACCCATACTTTTTTCACAGGGCTTCGCCCTGTGTTAATATATTCCGCCCTTTCAGGGCTCGGTGCTTTGCTAAAATAAAGAAGAATAAGATTAACAAAGTCTTATATGAAATTACAATTTATTAACGAAACAAAATCATTATGAGTTTATCATCACTTAGCATCAGGCGTCCGGTTCTTGCAATTGTTATGTCAATTGTAATTTTACTTTTTGGAATTATCGGTTATACTTATTTGGGTGTTCGCGAATATCCCAGTATCGATCCGCCGATCATTACCGTTTCAACAAGTTATGTTGGGGCAAATGCCGACATTATCGAATCTCAAATAACTGAACCATTAGAAGAACAAATAAACGGTATAGCCGGAATCCGGTCATTAACTTCAGTAAGTAGAGACGGCAGCAGTCAAATTACGGTTGAGTTTGATATCTCCAGCGATCTTGAGACAGCAGCAAATGATGTACGCGACCGTGTTTCTATTGCCATACGCCGCCTTCCTGCGGATGTTGATCCTCCGACTGTTTCAAAAGCAGACGCAGATGCCGTTCCGATAGTATTCCTCAGCGTTAAAAGCGATAAAAGAACGCTGCTTGCTTTATCCGATATAGCGCAAAATACTTTTAAAGAAAGATTACAAACTATTCCCGGAGTAAGTCAGATTGCTATTTGGGGAGAAAAAAAATATTCCATGCGTTTGTGGATGGACCCGGCAAAACTTGCTGCATACAATATTACTCCAATCGATGTTCGGAATGCGTTAATCAGAGAAAATATAGAATTACCTTCAGGCAGCATCGAAGGAAGCAACACAGAATTAACCGTACGAACTCTCGGAAGATTAACAACGGTTGATAATTTTAATGATCTTATCATAAAAGAATCAGCAAGTAGTATTATTCGTTTTAAAGATATCGGCGAAGCAGCATTATATCCTGAAAATGATAAATCAATTCTGCGCCGCGACGGAATTCCGATGGTAGGCGTTGTGTTGATCCCGCAGCCGGGTGCAAATTATATTCGAATTGCAGATGAGTTTTACAAACGGCTGGATCAAATAAAGAAAGACTTACCGGAAGATATTGAACTTGGAATCGGTTTTGACGTAACAAAATATATTCGCA
>Ga0172379_10012128_pt1 | contig 10136 bp, 9 predicted proteins | sample GrowelOW334metaG_FD_119756 | JGI IMG/M metagenome (GOLD analysis project Ga0172379, IMG submission 119756) | Groundwater microbial communities from an aquifer near a municipal landfill in Southern Ontario, Canada - Groundwater well OW334 metaG | ecosystem: Environmental > Aquatic > Deep...
CAAATTCCGGATTTAAAAAAATACCCCTTTTTGTTAGCTAATCAAAATTTGAAAAGAGAAACGCGAATTGCGCCAGCCAATATTGATTTTTCTTTAGGTTACACAATTTATGGTAATACCGTCCGATTTACTTCTTCAAGCCAAGAAAATTTTGGTTTTTTAGTGGAAAGTTCGGAACTGGCCGAGATGATGAAAAGCCAATTTATGGTGATGTGGCAGCAAGCCAAAGGATTATCAGCTAGAGATTTAAAATAATTTATCCTATTAAATAAAAAAGAAGCCGGCCTTATTTCCTTGGTCGGCTTTAATCATGGCAGGATGGGATCAGAAACTTTTGACAGGCGCGGCATAAAGTCGCGCCGCGGTGACCAAATTGTCCTTGATCGCAGACTAGACAAGCTTGGCAGTCAAGGCATCTGGATGGTTGAAACGTTCCACAATTTGGACAAGTATGATGCTTTCTGAATTGGTAGTACCTGTATATGAGAAAGCCCAGACCTATCCCTATTGAAAGAACGATAAAGCCAACCACAGACCAGCCAATCACATTAAGGTTCATTGTCGCCCTCTCCTTAGTTATGATTCCAGTAGCTTAATAAGGTAGCATTAATTTTCTTGGCTGTCAACGGAGATTTATGGTATAATTAGGCTAGTGTAAATATTGGATAATAAATTAAAAAATTAAATCTATGGCTGAAACAAAATCACAACTTAATCCCCAGGAAAAAAAGATCTGGGCTGCTGTCGGCTACCTTTGGATTTTATCCTTGGTCGCTTTAGCTGCCCGTAAAGACAATGACTTTGTCCGCTTCCACGCCAGTCAAGGGGCTTTGCTTTTCGTCATTTCAGTGGTTTTCTGGTTTATCCCGGGTTTGGGCTGGCTGCTAAACATCGTAGTTGGCATCGCGGCTATTGTCGGCATCATCAAAGCCTTGCAGGGCGAAAAGTGGGAATTGCCAATAGTGGGTGGCTGGGCAAAGGGTCTGGGTGACTGGGTAGTCAAGACTCTTAAACTTTAAGTCAAGATAAGAATTAAGAAATAAGCCAAGATAAAGCACTTATCTAGACTTATTTCTTTATTTGGACTTATTTCTTAATATTATGAAGAGAACTAAAATTGTCTGCACTATCGGTCCGGCTTCGGAAGCCAAAACCAAAATTGAAACAATGATTCAATCCGGGCTTAATATTGCCCGGCTTAACTTTTCTCACGGCAGTCATAAACATCATGCGCTGTTAATCAATAATCTTCGCCGGGTGGCGGATAAATTGGGCCAACCCATTGCGGTTTTACAGGATTTACAAGGGCCGCGGATCAGAATCGGGGAGATTGCCGAAGAAGGAATTAAAGTAGAAGCCGGTCAAACTATTTCGTTGGTGCCGGAAAATTTTAGAATTTCTTTAAAGGATGTGGCAACTTTCATTCCCATCCAATATCCTAATTTATATAAAGATTTAAAGCCGGGTGACCCAATATTGATTGATGATGCCAAAATTGAATTAGAGGTGCTGGCCATCAAAAATAAAGCTATTCGTTGCAAAGTCAAAGTGGGTGATGTAATTAATACCCATAAAGGGATGAATTTTCCCAAATCTTCGATTAGCGCTCCAGCGGTAACAGCCAAAGATATTGAGGATTTGAAATTTGGCTTGCGCCAAGATGTTGATTTTATCGCTTTATCTTTTGTTAAAGAAGCCGCTGATATTATTAATCTGCGTAAAGTAATTTATAAAGAGGAAATACGACTGGGTCAAAAGACCAAAGATTTCAAAAAGCCTAAGCGCAGTGGTGACTGGCCCGGTACTCACACTAAAATTATTGCTAAGATTGAACGGCCTGAAGCCGTGACTCATTTTGAAGAAATTTTAGAGGCCGCTGACGGTATTATGGTTGCCCGCGGCGATTTGGGGCTAGAGATTCCACTTGAAGATTTACCTTTAATCCAGAAAAAGATTGTCCGGCGCTGCGTCCAGGAATCAAAACCAGTGATTGTAGCAACGCAGATGCTGGATTCAATGATTCGTTACCCGGTTCCCACCCGCGCCGAAGTTTCAGACGTGGCTAATGCCATTTTAGACGGCACGGATGCGATTATGCTTTCCGGTGAAACGGCGACCGGGAAATATCCGCTTAAAGCAGTCCGAGTAATGGCAAAAATCGCCCATGAAGTGGAAGGAATGGAGATTGAGCAGCATCAGCAAATTGAGGAAAGTTTAAGGAAAGCCGGGGGGATTACTGAAAATGTCAGCTTTGGTGTTCAAAAAATCGCCCATGATGTTGGGGCAAAATTGATTGTTTGTGCTACCACCGGCGGCTTTACGGCTCGTTCGATCATTAAATATCGGCCCCGAATTCAGGTAGTAGCCTTAGCGGCCACAGAAAAAACCAGAAATCAGCTTTGTCTGAGCTGGGGGGTTAATGCTTATTATTTATCTTTTTCCAAGTCATTCAATCATTTATTGGTTGCGATTGAAAAATTACTTCTCAATAAAAAATTGGTTAAAAAAGGCGATATTGTTGTTATTGCCGCTGGCCATCCTTTTGGTTACTTGGGCCAGACAAACTTAATTAAGGTAGAAACAATCTAATTTTTAATCCCGAATTTTGAATTTCGAATCAATTTTTAATATTAAAATCCTAAAGATTAATAATTGAGTTTTATATGATTCTACGCAAAAAATTTATTTGTTGGTTCAACGAGATTACCATTAAAGATGTGCCGAAAGTTGGCGGCAAAAATGCCTCTTTGGGCGAAATGTACCAAAAATTATCTACTCACGGCATGGAAGTACCCAATGGTTTTGCCGTGACGGCGAGTGCCTATTTTTATTTATTAAAAAAAACCGGTCTGCGCCGGCAAATCAAAAAAATTCTAGCTGATTTGAATACTCACGATCTTAAAAATTTAATGACTAAAGGCCAGCAGGTCAGGGAATTGATTTTAAAAGCGGAGTTACCCAAAGATTTGCAGAAACAAATTATTACTGCTTACCAAAAATTGGAAAAGCAATATCGGAAAAACGTTGATGTGGCGGTGCGGTCTTCGGCCACAGCCGAAGATTTGCCTGATGCTTCTTTTGCCGGCCAGCAGGAAACCTTTTTGAATATCCGCGGTCAGGAAGCGCTGCTTGATGCCTGTCGGCGCTGTTTTGCTTCTCTTTTTACCAACCGAGCGATTTCGTACCGCGCGGATAAAAAGTTTGACCATTTCAAAGTCGGCCTTTCCATCGGCGTCCAGAAAATGGTGCGTTCGGACTTAGCATGTTCGGGGGTGATGTTTACTATTGATACGGAGTCGGGTTTTCGCGGAACAGTTTTAATTAACGGTTCCTGGGGCTTGGGCGAAAATATTGTTCAGGGTAAAGTTAACCCTGATGAATTTTCGGTTTTTAAGCCAACCTTGGAAAAAGGTTTTAAGCCGATAATTGCCAAAAAACTGGGCAGTAAAAAAATTAAAATGATTTATACCCAGCAGGGTGGGGTAGTAGTCAAAGATGTGCCGACCCCCAAAGCCGATCAGAAAAAATATGTTTTATCCGAAAAGGAAGTTTTGAAGCTGGCCGAATGGGGGATGTTGATTGAAAAGCATTATAAGCGGCCAATGGATATTGAATGGGCCAAAGATGGCCAGAGTAAAAAACTTTTTATCCTCCAGGCTCGGCCGGAAACTGTTCAAGCCGCTAAATCATCTTCTATTTTGGAAGAATATAAGTTAAAGAAAACTGGTAAAGTAATCGTTAAAGGTGCGGCGGTGGGTGCCAAAATTGCCGCCGGCAAAGCCAATGTTATTAAAAGTGTTAAAGAGATTCAGAAGTTTAAAGCCGGAGAAATTTTAATCACGGATATGACCGATCCAGACTGGGAGCCGATTATGAAGATTGCTGGGGGGATCGTCACCAACCGCGGTGGCCGGACTTGCCATGCCGCCATTGTCTCGCGCGAGCTGGGTATTCCTTGTGTTGTCGGCACTGATGAAGCCACCAAAAAAATCAAATCCGGCCAGAGTGTCACGTTGTCTGGCGCTGAAGGTGAAGTTGGTTGTGTTTATGAAGGGATTTTACCTTTTGAAGTTAAAAAGACTAATTTGAAAAAGATCAAACGGCCTAAGACCAAAATCATGATGAATGTCGGTCAACCCGATGTCGCTTTTGCTTCTTCTTTTATTCCTAATGACGGCGTGGGACTAGCCCGGGAAGAATTTATCATTAATAATCATATTAAAATTCATCCTTTGGCCTTGTTGCACTTCAATAAACTAAAAGATAAAAGGGCTAAAAAAGTCATCCAAGAATTAACTGAAGGTTATAAAGATAAAAGCCAGTATTTTATTGATAAGCTGGCTGAAGGCGTGGCGCAGATTGCCGCTGCCTTTTATCCCAAGGAAGTAATTTTTCGGCTTTCCGATTTTAAATCAAATGAATACGCCAATTTGATTGGTGGTAAGGAATTTGAGCCAGTTGAATCCAATCCGATGATTGGCTGGCGTGGGGCTTCTCGCTATTATTCACCAAATTACCAAGCCGCTTTTGAACTGGAATGCCGGGCTTTGCGCAAAGCGCGGGAAGTGATGGGTTTAGATAATGTCAAAGTAATGGTGCCTTTTTGCCGAACGATTGAAGAAGGTAAAAAAGTAATTGAGGTCATGAATAAACAGGGATTAAAGCAAGGAAAAGGTGGACTAGAATTTTATGTGATGTGCGAAATTCCTTCGAACGTGATTTTGGCCGAAGAGTTCTGCGAAATTTTTGACGGCTTTTCTATTGGTTCCAATGATTTAACTCAGTTGACTTTGGGTGTTGACCGCGATTCCGCTTTAGTTGCCCATGTCTATGATGAAAGAAATGAAGCCGTCAAAAAGCTGATTACTCAAGTCGTCAAAGTGGCCAAAGCCAAAAAAAGAAAAATCGGCATCTGTGGTCAGGCCCCCTCAGACTTTCCTGACTTTGCCCAGTTTTTGGTTAAAATCGGCATTGACAGCATCTCGCTTAACCCCGATACAGTCATCAAAACCACTTTAGATATTTTAGAGACAGAAAAAAAACTCAAACGGAAGTAAGGAAACAAAAAATCAAGAAATCAAAAAGCGCTGGTATCATCCAAAATTGATTTGGCAACTGGCGTTTTTTGTTTGACAAAAATTGGATAATATAGTAAATTAAAGCTTTCTGAAATTGGTGAAGTTGACTACCAGGCGAAAGGAGGTGGTCCCTTGGTGTATCAAAAGCACCATGAACACAGTCCTCCTAAATATTGACGGTTGAATAGTTAGTATGAGTCAACTGTCGAAATAGGAGGAGTACCAATGAGGTTATTCAGTGCGGAGTATTTTGCGGCGATGTCTTCGGTAGGAGGCGGAACAAATGGCGCGAATGGGCACCAGAAAGGAAGGCTAGTGCTAACATCGGTGGCGTCTAAGTCACCTGTTGTCCGTGATGATAACCGGTCGCCGTGCACGCAGCGCCGGGTTCATCCCAGCAGGACGGTTGGCGGCAAGTTGTCGCGGTAGTTAGTCACCGCGGTATTCCGCGGTAAGGTATTGTTCCCTGATGGGTTCAGCAGCTTCTGATGAGAGGTTAGCTGACCCCTTTTTTTATCCTCAAACATTTATGGTAGAATTAGATTATGAGGAAAAAATTAACAAGAATTGCTAGAAGAAATTTACCATTTAGTTAGTGAACATTACCCCCCCCTCACCCTTGTTCCCTCTCCCACAAAGGGGAGAGGGAAACTATACTAATAATTTTTAACTAATTTTATTAAGTATAATCGAACCTATTAATCTCGTTCCCTCCCCCCTTGCGGGGGAGGGACAGGGAGAGGGGTATTATCACCATGATTAACTTTTTACACAATTATTTGCCTCAACCCATTTTATTTCAGTTGGGCTTTATTCGTGTCTATTGGTACGGAGCTTTGGTTGTATTTGGAATTATTCTCGGGCTTTTGGTGGTTTTGCAATTAACCAAAAAGCAGGGGATTAAAAAAGATGAAGTTTACCCCCCCCTTTTTTTTCGAAATCGACGAGATAAAATAGTAACCGAGAATAATAAAAAATTTTTAAGGTTACAGCCGGAATTTTTAGATAAAAGTGGGGGGGTTTATGACCTGGGTTTTTACCTAATTATTTTCAGTACTTTGGGCGCACGAATTTACGCCGTACTTTTGGATTTAAATTTCTATTTAAAAAATCCTTTTGAGATAATTGCGGTTTGGCACGGCGGTTTGGCAATCCATGGTGCCATTATTGGTGGGGTATTAACCTTATTAATTTATTGTTATAAAAAAAACCAGTCATTCTGGCTTTGGGCTGATTTGATTGCTGTAGCGATTCCTTTGGGTCAGGCGTTGGGAAGGTGGGGCAATTATTTTAACCAGGAAATTTTTGGCCGGCCAACAGATTTAGCCTGGGGCATTCCAATTAGTTTAGCCAACCGGCCAGTTGAGTATATCAATTTTCAGTATTTTCAGCCGACGTTTTTGTATGAGTCGGGATTGGATTTGGTTAATTTTGGTGTCTTATTATTTTTGTTTGTTTGGATTAATAATAAGAATCAAGAATTAAGAATTAAGAATCAAGGGTTGGTTTTTCTGGTTTATCTGATTAATTATTCTTTGATTAGAATTTTCATGGAATTTTTGAGAATTGACCCGACGCCAGAAATTTTTGGTATCCGGGCGCCAATCTTAGTTAGTTTAGGAATAATCATTATAAGTCTTGGTTTGATCATATTTAAGATTAAAAAAATCCAGAGCCTAAGAAAATAGCTTCTTAATCTCGTGACGTTGACACTCTAAACGAGGTAACTTATAATTATAGTATGACCAAAGGAATCAAAAGAACTATTCTTTTTACCACTTTACTCCTTTTGTTTTTTTTGAATTTTAGTGTTGTTTTGGCAGTGGAATTACCTAACCCTTTAGGTTCCGGTGTAACCGATCCGCGGGCCATAATTGGTAATGTAATTAAAGCGCTTTTGGGTATTGTCGGATCACTGGCCCTACTTGTCTTTATCTTAGGTGGTTTTACCTGGGTAATAGCGGCGGGCAGTGAAGAAAAGATTAAAAAAGGCAAAGATATGGTAATGTGGGCGGCCTTTGGGTTAGTGATTATTTTTATGAGTTATGCGATTGTGACTTTTGTACTTGGGGCAATAACGGGCAGTACCGGGGCAACATCCGTTCCAGGAGGTGAAGAAACTCGTGTTCCAGGAGGTAAATAGGACTTATATATTGAAATTTGATAGGTAGAAATAAGATTTTTTAAATAACCCTAAATTAGCAAAAAATTTAAAAAATTCCCTTAAATTAGGGATTTTTTTAGTTTAGTTTCGATTTTATATTGACAGAATTTTGAAAATATGCTATTATATAATATTGCTGTTCTGTTGTTTTAGCGCGAAAAAGGCAGCAATTTGACAATATAAGTATAGTAATTATGATGAAGTGTGGACTGAAACCGTATGCAACGTAAGGTCCTTTGGGACCTGGAGATACTCTGGAAAGGAGCGAAACACATGAGACTGGCAATGGTAGTGATCAAGGCGCTGGTTCTGCTAGCGCTGGCAGTGACACTGTTTATCCTCGGGTGGAGTGAAAACCCAAAGGTAACTGTCGCTGTGGCTGTGCCGCTGATTGGTGGCGCAATCCTTTTCTGGCGGTGGTTCTGCCAGAAGCAAGGAGTTCCTCTTTTCCTCTGGGAGAAGAAGGAAGTCGGCCGGGATGAAGAAATCGGTAAGCCGATCCTGATGACGAGGATTGTCATCCTTGGGTTAGTGGAAATTCGTAACATCCCCCAGAAGTTTTCGTGGGTGGTACGAAATTCATTTTCTCCAAGTGATGATACCTCGGACGCGAGAAGCTACCAAGACTTGCGTCAGGGTTGGCAGATGATCGTTCTGCCGGAATTGTTGTGGGTAGAAGTTCAGGTCGTTGATATGCGAACCCAAGGCCTTGATGCCAAGAGGGTGCGGACCAACACCAGAACGAATCCGGTTGATGTGGATCCTACCGTGATGTATGAAGTGATTGATCCCATCCTCTGGGCTGTCGTCCTGAAGGGGAAATCGAAAGATGTAATCCTTCAGGCTATGTCAGTCGCGATCAACTACGTCACAACGGGTTACTCCGATGTGGAGTTAGTTGAGATCGCCCACGCGGGAGAACTAATGCAACTCGCCGACGCCGCGACCAAGATTATGAACGGCGGCGTTGAAGAGGAAGTTCCCGACATCGGACGATTCGGTATCAGGGTAGTCATTGGCTTCCAGAACATCTTTCCTCTGTAAAAAGTTCTGGCAGGAATGGCCCATGTGACCGAGTCGGAGTTGGGTGCGCGGGCTGCAGTTCAGCGCGGTAAGGCATTGGAGAGCCTAAGGAAAGGCGCTGGGATGCCGGACGAGTCACCGTGGAATATCTTTCTTCCGGTTGCCGAGGGATTACAAAACACCTTGGCAGCAGGGAAAGGTGGTCTCCGTTTTCCAACCGTAACCTTGGACTTTGGCGGTGTTGATTCGTCTGGGGCCAAGGCCGGTGGTAAGGAGAAGGTGGCTGAAGACGCAGAAGAGACAGAAATTCCAACGAGTAAACCCACCCGCGGGACGGGTGGTAGGAAGAGACGAGGAGAATGAGCATGTTCTGGATATGGCGATTCATCGTTTTGGCAGCCGTTTTGGTTCTGGCTTGGTGGTTGACCACTTTGGCCGGGGCTATTATGGCGGTGGTGGCAGTAGCGGTTGTACTGTTCTGGAAGACGCGGGCACGCAAATGGTTGGTGTTGGCCTGTTTGGCGACGCCATTCCTGCTGCTCGTGCCGCTCCTGGATCAGCAGGTGCCGGAAGTGAACCTTCCCGGTATACCCAATCTGGATCTGGGAGTCGAAGTCAGTAGTGAGGTCAGAACTGGCCCAACGCGACTGCAAGTAATGTCGCAGAAGGTCGGTTTGACTTCCGGCCGTAATCCGTTGGCTGCGTCGTCAGACAAGATGTCAGGTGACCTCTTGGATATCGACCAGGCAGGAAAGCGGCTCGAACTCATCCAGGCTGGGATGACGGATTTCGAGCTCGTGGAGCTCAAGCCGTTCTTCCGTAAGGATGAGACAACGGGCGAATTCGTCCGGGATCCCAAGGTTACCCCGCCGGTCTATCGGAATGTAATCGAAGAGGTTGTGGACGAACAGTCGGGTGAGAAGAAGAAGGTCTGGAAGTGGATCGTTGACCCGACTTTCGAGATTCGGCCCGACCTGCCGCTTTATGCCAGTTTTCGCTTGACTGGCAAGACCGGGATGTCCGCTAACATGGTCCCGATCGAGCAGTATCAACCAGATTCGAATGGTGTCTGGTTGGTAAAGCGCGGAGAAATCCGATTTGATACCATTCAGAAGGTAGTTGAGCAGCCCAATTTGGCCGCATCGGTGAGCCCACCGGCAACGCCAAAAGAAGAGCCACCTCAAATTTTGCCTGCGAGCAAAGAGAAGGTAGCTGCTGCTCCTACCAGTTCCAGCATTGCCAAGGCGACCTGGCCCACCAAGCCGCATCCGAAGACGGACACGGTGACAGTGAAGCCGGGCAACCCCGACGACCTCGACAGTTGGACCTGGTCCAAGGTAATCGCCGATCAGGGTGATCGGTTCAAGGTAGTCTTCGACAAGCTACCCAAAGATTACCGAAAGATTCAAGTTCGGCAGGGATCGTTTGGGGCAGTCGCTCTCCATGAAATCCACCAGGGGGAGAGCGGCAAATGGGAAAGTAACCTGGTGTTCGAAGAGACGAATCGGCCGGAAGCCCCTCTTGGGTTGATGGTAGTGAATGGCAGTGAAGTGAACGTTGAAATCAGGCCGGCGGTTGGCTGAATCCAGCCGCCTTACAAGAAGGAGTGTCGAGTAATGGACGAGAACACGAGTGGAGCAAAAGATCCCGAAGCCGGTCCGGGGCAAGAAGTGACCGACGCACGGAGTGAGTCCGGGATGGGTCAGAGTGATCTCGATGCCCTGTTCCAAGCGGACGATCAAGAACACTTTCGTGCCGATCCGGCAGGAGTAGCCTTCGTCGAGGCATTGAGGGGAGCCGCACCGGGAATTCCTGCTGCCGCTGGCACAGCCTTTCCGACTGCCGGTGCGGAAGAAGATCAGCAGTTCGGA
>Ga0172379_10012130_pt1 | contig 10135 bp, 16 predicted proteins | sample GrowelOW334metaG_FD_119756 | JGI IMG/M metagenome (GOLD analysis project Ga0172379, IMG submission 119756) | Groundwater microbial communities from an aquifer near a municipal landfill in Southern Ontario, Canada - Groundwater well OW334 metaG | ecosystem: Environmental > Aquatic > Deep...
AGAAAAAAGTAAGGTGGTAGAAGAGATGACGGGCTTAGAAAAGACTCTGGCGCCTCACACGCTCGATATCTTCCCGGCTTTTACACCTGGACTTCGTGGTAAACACAATCTACACGGATTGATCAAGCTTGTTCCAGGAGAATGGGTACACGAAAAACTCTCAGCCACACTACGTTCTCTTCCCCCGTATTTCACCATAAATGTGGATCCAGAAAGTCTCTTATAAAAAATCGCGCCCCATATTTGTGGGACGCGATAATATACGAATAGAAAACGTAAATAGGGACTATCGATACTCATACTCCCTATCTTCAACAACCCCTTCTGACCATCCCGTAATAATCAAAAAACAGGTGATGGTTCCACCAATAACAAAAAGAGTGAACATTAAAGCCAAAAACCCTTTCCATATTCCAATCAAGGAAGGGATAAGAGACACTCCTCCCGCTCCGAGAATGTGGAAAATGGTACTGTAACCAGCAAACCATTTTTCTGAAAGGTATATCCCGGCAACAAGTCCTACAACAAACCAAAATAAAAAATGCGGTCCTTTATGGTCAATCAATTTGGCAATGGTGTACTCCGGATCATTCCCAGCAAAAAGCCAAGAAGAAAATAAAGCTGCACCCAAGGCAGTGAAAAGTGTTCCATCTGACACATTCAAGGCAACAGCCAGAGTACAAGTCATGGCGAGAGGAAGAATTGAAAGTACATTGCACAACTCCCCGATAAATCGTCGTCCACGAATCAGGTGAAATACTATCCATCCCGAGAAAAAACCGAACAATACGAGACCTATGCTGTACCACATTTTGTCATCTTTCCTTTTGTTAAAAAACTCCAGATAGCATAATAGCGATGAAAGAAAGGTTTGTCAACATTATAAAAATACGCTATAGTGTCCACATGTCAATTATAGTTCAAGATGGTCATCCAGCACTCCGTGAAAAGACGAAGCATATTCCCCTATCTGAAATAGGAACACCAAAATTAAAAAAAGTGATCACAGATATGAAAAAAGCTCTTGCAGAACAAGATGATGGTGTAGCGCTAGCTGCTCCTCAGATTGGTTTGCCTATCAAGCTTTTTATTATCTCTGGAAAAGTAACTGAACTTGTTACAGGTAAAAAAAGTAAAGACATGGTGTTTATCAATCCTGAAATCATAAAATTATCCAAAGAAAAGAAAACGATGGAAGAAGGTTGCCTTTCGGTCCGTCCATATTACGGAAAAATGAGACGTTCAACAAAAGCGTCCATTCGTGCCTATAATGAAAAAGGAGAAAGATTTGAAATGGGAGCATCTGGGCTTATGGCACAGATTTTTCAGCATGAAACAGATCACCTTGAGGGGATACTATTCACCGACAGCGCAGCTGATATTTTGGCTGTACCTCTTAACGACAAAGAAATTGAAAAACTAGATGATGGCGACCTAATAATACAGAGTAATGAAAAATAATATTCCATATGTTTTTTTTGGAACCTCAGAATTTTCTGTCTATATATTAGACGAACTTTTAAATGCGAACTTTAAACCACAATTAATTGTAACCACCCCAGATAAACCAAAAGGGAGGAAACTTATTTTAACTCCTTCCCCAGTTAAACAGTGGGCAATAAAGAATAATATTCCACTTCTGCAACCTACCAAACTCTCTGACCCCATTTTTATCTCTAAGCTCTCAGCTCTCAACTCTCCTATATTTATCATTGCTTCTTACGGAAAAATACTACCTAAGACAATTCTAGATATTCCGGCTCGAGGAATATTAAATATTCACCCATCACTCCTACCAAAACTTCGTGGTGCTGCACCTCTTGAAACAAGTATCCTTGAAGATATAAGAGATACCGGTGTATCGATAATGCGTATTGATGAGGAAATGGATCATGGCCCCATAGTCGCTCAAGAAAAAGCATGCTTATCAGAATGGCCAATGCGTTTAGACAAACTTGAAGAAATTCTTGGGAAGCAAGGAGGGGCACTTCTTACAAAGATTTTACCTGATTGGAATAACGAAGCCATCAAGCCAACTGAACAGAAACACTCCGAAGCAACTTATACAAAGAAAATTACTAAACAAGATGGACTGCTTGACCTTACAACAGATCCCTACAAAAACTTTCTGAAAATCCAGGCCTTCTACGGATGGCCAGGAACATATTTTTTCATTGAGCATAAAGAGAAGAAAATCAGAGTAAATATCTCTGAAGCATCATACAAAACTGGCGTGCTGACTATTATAAAAGTCATTCCTGAGGGTAAAAAGGAAATGAAATATGAAGATTTCTTAAGGGGATTATAGGAGAAAGGTATAAGTATAGAGTATTGAGAATACAGTGTAAAAGAGAAGAATATAATCCTATTTTACAATTATTTTTCTTCTACTGGTAAAACCTCACAGCCAATATAAAATTGCTTCTCTACATCCTTCCCTGTCGCCTTTTTATACTCTGCATCCGCTTCTCCGATAGTATTAGCGACAAATTCAAAGATAATCTTCTTATCTGGAGTCCTGTTATCTCGATAGACAAACCGAGCCATCTTTTCTATTCCATCACTTGAAATATTTTCACTCATAAAGCAAATTTAGTTTCCTCCAGGATAAAGACCCTTCACCATATCCTTTATTCTCTTCGCACCCCTACGAACAAGAGAGATTCTCTTTTCTTTTCCTTGAGTCAATTGTCTCTCCATCTCATCTTTCACTTGATCGATTGCAGCATACAAATCATCCTTTTCTGCCACAGCTCTCAATGTTCCACCTTTCAATTTTAGATTCATCTCAGCACGAAAAAAATCTCCATGTTTATGATGTTGTGTTGTTTTCCCGACTTCTATCTGACAAACCACCTCGTCCCCATGTTGTTTTAAAAATCTGTCTAGGGTCAACAATCTCTGTTCAACATAATTCGTAATCGCAACAGTCAGCTCAATATTTGTTCCCTTAATATTCGTACGCATACATTTTATTTATGGGTTTCTAATACCTCGGACCTTTTATACTACAATTATACTCCTCATTATAAGAGAATAAAAGGTATTCACCCAGGGGCAAAGCCCCGGTCACAAGGAATAAGATTTCTCATTTATCTCTCCTTACAGGAGCTGTACACCTTTCACATTTTAAATACAAAATATTCAAAGTCTTGCGAAAGCAAAGACTTTTGCTTTCTCACTCCACGTCGCTAATAATAGTAGCAAAATAATTATTTCAATTTACGAGGTTCATCAGCATCAATATCCAAAGAAAAATCTGTATTCACATCCTGAAAAGTTGGACCGAGTCTCTTTTGCAAGTGCACGTCTGTCCATCTTCCTGAACGATATTTACCATCTTTAAAACGGAAATTAAATACCCTTCCTTCTCGTTCATCCATTAATATCTTAATTTCAACATTTGTAATTCCTTCCATGAATTCATGCCCACGATTAGGCTGTGTTGTAAGAGTTATTTGAATGGCTTTTGCGTTCTGAACTGCTTCATCCCAATTATCTGATTCACATGAGGCGAATACGGCCATAAATTTACCATAATCAGACTCAGCAAATTCTCCTCTTATTTTAAATAGCCCTTCTCGTTTTAATCTTTCAAACACATTCAAAAACTTCCCCAAATCAAAAGCTGTATCGGAAGGATCACGTGAATCAATAACATTTATCGGTACTCCTTCACGTTTTTCAACTCCATCTATTTTTTCTAAACCTTTCTGTACATCAATATCTGCTGTTTGTTTTGGAAACTCATTTGTATTCATAAATATAAGTATATCAAAAGTTAACAAATAATATTTTATATGGCGAATGATGTCCCTTTTCTATTCGTATACCTTTCACCTTTCCACCATAATATGCACGGATTAACTCAATAACACGCTCATTTGCCTGCCCTTGTTCTGGTTTTTCTTTAACAGAAATACGAAACGAATCTGACGCAAGGACCTCTATCTTTTCTTCTTTGGCGTATGTTACCACTCGTACTTTGATATACATACCCTTATCCTACCATAAATGATATTTTACTTACCAAAAAATTATGCTAGTATAACCCTGCGTCCTGATTGGTTGGCTTTTTATCTTAAAGTCCAATCTATCTGACAAAACATTCCGGCGTGGCGCAGCGGTAGCGCAGTCGCCTGTTAAGCGATTGGTCGTTGGTTCGAATCCAACCGCCGGAGCATTTGACAAAATATTTAAAATATGCTATCATCTGAGATAGTAGTTTTTTCAAAGAAAAAAATAGGAGAGACGAAATGAACAATGAAACACGCAAGTTCTGGGATGCAGTGAAGTTACATCTCTCGGGTAACGGCCTCTATGAAGTAATGGGCCTATTCCCCGAGGTGGCACGCGAAGCAGGAATGCTCATGAACTTTGAACCGGAACGGGTTCAGATGGGTCGACAGGCTGATTGTCGACTTGTCACGGGAGCGACCATTGTGTTCACCGGCGATGAATCCAGGTATCCTGGTTTGAGTCGAGGGCAGGAGGTTCGAGTCGCCAAGACCCCAATGACTGTTCTCTTCGGTGGGGGCATTTGTGTGGAGACACCCGCAGGGGTAATCTACACGGTGACCAAAACCGATATCCGTCACCTGCGATAAGATGGATTCGTCTTAACCCGCCAGTACGAGCGGAGGAACCCTCCGGCTTTGCTGGCGGGTTCTTTTTTATAGAAAGCTCAGATAAGCCAAACTTCGTTTAATTCCCACCCAATCCAAAGTTCTAAACCCTTCCACCAACGGGAGCCAAAATAGTTTAGCATCCCACAAGGGTGCTTTTACTTTTCTTGGCTCCGGCGAGTAAAGCAATGATTTGCTTTACGTGTTGGATTCTAACAGCGGATCCTTATCGAGCGAGCACGCGAGATGGCGAGCTGGTGCCTAGCCCGAGGTGAGCGACGGCGAACCTAGAGGCGAAGGAGAAATTCCAACCGCCGGAGCTTAGTATTTATTTTCTAATGTTATCTATATTTAATTATAGAATATTGTCATTTTACTTATCTCTTATTCTATACTATAATTAGATTTAGGTAAGTTCCAACACAAGACAACCCTGAAAGGAAATTGTCGTGAGTATTCCATTACACCTTAAACAACAAGCGATACATAATTCCAGCTTCGCTGGTTTTCTAGAACAGCACCCCACCCATCCGCTTGATTTTAGGCCTGGTTCTAGTGGGGCACATTTCCATAAGCCTTTTACCTCTGCATATTGGGAAGACAAACTCCGTGCGGCCCGCACTCCAGTTGGTCAAACGCCTGTATGTCAGAATGAAAAGAAAGGAAGCAAGTCATGAATGACGGTTCGAATAATGGTCCTGAAGTGAAAATCGATGATGCGCACGTGTCGGGGCACTTCATGAGTGGGCAATTCGATGTCCCACTTACCCAGAAGATTCATGCGGGTGGCAAAACTATCCGCCTAGATACCCCTGTCGACGGCAACGGGAATGTTGGTGAGACGACCTTTCACCAATAAATTTTCAAGCCGTACTAAATCAATGAGCCCTTAGCTAACGCGGGGCTCTTTTTTTATTATAAAAAACAAGTTCTAACATCCTCTAGTCAGTGGAGCAGACTATTTAACCATACTTTCCAACTATATTTCGGTACCTAATGTTTGATTAAAACTTGAGCGATTTCAAGTTATTGGCATATTTCATTGAGCTTGACTTCTATATTTATATATGCTATCCTATAATTTGGTAGTATCTTGATATGAGTAGTGGTCTCTAGAAGGAAGACCCTGGTGTCTCAAACAATACACCGAAGTTATATATCTATGAAGTCTCTAATAATGTTTGCTCACCCCATCTTGGTCCCCCCAGGATCAAATGTGGATACCGCAGCAAAGGTATTTCACAACTCATCAATGTCATCTGAATGCCAAGCACTTCTTACGGAAAAAAACTATGGCACCCAAAAATCAAAGGGTAAAATTCAAGCCAGATTCCATGACGTCGGTCGCGACTATGGAGTCGATGAGGTTCCTGGCATTGTCGCGGACCTGATCGCAAAACTTGGCTACAAAGTTCGCCTTGGATCACCCGAAGAAGCACTGCTCTGCAAAAAGCAAATCAAACACTCCCTTCCCAAATGGTTCGCTGTCCTCGGCAAATCGTTTGATGGTCGCTGGATCTATTGGGTTGATAATCTCTTTCTGATCACCCCCAAAGGCCACGGAAAAGAATGGAGCTCATGCCACATGATCTTTCTTGTGGAAGAGCTGTAGAATCGACCCGCCAACTCAAAGACAAACACCACCGTCCCGAGATGGCGGGTTTTTTGTTTAATCAAAAATATTAATCTATCTATAACCCAATCTGCTAAATATAGCAGATGTCATTATTTTTTCGTTGACAAGTTATATCAAAATAAGTAGTCTAATAATTATCAAATCGTTATGGTTTGGTCGCTGTCTATGCTTGTTTGCATTTGATGGTTAGAGTGTAGAATGTGTGCACTTTCAAATACACAAGTTCATTAAATAGTATCGGAGGCGTTATGCCTAGGAAAATGGGTGTGGTTAATGGTCCGAATTTTAGACACTTGGCGTTCAGTACACCAGTGTTTAACGAAACGGGATTTGATTCAACTTTTACAATGGATTCACCCCGACCAAAAGGGGTTATCTCCATCAACAAAGACCCTCGCATATTCCAACTGCAGGTTGAATTTATCGGCCGTGCCCGAAGGAATTCAGACCAGAATCTGTTTGTACTCATTGCCAATCATCGAGGTGGTATGAAAGACAAGACAACTTGGTGGCACTATGTGATTCACTACAATACCAAGACAAGGAAGGGACATTGTTTTGAATATACTGATGATGAATTCTTCTCCGACAACGTAATCTGCAAGATGTTCCAGATATCATAAGCTGCCCGCCAACTCAAAGACAAACACCACCGTCCCGAGATGGTGGTTTTTTATTTAATAAAAATATAATCATATTTGACAAAACATTAGTAATATGCTATCATAGCAAATAGGTATAAAGGGTGTCGCTTCCCTAGTAATGTCCAAAAGGACTGTTAGACAAGCGAATCTGGAAGGGGTCAAAAATGAAAAAAGTTATTGGAAAGTTGGTCGGTTTGCTGACGCTGGTGGCAGTGTTCATGCTGACGGGGTGTGGTTCACTTCACATCGGTGAAAAATCAAGCCTCTCGGGAGACGTGCCGAGGCTTGGCCAAGTCATCTACGTGTCCCATGTCGTCGCCCACGAAACTGAAACCGGTTTCGAGGTCCTGGTCGTCTGGCGGCCATATACCGGCGGCGACGAACACGGCCAAGTGAAGGTGATGAAGTCGAAAGGATGCTTCTTCTCGGATCTGGAAGAAGGAAAAGCCTTGGGATACTTCCTCGTCCGCGAGAATATCGAGACATCCATCGGGTTTCAGAAAGTCGAGATGGCCACGAGAATGTCGGCAAAACAAATGTAGGGGGTTCCCTTACAAATCAACGCGTCCGGTAATTGCCGGATGCGTTTTTCTTTTGCTCTGAATTTATAGCTAAAAAATCTCACATTTCACCTAATCATAAATATTGCCTTTTATTTTCTTTCATATACTATTCAATTTAGAATCAGATTAGAACAAAGAAAGGATGTGATCATTGAGAAAGTCTGTATTTGTGAAAGTATCTGGTGATTCATGCCTATCAGATGATTTTATCTCTAAACTTCGTGAATTGAGTAAAAGATACTTTATAGTCATTTGTGTTGGTGGAGGAACACAGATTAATCAAGCACTAGAGAAAACTGGCCTTCCAAGAACCTCTCACGGACCTCTTGGTCGAGAGCTTCCAACACTCAAACTTCGGCAACTTGCCAGAGATGTGCTGGAACAAAATCAAGCCGACTTGCAGGACAAATTAGCACGACTCAAGATACCCGCAACGGTAATTATTCCAGTACTTGATGTTGGAACTGTTCTATGTCACGTAAACGGTGATGAATTTCTCAAGATCGCATACTTGGGGTTTGATCGTCTAATTCTTATTACCACACCTGATAGGGTTGAGAATAAACAAAAACAATTTTCTCAATTCCCAAAAATTGAAGTGTGTTCTTGCAACAACTGACTCCCACGCGGGAGTCTTTTTTATATAATTAGTATTGATACTAGCGCAAAAAAATGACAGTTGCATTATTTTATATAAAAGAGTAAATTCATTTGGTAAGTTCTATCGACAACAGAATCTCTCGAGAAATCCTCGAGGCAGGCAAAAAGAAAGGGTTAGGAAAATGGAAATCAAGCAGAGAAAACTGTCAGAATTCGATAATCGAGGCGTAATCTGGGGTTTCGTCTTGCTGACGAAACGTGAGCAAAGGAAACATTTCAGGGTATTGGCCGATTGCCAGCAACATGTTCGATATCAGAAAACTCATCCTTTTGGTATCACAACTAGTACGAATACCCCCGAACACACCTACTTTGTCGGTGTGGAAATGGGGGCAAATGACAAGAATGTTGAGGCTTTCCTCGCGAATATTCAACCATGGGTGGATACAGCAGATGAACGGCAACTACACAAGCTACGCATCATCAAAATCCCCTGCCTTGAACAAAAAGCCTACAACTATGTTCTCTTCGAAATGTGGATTGGACAAAATTCCTTCATTTCGGGGGAGGCAATCGACATTACAGGAACTGATGGCATGCGAGCGATAAACAAACTCATGGCCGTCTTTATCCTCTTCATGAAAATCTATGATATCGATATCGAGGAAATCACCCTCGACCCAGATCCCGACATCAAGGACAAAATTGCCAACCTCTACAAATGGTAATAACCAACGTCCAAGGCGCCCCGTTTCGCGGGGCGCTTTTTCTATTGACTTCAAATATATGCCGAGTAGTATGTTGTTAGATGTACTCATGGTGAGTACGAGTCCTTTGTCAGGAACAAAAGAACGAAGGATTCTTATAGTAACAAAATCTCTCGAGAAATCCTCGAGACAAGCAAAAGAAGGGGTAGTGAAGATGAAAATAGTTAGAAGGACGATTAAACAATGGATCAGCCTTGGGCTGAGATCCATAAGGAAAAAGAGGGCTCTGATCTCTGTTTCCAACAAAGAAGGAATTGCTGACTTTGCTCGGGAGCTTGTCGCTCTCGGCTATCAGATTTATTCCTCAGGAAACACAGCAAAGGCTATCATCGCTGCTGGAATAAAGGCGACAGATGTTTCCTCACTTGTCGGCGGAAAAGCGATGCTTGGTCACAAAGTCGTGACTCTCTCGCGCCAAATTGCAGGAGGTCTTTTGGCAGACAAAAATGTGCCGGAAGATGTCGTGGAAGTTGCAAAATGGGGTCTGAAATACTTCAAGATCGTTTGCGTTGACTTCTACCCTCTGCAAAAAGAAATTGCAAAAGAAGGAAGCACACCGGAATCGGTGCGGGCAAATACGGACATCGGTGGCCCACTCATGGTTCGAGCTGGAGCAAAAGGCCGACGTCTCGTGATATGTGACCCATCCGATCGACAAAAAGTTCTTGACTGGATTCGTGATGGAGAAAAAGACGAATCTTTTGTTGATGGACTGGCAGCAAAGGCAGAATTCACCGTTGCAAAATACTGTTCGGCCTCGGCGAACTATATCAGCAATGGCAAATATGTCGGCATTCATGGCATTATGGTCGCTCTATGCAAATATGGCGAAAATGCCTGGCAGAAATTCGCAGCACTGTTCTCGTGTGAGACAAGTGACCTATTGGCACTGGACAAATTTGTCGTGGTGGAGGGGACAACCCCAAGCTACAACAATTACTGTGACATGGATCGTCTACTTCAGACAATAACCCACGTTGCTGCTGCGTGTGACAAGAATCTCACAGCAATACCTCCAATTGCGATTGGTGCAAAACATGGAAATCCATGTGGAGCTGCAGTTGGTGATCTGACAAAAGTCAATGAAGAGGCCGAAGTCCTAAGCAAGATGCTTGCAGGTGATCCTCTTGCCATTATGGGTGGTCTCATAATGGTAAACTTCAGTATTGATGTCAAACTTGCTGAATTGCTTGTTGGCAAAATGTTGGATGGTATTATTGCTCCATGGATTGCACCAGAAGCCATCGAAATGCTGAAGCGTAAAGGTGACAAGTGCCGTTTCATTACCAATTCAGCACTC
>Ga0172379_10012131_pt1 | contig 10135 bp, 10 predicted proteins | sample GrowelOW334metaG_FD_119756 | JGI IMG/M metagenome (GOLD analysis project Ga0172379, IMG submission 119756) | Groundwater microbial communities from an aquifer near a municipal landfill in Southern Ontario, Canada - Groundwater well OW334 metaG | ecosystem: Environmental > Aquatic > Deep...
AAGAAGGGCCGGCAAACATTTTTCAAGAATATCGGCAAAATAGAGGAAACAGTTGCGTTTTATGAATCAAAATATAGAATATTAAAGGCGTTGGAAGATTTGAAAAAGTTTGCCGCCGTTGAAGATCGTAAGTTGATGGTTGGCCGTGAGCTGACCAAACAATTCGAAACGATTTATCGCGGCGATGTCGACCATGTTACAAAAGCAGTTTCTGGCGATAATCTTCTCGGCGAATTCGTAGTTGTAATATCTAGCAAATAATATGCAAGAGAAAATAGAAAAATCAGCTCCCGCTGTTTCAGATAAAGAGATTAAGCACATTGAGGTTGCTGAATTAGAAGCACCCAGCAAGAGGATTATCGAGCAGATTCAAGACCGAATTGAAAAAGAAGAATATGGAATAATAATTGGCGACGATGTCTCTGGTAGAATCCCGACTTTAATAATCGGTGGGCTAATTCAGAAGATAATGGAATCTGAGAGGAAATTCGTCCCCAATATTACCTTTATTCCTGGAAGATTAGATAATTCGCTCGTATTCTCGGAGCAATTCTTGGGCAACCTGAAGGATTTCTTGAACAAATTTGGGTTTGAAGACGGAAAGAAGGTGCTAATCGTTACCGACACGGTGATGACAGGAGCGGCCCTGGCTACTCTTACAAAGAGTTTAAACAGTTTTGGTATCAAGTATGATATTGCAACTATCGGTATCGAGGGCGGAGGTGAATCTTCTTCGTTCCCATGGCCCGATCTATTCTCCGGTGAATATGGGCGACGCGTCGGTTCGACGGATGAATATTCTTCGCGTACCCCCTTGATTTATAGAAATAAAAGTATGAGCGGTGTCTGGAAAAGATATTATGAAGCCGAAAGCAGTAAAAGAATGAAAGATATAGGGACGCTTAGCGAAGATGAGGCGGTAGATATTCAGGATCTGATCAATGAGTCTAGAGAAGATGTGAAAATATTAGTTGGAAAATTATTTGAATGGTACAAAGGACAATATGGAAAACAAGAATAAATTCTACATAACCACGGCTATAGCCTATACCAATGCCGAGCCGCATATAGGTTTTGCGTTGGAGTTGTTACAAGCCGATGTCTTGGCCAGGTATCATCGTTTACTGGGAGATGATACGTATTTTCTGACAGGAACTGACGAGCATGGGACCAAGATAGCCCAAGCGGCGGAGAAGAGTGGCAAGGATACGCAGGTATTTGTTGATGAGATTGCTCAGACGTTCGTCGATTTGTGCAAGAAACTCAATATCTCCAATGACGACTTTATCCGTACCTCGGATCGAAAGAGACATTGGCCGGCGGCACAGAAAGTCTGGCAGAAATTATCCGAAAGCGGTGATCTATATAAAAAGGATTATGAAGGATTATATTGCGTTGGTTGCGAAAGTCTAAAAAAGAAAAGTGATCTCGAAGATGGCCTATGCCCGATTCACAAAACAGAACCGCAAATAGTTAAAGAGGAAAATTGGTTCTTTAGATTATCGACGTACACAAAAGAGATCAAGGGAAAAATTGAGAGTGATGAATTAAGAATTGTACCGGCGTCAAGGAAAAACGAGATATTAAATCTGTTAGATGATGCAGAAGATGTGAGTTTCTCTCGGCCGACATCAACATTGAAGTGGGGGATACCCGTGCCCGGAGATAATACTCAGACGATGTATGTATGGACCGATGCCCTGACAAATTATATTTCCGCGTTGGGGTACGCCACTGATGATGATAAATTTAAAAAATATTGGCCGGTGGATGTCCATTTGATAGGAAAAGATATTTTGCGATTCCACGCCATGTATTGGCCGGCGATATTGTTATCGGCTGGGATTGAATTACCAAAGGCCATATACGTTCATGGTTTCGTGACGGCCGATGGCGAGAAGATGTCTAAATCCCTCGGGAATGTTATCGATCCCAAGCATTTGATCGAAAAGTATGGCGTAGATGTAACCAGATATTTTCTCTTGCGCGAGATCCCTTCTGACGGCGATGGCGATTTCTCATATGCAAAACTAGAAGACAGATACAACGGCGATTTGGCTAATGGATTGGGTAACCTAACTCAGCGTATATCTACGCTTATCGACAGCAACCTGAGCGATGGTCTCGAATATAATAGTGAGGTATTTAGTGAAATCGCGAAAGAAATCGAGGGAGATACTTTTGATTTCAGAAAATATCATGATTATATAGAAAAATTTCAGTTGCATGGTGCCCTTCAGGAGATTTGGGATAAAATTTCATTTGCCGATTTCTATATAAATCAGGAGCGACCATGGAGTTTAGTCAAATCAGATAAAGATAGATTTGCCAAAACTATGACGATGCTTCTCGTGATGATTCATAATATCGCATGGATGCTTAAGCCATTTATGCCCGAAACTAGCCGAAAGATATTCGACGTTTTTGGCGATAATGGAGAAAAAGAAATCGTCAATGGTTTTGTGTTCAAGATTAATAAAAGCGAAGGACTATTCCCAAGATTAGTGAAATGAAGATAATCGATTCACACTGCCATCCTCAAATGGATGATTATGGCGATGGCCGAGAACAGATGATAGAGCGAAACCTCCAAGAGGGGGTTTTTATGATTGCCGTCGGCGCGAGTTTAAACTCATCTCAGGAAGCCATTGCACTCGCAGAAAAGTATGAAAATAAAATATGGGCGACGGTTGGATGCCATCCTGACGAGATTGGAGATAACTTTAATTTTGAAGAATTTGAGAACTTGGCCGATAGTAAGGTCATCGCGATAGGGGAGGTAGGCTTAGATTATTTTAGAACTCCTGAAATAGAAAAACGGATGAAGCAAGGAGAGATTTTTCGTCAATTTGCCGATTTAGCAAAGAATAAGAATTTGCCATTAGTGCTCCACGTTAGAAATGAGAAGGCAGATCTGTCTCCTGCATGCGCAGGCATGGCGCAGGCAGGTAAGTCGGCCCATGATGATATGGCCAAGCTGCTATCAGGCGGTATGCGCGGTGTAGCTCATTCTTTCACAGGAACAATAGATGAGGCAAAAAAATATTTAAATCTAGGATTTTATTTAGGATTTAACGGGATTATTACTTTTGCTAATCAGTACGATGAAATTGTAAAATATACGCCCATTGAGCAGATACTTTTGGAGACGGATGCGCCATGGCTTTCACCAGTACCGTATCGTGGCCAGAAGAACGAACCAATGCGAGTGATGGAAGTTGCTATGCGTGTGGCTGAATTAAAGAACGTGGAGATGGAAGAGCTGATTGATATTTGTAATCAAAATGCTAAGAAATTATTCAGTATAGATTTTTAGCTGTAATTCTTATATATTTACATGAGATGAAGAAATATAATCCGGAGAAAATTGAGAAGAAGTGGCAGAAATACTGGGAGCGAGAGAAGATGTATGAAGCCGTGGACGGAGCGGACAACTATATGCTTTTGGTTGAGTTTCCATACCCATCGGGCAACCTGCATATCGGTCACTGGTATGCTTTTGCTCTACCCGACATCTTGGCCCGCTATCAACGCATGAACGGTAAGAATGTCATGTATCCGATTGGCTTTGATGCTTTTGGTTTACCTGCAGAGAACGCGGCTATTAATCATGGCGTAAATCCGCGCGATTGGACGGAACAGAATATCAAGCACATGACTACGCAATTAAAGAGCATGGGCGCGGCGTTTGATTGGACGAGACGGGTTTCAACGATCGATCCCGAATATTATAGATGGACTCAATGGATTTTTTTGAAATTCTACGAAAAAAGATTGGCCTACCGCGCCGAAACTCCAGTTAACTGGTGCCCAAAAGATAAGACTGTTTTAGCTAATGAGCAGGTAGTTAATGGCAAATGTGATCGTTGTGGTACTGACGTTGAGCAAAGGAAACTTTCTCAGTGGATGTTTAAAATCACGGAGTTCTCAGATGCGTTAGTCGATGGTCTTAATAAATTAGATTGGCCGGACACAACGAAATTAGCTCAAAAGAATTGGATTGGCCGATCGGAAGGGTCGCTGATTAAATTTAAGATAAAAGATTTTAACGAGGATATTGAGGTTTTCACGACGCGAGCGGATACGCTCTTTGGCGCAACATATGTGGTGCTTGCTCCTGAAAATAAGCTCGTACAGAATCTCAAGTCTCGCATCACAAATTGGGACGAAGTCGATAAATATGTCGCGGAAGTCAGAAGAAAATCTGAGTTAGAGAGAATGACCAATGTGAAAAGTAAGACGGGCGTGGAGCTCAAGGGTGTTCGAGCTATAAATCCTATCAACGGCGAAGAGATCCCAGTTTGGATTGCCGACTATGTTCTAGCCCACTATGGCACTGGAGCAGTCATGGCCGTCCCAGCACATGATGACAGAGATTTTCAATTTGCCGAGAAGTTTGGCATCCCAATAAAACAAGTCGTGCGTAAAGACAATGCGCCTATACGGAGCTATTTGATGGGCGCCAGTAATATATTGGATGACGACCTGATATCCATCGGAGTTAAGATAGTTGAGAAGAAAAAAGACGGAGATCGTACACTCGAAATACCAAAGAGTTCTTTGGAGCAATACGAGAAATTGGTTACGGAAAAGATAGACCCGGGCTTTTGGAATGAATATATTGGCGCCGAGATCGTGTTTATTTTTAAATTTAAAGATGGAAGAGTTGAGAGGATTGTGCTGGGTGATAGTACTGGTGAGAAGATTGATAAATTGGCAGCCGAATTTGTCGGCGAGGACTGGAACAAGAGTTGTGTCTGGAAATGGCTAGCTGAGAATAAATTTTACAAAGATCTAATTATCTACGTAGATGACGGCATATTAGTTAACTCGCAGAAATTTGATGGACTGACCTCTGAAGAAGCAAGAAAGAAGATAGTTGAGGAATTAGAATCAAAAGGACTCGGCAAATTTGTGAAGCAGTATCGTCTGCACGATTGGATATTGTCGAGACAGAGATACTGGGGCGTGCCGATACCGATGATTAAGTGCGTGGAATGTGGGTACATACCTGTGCCCGAGAATGACCTACCGATTAAACTTCCAAAACTGGATGATTTTAAACCGACAGATGATGGCAAGTCGCCATTGGCTAAATCAGAGAAATGGTTAAAGGTTAAATGCCCAAAGTGTGGAGGTTCGGCCGAAAGAGAGACCGATACCATGGATACATTTGTTGATTCGTCATGGTATTTTATGCGTTATACTGATCCGAACAATAAAGATGAATTTGCAAGTCAGAAGAATATGGATGCGTGGTTACCAGTACCATTATATATAGGAGGGGCCGAACACAACACGATGCACTTATTGTATTCTCGTTTTTTCACCAAGGCGCTATATTCGCTTGGATATACTAAATTTGACGAGCCATTTGCTGGTCGCGTTAATCATGGAATTATTCTTGGTCCTGATGGTCAAAAAATGTCAAAATCGCGTGGCAATGTCGTTGATCCAGACGTCGAAGTAAAGAACTATGGCGCCGATACGGTTAGAATGTATCTGTCCTTCATGGGTCCTTATGAGCAAGGTGGTCCATGGGATTCAAAAGGCATCAATGGTGTCGCTAGGTTTTTGAATAGAATCTGGAGTTTTGTCTCAAGATATGAAGACAAGAAGATCGGGGAATGTGACAAGCCAGAGATCGATATAGAGATTGCTAGAGCTATCAAAAGCGTAGGGGATGATATCGCGGCATTGAAATTTAATACTGGCGTGAGTGGGTTGATGAAGATGTTGAATAGTTTAGAAGAAATGGCAGGAGAAGAATCTAAATTGAGTAAAGAACAGTACGAAACGATGCTGAAAATAATTGCTCCTTATGCTCCTCACATTGTCGAAGAATTATGGATAGAGGTTTTGGGTAATAAGAAATCGATTCACCTTGAACCGTGGCCGAGATACAATGCTGAGTTGCTGAAAGAAGAAACCATCAATCTAGTTGTGCAGATAAATGGTAAGGTAAGAGATGCCATATCAATGAAGGCGGGCCGATCAGAAGAAGAAGTTAAAAAGTTGGTGTTGACCAGTGAGAAAATTAAGAAATATATTGAAGGTCAAGCGGTTAAGAAATTCATATATATTCCGGGCAGAATAGTTAATATTGTTGTATAATTAAACATATGAAAAAACTTGGTATAGGGTATTTTACGAAAAGTGTCGTGATTGCGTTGGGTCTAATATTAATATGGCGGGGTGTATGGTATGGGCTTGATTTAATCGACAGCCTGATATTTGGTGGTAATCATGTCGTTACAGTAATAATTGGTATCGTTGTTGGATTTGCCTGCATCTACCTGCCCGAAAGAAACCTGGAAACTCTGGAGAGACTATAGTTTTGACATTTTGATGACCGCAAGGTATTATATGTATGAAGCATTTCCCATGGGGAAGGTCGAAATTAATAAAAGAATAAGACTGAAAGCCGTTTAAGAACTCAGTTGATGGGTGGTAAATGGTGTACAGTTTACAGAAAAGTGACGCAAGATAAAGATAAAGCATTTGTTGAATTCATTATCAAAGAGCTTGTCAATCATCCTGATGACGTCGTCGTTAACAGGACTGTCGATGAGCTTGGCGTTCTTCTTTCCGTAAAAGTTCACAAGGAAGACATGGGTCTATTGATTGGCAGAAGCGGTTCAACCGCCAAAGCTATCAGAGCTCTTGTCCGAATTGTCGGCATGAGAAACAATGCCAGAGTGAACTTGAGAATTGAAGAACCGGAAGGATCTGAAATGCCAGCTGAAAACGTAAGCTCAGCCGGCAAGACCAGAGACGTTGAGGATGTTATGAATGATCTCGGTAATCTCTAGTTTCTTAAAAGAAATTTGAAACAGAAACCCCATAAGGGGGTTTCTGTTTATGAATATGAAATTCGATATAATTACAATTTTTCCGAAGTTTTTTGACTCGTTTAAGAGCGAGGCTTTAATTGCGCGCGGAATCAGAAAGAAACTGCTTTCGATTAAGACTCATAATTTGCGCGATTGGACGAATGATAATCACAAAACCGTAGATGATAGGCCATATGGTGGAGGAGCGGGAATGGTGATGAAAATCGAGCCGATTCATAAGGCCATAAAGTCAATTTCAAAAAAGGGAAAGACTAAAGAAAGAATTATTTTACTTTCCGCCAAGGGGAAGATTTTTCATCAGAAAAAAGCCCAGCAACTTTCAAAATATAATAATTTGATTTTTATATGTGGGCGCTATGAGGGAGTAGATGAGAGGGTGGCTAAATATATAGCCGACGAAGAAATATCGATTGGGGAATATGTATTGTTCGGCGGGGAAGTGGCGACTATGGTAATCATGGAGGCGGTGTCGCGATTAATTCCGGGAGTGATTGCCAAAGAAGAATCAGTTGCGAATGAGAGCTTTTCTGGCGGTACTAATCGTGAGCATCCACAATACACGCGTCCCGAAGCATTTAAATTAGGAAAGAAGAATTTTAGGGTACCAAAAGTCTTACTGTCAGGTGACCATGGCAAGATAGCCGAATGGCGCAAGAAGAATTCAAAATAATAGGATTGACTCTAGCCGTGTCGACGTGTATATTATACCCAGTTCGTTGAGATATGGGAGCTAGCGATGTGTGAAGTTCACAAACCAGAGAAATTGCTGGGCATAAATGTCATGATTAACAATCTATCGGCAGAAGGTCTAGCACCACTACCTCCCGAAGGGGCATATATAGAGACTGATCGGGGAGATTTCATGATACAGAATAAGTTTTTTGGTGATGAGCTGATGTATCTGTTGATCAGATTGACCAATTCTCGGAAAATTTTTTGGACGGTTAAGAAAGGGAAGAACTGGCGGGGATGGATGGAGGTCAAATACGGTTGCACATATGATGGCCTGAATGTCTTCCTGGGCGAAGCAGACGGCGGCGGGCTGGATGTAGCATTAACGTTTGATGGCGATAAGCGCCACTGTCTCACTGGTTCGAAATTAACTATGCAACTTTACGAAATAGTCACTAATCTGGTTGACCCAGATAATAGACCAGTATTTATAAAATATGTCGGTGATAAAGAATATCTTGATATGCAGGCCAATGTTGCCCACCAAGCTATAAATAAACTCCGATCATTACTTGAGGCCTAACGGCCTTTTTTGTTTTGACATAATCCAGTTGCTGTTATATAGTATGGTCAGTCCATTGAGAGGGGCATGAACATGATTGATACGTCGGAGATTCGTAGGACTTGGGCTTTAAGAATTATCCGTGCAATGGGGGAACTAACAGATGGTAAAAGATTGACATGGGTCAAGGCATTTAATCCCTGGAATAACCGTCCGCAGGTTTTCCTGGCAAAGACTCCTAGTGGTGATCTCGTCATAGAATTCATAGAAAGCGCTGCGGCTAGCAAGCTCGTTATCGGTGGACTAGATATTACTCAAAATTCTGGCGAAGACCAGGAAATGGTAAGTGCCCTCCTAGATCTTTCTAAGAAGATTTCCATCAATGCGCCTCAACCGCAAGTGCCAGCTTTTACAGCAGTTTTTTTGCAAAGTATCTATATATACCTCCTCATGCCCTAAGGCCTAACGGCCTTTTTTGTTTGGAAAAGATAGTATTGACAAATGAGAATAATGAAGTATCATGATTGAGGTTCTTTCAAACGAGGTGCTTCCATGGACTTTCTCGGCGCTTTTACGTATTTCTCTCTATTGGGTAAAATTTTTCTCTGGCTAGCATTGGTATATTTCATCGGAGCGGTGGCTCTATTGGCGACTGTCAAAGCGCATAAAGACGAAGATGGCCACGCCATCATTGATCACAAGGCTTGGTATTTCACCGCGGCCTATCCATACAGGAGAAATAGTGGATGGTTTATCAATGAAGTGACGACAAACGGACTTAATATTTGTCCCTTTTATGCCAGGTTGTTTTTCTCTATTTTATTGCTCTGGCCATTCCTGATAATCATAGAGATAGCTAAGTTGATTATCGGAAATATCTTGACATTACCGTTTGGGTTTGTGTGTAAGCCGGGATTGGCCAAGATAAGAGAACCTGAACCCGCTGATATATTTCTTCCATCTGATGACAATGTTATACGATTATCATATTCGTCTACTCCTAGGTGGTATGTCCCTACGGTTGTATATGTATTATACTATGCTACCTGCTGGGTGCTCTTTCCTAAACCGCTCGGAATTCTGACAGTAGTAATTGTGGGAGTTGCGATCGTAATAGGCTTAATTGTCGCCCTTGATCAACTCATCAAGAAGATGAGAAAACGTAAACAGGAGAATGTCGGCAAAACGAGTTTATTTGGTGAGTGGATGCGAGCGAAAGCATCGAGAGTCTGTATGAAACTCAAGGTTGTATAGTAAGGCCCATTAGGGCCTTTTTTGTTGCGTGTCCACAGGAGGCTTGACCCCTTAATTATTTACGAGTAGAATGGCAGTACCAATAGATAACACTATCTAACAATTAGGCAGACCTGCCTATGTAGGCAAGTAGTTGAACCACGATTGTCCGGCTTGACTGGGTAATCGTGGTTCTGCTATTATAGCAGAGCTAGTTTTCGGAAGATCATTGTCAATTTGATACAGTCAACCAGCCATTTTCTAGATTTTTAGGCAACTAAAAACGGATTTTTTAAGAGAGTTTGATTCTGGCTCAGGATGAACGCTGGCGGCGTGGATAAGGCATGCAAGTCGAACGGTGCAAGGTAGCAATACTTTGCATAGTGGCGAACGAGTTAGTAACACCTTGGTACATACCTCGAAGTCGGGCACAACTAGTCGAAAGATTAGCTAATTCCCGATAGTCCCGTAAGGGTAAAGTCGCAAGACGCTTTGAGAGTGGCCTAGGTCCTATCAGCTTGTTGGCGGGGTAAAAGCCCACCAAGGCTATGACGGGTAGGGGGTGTGAGAGCACGACCCTCAACGACGAAACTGAGATACGGTTCGTACACCTACGGGTGGCAGCAGTCGAGAATATTCGACAATGGGCGAAAGCCTGATCGAGCGACGCCGCGTGCGGGAAGAAGGCCTTCGGGTCGTAAACCGCTTTTGCGTGGGAAGAATTTTGACGGTACCACGAGAATAAGGGGTTGCTAACTCTGTGCCAGCAGCAGCGGTAATACAGAGACCCCAAGCGTTATCCGGAATTACTGGG
>Ga0172379_10012132_pt1 | contig 10135 bp, 10 predicted proteins | sample GrowelOW334metaG_FD_119756 | JGI IMG/M metagenome (GOLD analysis project Ga0172379, IMG submission 119756) | Groundwater microbial communities from an aquifer near a municipal landfill in Southern Ontario, Canada - Groundwater well OW334 metaG | ecosystem: Environmental > Aquatic > Deep...
AAGTTGGTTTTTTGGATAAAAATCGCCGTGGTTGTTGGGACAAGAAAAAACGGTAACATTTCCCGGTACCGAGTCGTCTTTGATGCTGGACATTGATTGGCGACAGTGGGGACAAACAGGGTTTTGGCTGGGAACACTGGTTGATTTGGGCAATACAGAGTCAACATTTTTGGCCGTGTTGACCGAGATGAAATTTCCCAGTACCGGAGCCAGAAAGTGGCCACCACAATTAAGACATTCGTCGATGGCGGCCGTTTGACCGTCGACCGTTTCGATCTCTACGGTGTTCATTTGGGTGGCGCAATGAGGACAGGTCATAGATTCATTCTAACAAAAACAGGATCTCTTTTTTCGCTGAAAATGATCGGAATGATTTGTGTAGATTCCCGCCTGCGCGGGAATGACGATATTTGCTGGTCTATTTTTTATATCCTCTATTTGTTTGTTTGGCATCGGCCTGAACATTCAATAACCGGAAGATGGACTTCGACCTGATATTCGCCTTGGTTTCAAAAATGCTTCCAAGTTTGTTAGACTGAAGTAATGAAGATAAAGTTTATGGGGGCTGCCGGTTTGGTGACAGGATCGTGTTTCCGATTGAGTGATGGGAAAAGTAGTTTGTTGGTTGATTTTGGCATGTTTCAGGGTAAGCACGAAGATGAAGGGTGGAATCTGCAGGCTCCGGAGATGGACATGAGACAGTTGACCGGTGTGGTAATTACTCACGCTCATTTGGATCATTGCGGTAGATTGCCGGTATTGGCAAGAGGTGGATTTTCCGGGCCAATATTTATGACCGAGGCATCAAAGGCTTTGGTGGAGATTGTTCTGCGGGATGCCGCCAAGATATCCAAAGAAGATGCAAAATCGGTGATTTATGATGAAGACGACGTGGAGAAGGTGATGAAACAAATCCAGACAGTGGATTATGATCGAGATTTTGATATTGGAGGTTTTACTGTACGATTGTTGGATTCCGGCCATATTCTTGGTTCAGCTACCGTGCATATTACCGAGAGGAAAAGCGGAACGAGAGTGGTATTTAGCGGAGATCTCGGCAATACTCCGGAACCTCTGATCGCCCCAACCGAGTGGGCGGGGGAGGCTGAGGTAGTGGTAATGGAATCGACATATGGAGACAGAGTCCACGAAACAAGAGATGAGGCAGAGGTACTAGCCGGAATAATAAAGCAGGCGGAAAAAACCGGAGGGACGGTGATGATTCCTTCGTTTTCGTTACAGAGAGCCCAGGAACTGCTTTATCTTTTTGACCGGATGAAAAAGAAAGGCCTCATGAAAGAAGAGACTCCGGTTTTTCTGGATAGTCCGATGGCAATAAGAGCGACTGCTGTGTTTAAAGACTTCCCTAATCTTTACAGTAGAAAACTGAAAGAACAATTGAAGACAGACGATCCTTTTGATTTTCCTTCGTTGGTGCTGTGCGACGTGATAGAGAAGAGCCGACAGATAAAAAATGTGGTGGGGGCAAAGGTGATTGTGGCCGGTAGTGGAATGATGAGTGGAGGAAGAATAATCCACCATGCAATTGATTTTCTGGGCGACCCCGCGACCCAGCTGGTGTTTGTAGGGTATCAGGCAGAGGGAACCTTGGGGAGAATAATAAAAGACGGGGCTCCTTCCGTAAACATTTGGGGAAACGAGATACAGATCAGGGCGCAGATGATCGACATCGATACCATGAGTGCCCATGCAGATCAAGGACAGTTGCTAAATTGGATAAAGAAGATAAAAGGCATGAAAACGGTATTTTTGGTGCACGGAGAAGAAATTCCTCGCTTGGTACTGAAAGAGAAAATTAATCAAGAGATTGATAATATTAAGATAGAGTTACCTGTAATGAATGAAGAAGTGGAGATAAAAATATGAAACTGAGAATGATACTTCCTATGATTGCCGGACTTGTGGCGGTATTGATGATGTATAAGAGTGTCGAGGCGGCATATTTGATACTGACGCGGATCGGAACGTTGTCTACATCAGGGCAGTATTTTAGCTCTTGGACTTATACAAGTCCGAGTGCTCCCGACTTGGCCGGAACGGCGACCCCGGGGGCGATGGTAGCGGTGACGGTAAACGCACTAACGGCGACGACGAGTGCCGGAGTGGATGGCTCGTGGAGGGCGGTTCCGACAAATATCGTAGCCGGGACAAATACGGTTTCGATTGCGTCAGGAAATGAAGTAATTGCTTTTAGTTTGGTCTATACCCCTGCGGCTACACCAACAGCCACTCCGACTCCAACTGCGACTCCGAGTGCCTTGCCCGCGGCTGGGGTGATGGTTTGGCCTCTTGGGATAATTGCCGCCGGCTTGGTAGTGTTTTTTGCCGGACGAGGAATGAAAGATAGAATGGAAGAACAAAATTGGGAACAATGAAGGTTGTGGTGTTTTCACAAGGCTGATATATACTGTAGAAATTGATATGGGAGAGAACATAATCCAACAAGAAATTGAAACAAGTGAACGTTTCGGCCGGAAGGAGATGGCGATGTTGTTTGATAGAGGAAGAGTGATGAACGCGACACTAGATTTGTTGTTGGAGAATCCGGATTTGTCAGATGTACAGATTGTCGAAGAACTGAGAGCGAAGAAAATAGAAATTGACCGAATTGGCAGGACGATCATTCATCATTCTACCGAAACACGCAAAGCACTTCGTCAAGGAATAGATTTTTTGGAATCTATGGCAGAAAGGGGTAACATTTCATTCGAACAATGTGTTGTTCGTAATCTGATTCACGGAGTGGAGTTTGAAGATAGATCCGGATTTCCCAAAGGAAAGGTTACTGTTGAGACAAAATTCCCCTTGGCGCTTGAGCTGACAGTTGATAATGAGGAGGATTATATGGCTCTGACCCAGACAACCATAATGCGAGTTCCCTTGGGATATAGCTTTGGAGATCGAGAGATATATAGTGATGTGGGTGGAACTTTTCTTCCTGATTCAAGAGGTTATATCTATCTTGACAGTAGAGAGAAGTTTAGCATTCCAATTATTGTTTTATTTGTTCCTAAGACAAAATCATCTTTTACCGCCGTCGATCAACAACAACATGAACGAAATCACTCTCTGAATCGTATACTAATAGGATCCTTTCAGGATTTGCAGGACAAGGTTCCCGATAAGGAGAATCCGATGGTAAATATCCGATACTGGGGCTGTTTATTCGATTTTCATGGTTTACTATCCCTTGCATGCCAATTGAGAGATCAATGGGAGGAAAATCAACCTCATGACGGATCGAGAGAATTGGATGAGAACATAGAGAAAATTGTCTCTGCCTCTCTTTCGTCTGTTAAGAATGAGCTATTGGCTGATTTGACAGGTTCGGATAAGACGATGGCTCACTATCGTAATACACTGATAGACCCGGCGACTTTCTCTAAGTATAACCCGATACGATTGGCTTTTTGGGAAGGAGGTCTTTTGGAAAAATATTGGAGTAGATATGTTGGAGAAATGCGAAAAAATACTGACCCGGTTATTGAAATGCAAAATAGATATTGTGGCTATGAAAGCGTCCATTATTGGACTCGTTTGTGGCAGAAAAGAATGATCGGACTAAGATTTGTGATGGCTCAAATACCCACACAAGACTGGAATGAAGTTTTTGGAGAATCTTCTGTGATAAATGAAGAATGGACAATGTTTTTTGGTCTTCACGGGGATATGAGCCTTGTGATTGATTGTGGTGGTGAAACGAAGAAGTGGTTTGGTTTCGAACTTACAACCGAAGAGACTGATTTGCTGGATCAAATTAGAGGGATCAGAGATCAGCTCGAGACAGTTGTATATAATCGATCGGACAGATTGCTTTTAGATGCCTTTGAAGGATTTCGAAGGAGGGTTGATCCTTTGCTTGATCGGTTTCGTTTGATAAACCCGAAGAGGAGCGATTTATTTCGACAATATCAGTTATATGAGGAACGTTGGCGAAGAGTTGAACTAAGGGCAGAAATACGGGCTCAAGAGGAAGGGGATAACTCAATCTTACAAAGAACAAGCGACGCTCTTTACAGTATTCAAGACCAATTGAACAACAAATTGACCTTGGAAGAGCCGAATTTATCTCTTTTTTTGGATGCGATATCGCAAGTTGATAGATGTGAGGTAAAATAAATTTCTTATGATGGTAGATGGAAATAGAGTTGAGGTGATCTTTGATATTGAAACAAAGAAATTTTTTGATGACATTAATGACCATAACCCTGCCTCTTTGGGAATATCGATCGTGTCTGCTTATCGAAGAGAGATAGATAAAAACATGAAGGAGATAAGAGGAGAAATGAAGAGCTTTTGGGAAAATGAGTTTGAGGCGATGTGGGGTTGGTTTGAAGAGGCAGATAGAATCATTGGCTATAACTCATTGGGATTTGATGTACCGGCGGTGAATGGAGTATATAGAGGGGACTTTGCCAAGCTAAAACACTTTGATGTACTGAAAGTGATTAAAGACGTATTTGGACACAGGGTGAAGCTCGATAATGTGGCCAAGGAAGTGCTCGGGACAGGGAAGATTGCCGGCGGAGCCGACGCGGTGATGTGGTGGGCAAAGGGGGATCCGGAGAGTCTGGCTAATTTGAAAAAATATTGTGAGATGGATGTGGAGGTGACCAAAGGGGTGTATGACTTTGGCATGAAGAATAGGAAACTTCGATTTAAGGATCACTGGAATGAGCTGAGAGAGATTGAGGTGGATTTCTCTTATCCATACGAGGAACCACCCAAGAGTGTGGAAGTGCAGATGGGTTTGTTTTGATTGAAAAGAGTGAATCTGTATGGATTCCCGCCCTCATGCCTGTTCAGGCATTCGCGGGAATGACAATGCCTGTATGCGAGATAAAGGCATGAGATTGCCACGGCGTGAGTACACTTCTCGCAATGACATGGAAATGAGATTGCTTTGGCTTCTAGTTGAATAATAGAGATACTTGGAGTAAAATAGTCTTAGTATGTTCACACTGACCAAAAGAGCCGATTATGGATTGGCCTTACTGTCTGCCTTGTCCAAGAAGGGGAGGAGCGGTAGGGTGAGCTTGGCGGAGTTGTCCGAGATGGGTCTGCCGAGGGCTTTTGTGGCTAAAATAGCCGGGTCGCTGGTGGAGGCAGGAATAATAAACTCAAAAGAAGGCAAGGGCGGCGGATACGCTCTGAATTATGAACCCAAAGAGATCTTGGTTCGGGAGGCACTGGAGGCTGTCGAGGGAGATGTGGAGACTGCCGCCTGTGGAAGCTGTTCGGCGGCGGAGGAGTGCGAACAACAGAGTTTCATGGAGCGTTTGACCGGAGATATCAACGGGGTGCTGGATCGATATACATTGGCCGATTTAATTAAATGACAAGTAAAAAATGCTAAAAATCAATAATTTAAAAGTTAGAGTCGAAGAAAAGGAAGTTTTGAATGGCATAACGCTTGATATTAAAAGAGGTGAGGTGGTGGCACTGATGGGGCCAAACGGCTCGGGAAAGTCGTCTTTATCAAACACAATTATGGGAAACCCCAATTACACCGTGCTTGAGGGGGAAATTGAATTTGAGGGTGAGAGCTTGCTGGAAATGAGTGTAGACGAGCGAGCCAAGAAAGGCATAATAATGGCATTCCAAAATCCGGTGGCGGTAAGCGGGGTGACGGTGAGAGAGCTACTGCTATCTTCGCTGAGAGCCAGAGGCCAAAAAGTGAGCGCACTGGATCTGAAGAAAAAAATAGAAGAGACGGCCGAGGAACTGGGGATGGACAGTAGCCTGCTTACAAGGGGAATAAATGAAGGATTTAGCGGCGGAGAAAAGAAAAAACTGGAGATATTGCAGGTAAAACTACTATCCCCTAGCCTCTTAATTTTGGACGAGGTGGACTCCGGACTGGATATCGACGCACTAAAGACTATCGCTGTGGCAGTGCAAAAAGAAGTAGAAGAAAAAAAGATGAGTGTTTTGGTGATTACCCATTATCAAAGACTGTTGAAGTTTCTGATACCGGATCGAGTGATGATTATGAAGAAGGGAGAGATAGTGGACAGTGGAGGGGTGGAACTTGCAGAAAGACTGGAAAAGGAGGGGTATAAAGCTTATGAGTAGGTTTGCCTCAAAGAAAATAAAGGAAGAAAAAAGCATAGGTAATTTGGGGGAAGCTTATGTGTTGGGGCACCACGACGAGGTGGAGTATGAATATAAATCGCCCAAGGGAATTGATGAGGGTGTGGTGAGGGATATCTCGAGAAGAAAAGCGGAGCCGGAGTGGATGTTGGAGAAAAGGCTTTCTGCTTTGAAAATATACAATGACAAAGAATTGCCGAGCTGGGGGGCGGATCTATCCCAGATTCATTTTGATGATATTCACTATTATCTAAAACCGAAAGCAAAAGCGGCAAAAAGCTGGGACGATGTGCCCGACAAAATCAAGGAAACTTTTGAAAAGATCGGAGTGCCTGAGGCAGAAAGAGAAATGCTGGCCGGAGTAAAAAGCCAATATGACAGTGAGGTGGTTTATGGTTCACTCAAGAAAGCCTTGGCCGACAAGGGAGTGGTGTTTTTGTCTATGGACGAGGGACTAAAACAATATCCTGATCTGGTAAGAGAACATTTTGGGAAGACGATACCGGCGGGAGACAACAAATTAGCGGCATTGAACAGTGCTGTTTGGAGTGGTGGATCTTTTGTGTATGTACCGAAAAATGTGGATGTCGGGCTCCCCTTGCAGGCGTATTTTAGAATAAATTCCGAAAGTGCCGGCCAGTTTGAGAGGAGCCTGATTATTGCCGATGAAGGGAGCAAACTCCACTACATCGAGGGATGTTTTACAAAAAACGTATTGATTGAGACTGAGGAGGGGAGAAAAAAAATAATAGATATTAAAGTTGGAGATAAGGTAGAAACGCACTTCGGGAGAACAAGAAAAGTTAATCATGTTCAAAAAAGACCGTATGTAGGCAATCTCTATAAAATAAATTATTTTGGTGGATCAACAGAATTTGTTGAGGCAACCGATGAGCATCCATTTTTAGCCGTTAAGCGAAAAACGTGGAATGAGCGAAACTTGAGATGGAAGACTGAGTGGATAAAAGCAGTGAATCTTGAAAAAGGAGATTATTTGTGTGTACCAATAGATAAAGAAGTTGTGAATGTTGAAACGAGAGATTTTGAAATAAAAACTTGGGACAACAAAAGGAAAATTTTTGAAATGAGATCGGTATCGGTACCGATCTCGGCTGAGTTTATGAGATTGGTCGGTTACTATTTGGCTGAAGGAAGTATAAGTTCCGGAAGCTATTTGAATTTTTCTTTTGCAAGTGAGGAGAGAAATTTGATAGACGATACTAAAATCTTAATTAAGAAAATCTTTGGTGTCGACAAAATAAGGGAAGTTGAGCACAAAAAAAATCACGGAACGAGTGTGGTGGTTGCTTCGGTTAAACTATGCCGGATATTTGAGGGTTTTGGGAAAAAGAACTACCTGAAAAATGTTCCTAGCTGGGTGCTGAAACTTGAAAAAGCAAAACAAAAAGAGCTTGTGAAGGGCTGGTATCTTGGTGATGGGAATTATTATCACAAGAAGCACAAATCAGGTTTTAAGGAAGCGATTCGAATAAATACAACTTCTGAGAAGTTGGTGAGACAAATGAGAGGGGTACTGGCGAGATTGAGGATAGCATCGTTTATCAACAGCCGAGATAGAAGCAAGGAAAATAGAAGAACAATGTTTACTTTAGGAATTACCGGAGAGTGGATGAATATGCTTTATGAAACATTGGAAATAGAAAGAGATATATACATTGATAAACATAATCACAAGAGAGCTTCGATGTTTGGTATTGATGATGAATATGTATATTTGCCTATCAGAAAAATTGAAACGTTGTCAAATCAGAAAACGGTAGTTTACAACTTTGGAGTGAGCCAGGATGAGAGTTATGTGGCGGGAGGAGTAGCGGTTCATAACTGTTCGGCTCCTTCATTTTCATCAGCTTCGTTGCATGCGGCGGTGGTGGAGATCGTGGTAAAAAAAGGAGCAAAAGTACAGTATACAACGGTGCAGAACTGGTTTAAGAATGTATACAACCTGGTGACAAAGAGGGCTTGGGTGGAGGAGGACGGAGAGATGCGTTGGGTAGATGGGAACCTGGGAAGTAAGGTAACAATGAAATATCCGGCGTGTATTTTGGCGGGACGGAGAGCCAAGGGTGAAACCTTGTCGATAGCTTGGGCGGGTGAGGATCAACATCAAGATACCGGAGCAAAGATGATACATTTGGCACCCGAGACGACCTCGAGGATAATCAGCAAAAGTGTGAGCAAAGGAGGTGGAAGGGCTACCTACAGAGGATTGGTACAGATTGCCAAGGGGGCAAAGGGGGCCAGATCGAAAGTGGTGTGTGACGCACTGATATTGGACGGCAAGAGCAGAACCGATACTTATCCGACCAACAAGATTATGGAATCGGACGTGACCCTTGAACACGAGGCGGTAGTCAGCAGAGTGAGTGAAGAACAGCTTTTCTATTTGATGTCTCGAGGAATTGAGGAACACGAAGCCGAAGCACTGATTGTGAACGGATTTTTGGAGGAGGTAATTAAGGAGATACCTTTGGAATACGCGGTGGAGATGAACAGATTAGTAAATTTGGAGATGGAAGGGAGTGTGGGATAAAGCCAATGAATAAACCAGATTTTAGAATCAACCGGCCGGGAAAGTATGAATACAGACTTCCGGTTGAAAAACGGGGCGATGATAAAGAAATGAGGGGAATTATTGAGGCCAGAACAAGCGGGGATTACGAAATAAGAGTGGTGGCCGAGCACCTTGTTCCCGACACGAAAGGCAGGATAGAGGTACGAGGAGTGGTAGAGAATGGAGCGAGAGTAAAGCTTGTCGGACTGGTGAGAATCGGAGAAGGAGCGGTGGATACCGATAGTTTCTTGAGCTTGAAACTACTGATGCTTGACGATAAGAGTTTTGCTTTGGCGGAGCCGGAGCTGGAGATCCTAAATAATGAAGTAAAGGCGAGTCATGCCGCCAGTGTGGGCAGAATAGACGAGGAACAGTTATATTATCTTTGCAGTAGAGGTATAAAGAGAGAAGAAGCGAGGAGGCTAATAATTGATGGGTTTTTAGGAAACATAGAAAATTAATTTTAATAAAATATACACCTATGATCGATATAGAAAAAATCAGAGCCGACTTCCCTATTCTGAGCAAAAAAATCAAAGGACTGCCGCTGGTGTATTTGGACAGCGGAGCGACTTCGCAGAAGCCGGAGGTGGTGATTGAGGCAATGAATAAGTATTATCGTGAGTCTAATGCCAATATTCATCGAGGGGTGTATGAACTGTCGGTGGAGTCGACTCGGTTGGTGGATGAGGCCAGAGCCGGTGTGGCCGCCTTTATCGGAGCCGGATTTGAAGAAATTATCTTTGTAAGGAACACGAGCGAGGCAATCAATCTGGTGGCTTATTCTTGGGGAAAGGAAAATATACAAGAAGGAGACGCGATTATTGTGAGCAAGCTGGAGCATCACTCAAACTTAGTTCCCTGGCAGGAACTGTGTCGGGAGAAGGGAGCCCAGCTTAGGGTAATTGATATTAATGAAGAAGCGGAACTGCGTTTGGACAGCGGGAAAGTGGAGGTATCGAACGAGCGGGGTTTGGAGGTAAAGGTGGGAGGACTGGCTGATCTTGTCGACGAAAAAGTAAAGATACTGGCTATTACCGGAGTGTCGAACGTGATGGGGACAATCACTCCCCTATCTAAAATAATCTCTGAGGTAAAGAGAAAACTCCCTGGTGTAAAAGTGTTGGTGGATGGAGCACAGATGGTGCCGCATATGAGTGTGGATGTGCGGAAGATGGATATTGATTTTTTGGCTTTTTCCGGGCATAAAATGCTGGGGCCGACAGGAATAGGAGTGCTGTGGGGGAAGAAAGAGATACTGAACAAGATGCCACCCTTCCTTTATGGAGGAGACATGATCGGTGAGGTGAAACTGACAGGAGCAACCTGGTCCGAACTGCCGAGTAAATTCGAAGCGGGAACGCCGGATATTGCCGGTATTGTGGGAATGGGGGCGGCAGTGGAGTATTTGAAGAAGGTGGGTATGGATGAGGTGAGAAAGCACGAAAA
>Ga0172379_10012133_pt1 | contig 10134 bp, 12 predicted proteins | sample GrowelOW334metaG_FD_119756 | JGI IMG/M metagenome (GOLD analysis project Ga0172379, IMG submission 119756) | Groundwater microbial communities from an aquifer near a municipal landfill in Southern Ontario, Canada - Groundwater well OW334 metaG | ecosystem: Environmental > Aquatic > Deep...
AAATTGGCATTTTATACTATCTTAGTTTTACTTGTTTTATTTCTCATGCGTTACTTCTGGCGTCTAATTTTCAAATAAATTAAATTTTGTTTTTTGAGTTAAAACGTGTAATATAAGAACATGCTTATTCGAATCTTGGCTTCTTTTATATTGTTAATTTCTATACTCTTTTTGCCTTTTTGGATATCAATCATATTCGCATTTTTGGCAATAATTTACTTTACTGTTTTTTGGGAAGCAATAGTTATATTATTACTGGTAGATCTGTTGTACGGGACAAAAGAAATTAAATTTTTTGAAATAATTTTTGTTTCTTCTTTGGGAGCAACTATCATTTTGATTTTAGTAGAAATGGCAAAAAATAAATTAGGTTTTCATTTATCAGACCCAAAACCTTATTTTAAAAATGATCACGAGAATAATTAAAAAAAAAGTAAGAAAAACAAGTTCACTAATAGAACCTGATGAAATATTTCTGGACTCAAAAAATTTTCAAAATTTTGATCGCCAACAATTTGAGGGACGAATAGAAAAACCAATTCCTAAAAGAACAATCATCTTTCTAGGCGTCTTATTTTTGGTTTTTAGTGGTATCTTTGGAACCCGTTTAGTTTATTTACAAATTAATAAAGGTAATGCGTATTTTAATCGAAGCCAAAATAACATTTTAGAAAAAGCTATAATTTTTACCGATCGAGGTATCATTTACGATCGCAATAAAAAAGAATTAGCTTGGAATAAAAAAAGTGGAGAAACTGCCGACTTAACCTCTGTGCCCACCCGTGCTTATATATCACCAGGGTTTTCTCATCTTTTAGGCTATGTTAGCTATCCAACACAAGATAAAGGGGGTAATTTTTGGCAAGGTGAATTTATAGGTAAAGATGGATTAGAGAAACAGTACGACATAAAACTTGCGGGAGAAAACGGATCAAAAATAATAGAGACTGACGCTTTGGGTAAAATTTATTCGGAAAACATTGTAAATGCTCCCAAGCAGGGGACTGATCTAATAACAACTATTGATTCACGTATTCAAAAAGAATTATTTACTTTAATAAAAAATCTATCAGAGAATAAAACATTTACCGGTGGAGCGGGTGTTATCATCGATGCAGAAAAAGGAGAAATACTAACTTCAACTAGTTTTCCGGAATACAATTCAGAAATCTTATCTTTGGGAAAAGATGTATCAGCAATTAAAAATTATTTAACCGATAAAAGAAAATTTTTTCTAGATCGAGACATTTCCGGACTTTATACTCCTGGTTCTATCGTCAAACCATTTTTTGCACTGGGGGCACTAAATGAAGGAGTAATCGATCCTTACAAAAAAATTCTTTCAACGGGTTCGATTTCGATACAAAATCCATATTTTCCGGATCAAAAAACTATTTTTAAAGACTGGCGAGTAAATGGTTGGACAAATATGATGGAAGCTATTGCTGTATCTTCAGATATTTATTTCTATGAGATTGGAGGAGGTTATGAAAATCAAAAAGGATTGGGAATTGCTAACATAGAAAAATACGCAAAACTATTCGGTTTTGGAGAAAAAACCGGCATAGATTTACCGGATGAAAAACAGGGAACCATTCCAAGCCCAGAGTGGAAGTTGGTAAATTTTAAAGGAGACCCTTGGCGTATTGGAGATACTTACCACACGGCTATTGGTCAATATGGTTTTCAGGTAACTCCCATAGAAATGGCAAGAGCAGTGGGAGCTATAGCCAATGGTGGAAAATTATTAACTCCACATTTATTATTAGGTGACCTAGAGAAAGAACAAAAAACAACAATATTGGATTTTAAAAAAGAATATTTTGATTTTATACATCAGGGTATGCGAGATGCGGTCACTTTTGGAACCGCTGCTGCATTAAATGTTCCATATGTACGTTTAGCTGCTAAAACCGGCACAGCCCAACTCGGAGTAAATAAAAATAAAGTAAATTCTTGGATAATTGGTTTTTTCCCATATGAAAATCCTAAATATGCTTTTGCAATAATGATGGAAGCTGGTCCTAATACCAACAGTGTAGGTGCCTCTTCTGTAATGCGCCAACTTTTAGACTGGATGTCAATAAATACTCCTGAATATTTCAATTAAACTGGGTTTGCATTTTTACCACTCATCAAATATAATAAACTAATGCAAAAAACAAGAATCCTTCTTATTTTAGGAATTTGGGTAACAATTTTACCATATTTAGGATTTCCTTCTTCTTGGAAAGATATTCTTTTTACCCTTACCGGACTCGTTTTAATTTTTATAAGTTATACTCTTTATAAAAATTCTAAAGAACAAGAAAATCCAGAAATCGACTTCGATAATTTTAGAGAAAACAGTGATTTTAATGAAAATGAAAATACAACACAAGTAAAAATCTTAGTGGAAGAATCAATTTCAAATACCGAATCCAATCAAGAAAAAACATAAAAGTATGGAGAAATTCTCAAAAACAAAATATTTTTCCACTGTTGTTTTGTCGATGGTACTTTTTTTTGTTTTAGGTATTTATGTCGGGAATAACAATCGACCAGAAATCGAAAAAGTATTGAATATCTCCGGAAAAGAATCACAAACTGTTACCAATACTGATTTTTCTCTATTTTGGAAAGTTTGGAATACAATGAACGAAAAATACCCAGAAGCTACGAAAACAAGCGATCAGGATCGAGTTTATGGGGCAATTGCAGGCCTCGTGGGTTCGTTAAATGACCCATATAGCGTATTTTTCACTCCGAACGAAGCTAAGTCGTTCGAGGAAGAAATAGCGGGAAATTTTGAAGGTGTAGGTATGGAAGTGGGAATAAAAGATAAAGTTCTTACTGTTATTGCCCCATTAAAAGACACTCCGGCTTACAGATCCAACATAAAATCCGGAGACAAGATCTTAAAAATTGATGAAACAGTCACTTCCGGTTTAAGTATTGAAGAAGCCATAAGATTGATAAGAGGAACTAAGGGAACGACCGTGACCTTAACAATTTTTCGAGAAGGAAATAAAGAACCGAAGGAAATAAAAATTACCAGAGACACTATCAATATACCAACCTTAGACGCAGAACTTAGAAAGGATGGAATTTTTGTAATCAAACTTTACAGTTTTTCAGCCAACTCAGCAAACCTATTTCGTAATGCCATAAAACAATTCATTGATTCGGGTAGTAATAAACTTTTACTCGACCTACGAGGTAATCCAGGTGGATATTTAGATGCAGCTGTAGACATGGCGAGTTGGTTTTTACCAAGTGGAAAAGTTGTAGTGACGGAAGACTATGGAAACAACAAAAAACCAGAAATATTCAGAAGTAAGGGTTATGACATTTTTACCGATCAATTAAAATTTGTTATTTTAATTGATAACGGTTCCGCTTCTGCTTCAGAAATATTAGCTGGTGCCTTGCAAGATAATGGAAAAGCCAAACTAGTAGGTAGTCAAAGTTATGGAAAAGGTTCAGTACAAGAAGTGATGAATATTTCATCAGATACTATTTTAAAAATCACAGTAGCTAAATGGCTCACTCCAAAAGGAACTTCCATTTCTTTAAAAGGATTAACACCGGATTATGAAATAGAAATTACCCCAAAAGATTTAGACGTGAAAAGAGATCCGCAAATGAATAAAGCCATAGAATTATTAAACAAATAAAATTTATGAAAGTCATTTTTCTGCATGATGTCCCACGAGTAGGGAAGAGACACGATATTAAAGAAGTAAATGACGGTTATGTCATGAATTTTTTAATTCCCAGAAAATTAGCCGAACCAGCTACCCCTCAAGCAGTTGCTGCTTTAGAAAAACGCAAAAAAAATATTGAAATCGAGAGGGAAGTACAAATGGATTTGTTGCTTAAAAATTTGGAAGAAATCAAAGGTAAGATCGTCATAATCAAAGCCAAGGCGGATGAAAAAGGACATTTATTTTCTGGCATTCATACAAAAGAAATTGTGGAAGAAATGTATAAACAACATCACGCCAATATTGCTCCTGAATTCCTCACCATCGAAAAACCAATAAAAGAAATAGGGGAATTTAATATTCCTATTGCCATAAAAGGTAAGAAATCTTCATTCAAACTTAAAGTCGAACAAAATTAAAAAATCCCCTAATGGGGATTTTTTAGACTACATTGACCACTTTTTTAACTGCGGTTCTGCCGTGAAAAGAAGTTTTGCGTTTAGAACCAAATTTTACAGTTCCATCTTTTAAAGCAAATAGGGTATGATCCTTGCCGACAGATACGTTTGTACCAGCCATGATAGCTGTTCCACGCTGACGGACGATAATAGAGCCTGCCTGAGCCCTTGAACCATCTGAAAGCTTAATACCGAGGTATTTTGGCTGTGAATCTCTTAAGTTTTTGGCGGTACCGCCGGCTTTTCTATGTGCCATGTTGGTTTAATGATATAATTTAAGGTAAATCGAGTATAAACAATTTTATGGAAAAAATCAAGCATTTTTTAGAAAGTGACAATGTTAAAGATATTCTGATAGTAATTATCGTTATTCTGGTCGGTTTAGGGTCTTTTCTTTTAGGTAGATTATCAAAACAAGACGAATCTTCGGGTATTAAAATAGAATATTCAAATCAAAACCTAAATCAACCTGCAAATGTGGTTTCAACCGATATATCCACTACAAATTCTACAAAAAATTATTTTGCCTCAAATAGGGGAACAAAATACTACACAATCGGTTGTTTGGCCGGAAAAACTATCAAACCAGAAAATCGCATCTATTTTGACACGGGGGAAGAAGCTGAGAAAGCCGGCTACATATTATCTACGTCATGTAATTAAATAAGAATTTTGAAAGCACATTTTGCGACCATTTTTAATGTTGTAAAATGTGCGCTATGTTTGGGTTAGGTAAACCTGACCCAAACATATATTGTGCGACATCACTATATAAACAAAAATACCCCCTACTGCCCCAAATTAAGCTTCGGCATAGAGAAATTATTCAAGTCAAAAAACTGGCCATTTGTAATATTTTTTATGTAAGAAAAAAGTGGTCGAAACAATGGTAACAAAAAATTATTCCAGAAACGAGAAATTGGTTCTTTTAAATAATTATTCCAAAGACTAATAGCCCCTCCCCCGACATACTGTACATTCTCTTGACCTACAGGACTTTCGACAATGGCTTTAATACTTATATTTAAATAACTTAATATTAAAATAATTATTACAGCAAAAAATAAAAGTCCAATAATGCTCATACCCGACTCCTTGTTTGCTTTGATCATAATTTTTACCTTAAAACATTTTTAAAGAATACTACAAACCAATTTATAACTCCGGAAACAGTTATACCAAGATATTTCATTAAAAGTAGAGCAATAAGGATAAGAAGTATTATTTTAAAAAAACCAGCCTGAGTCGAAACAAATCCCCTTTGATTATTTTTGTTTTTATCCTTCATATCTTTATATTTTATCATAGATTATTGAAACGTAGCAAATAAAGTCTATTCGGTTGTATTATTGTTTAAAATAGATTTATTAACGGCATAAGAAGGTAAATATTTCAATACATCCAAATAAGCACCAACCGGAGCAACCGGGAGTCGATAAATACGTCCATCACAAGCGGCAGAAGCTTTAGAGGCCATTTTAGCCGCCTGAGAAGCGTATAAAGACACGTGTAAATGAGGGCCAGTGGTATGACCAGTATTGCCACTATAACCCACGATTTCTCCCCTTTTGACTTGTTGTCCTTCATACGCCTTAATCAGAGAAAGATGTCCAAAGGTACTGGAAAGTCCGTTATTATATTTAATAAAAACAAATTTTCCAAAAGAAGCTCCATAACAAGTAAGATCTGTATCCCCTACACCAAGAACCGTACCATCAGCCATAGAAAATAATGGTGTACCGACAGAAGCACGAAAATCTACCCCATTATGGGTACCGGAAGCATATAAACGCACGGAGTCAACGGTTTTACCAAAAAGTTGAGTGACAAAAATTTTTTCTAAAGGCCAGCTCAAAACTCGCCCAGAAGGAAGCTGGGATGGATCAAGTATAAATCGCAATTGATCTTCATAATCTCGCAATTCTTTTTCAAAAGCATCTCTTTTGGCAATTCGATCAGCTAGTAGTTTTTGATAATTAGCTTCGTTATTTTTAGTCTGTTTTAACAACTTATTTTTTTCATTTGTATTTTGTATAACTATTTTTTGTTGATCAGAAAGCTGAGAACGAAGTTTAGTCAATTCATTTTTAGCTTCAATGGTTGTTTTACGAGTATCTTCCAAAGCACCTTTGACTTGTCGTAATTTGGAAATATTTTCTCTTAATTTTTCCCTAACAGTAATAATATTGTCTATATCATTCCACAAAAAAGTAAAATCGTTTTGAGATAAGATATTTTCCACCAGACTGTTCTGTTCAAATTCATTGACATTTCTTATTTCTAATTTAATAGAATCCGTATTATTTTCTATAGATTTCTCTTTATCATTGATGTCAAAACTTAAATTTTTTATTTTTAAATTAGTTTTATCTATCTTCTTTTGGGTGACAGCAATATCCGCATTTAATTTTTTTCTAGTCAAATCCAACTGTTTCAAAGAACTACTAAGGGAACTCTTTTGTTGACCAATAGCATCAAGTTGTGTTTGATAAGTAAAAATTTCTTTTTCCAGTTGCGCAATATCTATATCTTTTTGACTTATAATGTTACGAATATCTTCCGCAGTTGGTGCAGCAGAAAAAACGATCGAACCAAAAAGTAAAATCGTTAAAATACCCATCTTCCCAATGGATGTAACTATACTAAACAGTTTTTTGTAATCTCGATAAGGTTTCATTTTTGCCCAAAACTGCTGCTATGCTAAATGGATCAGGAGATTTATCCAAACCGGAAAGAGCGTAACGTACGGGGTGAAGAAGCTCTCCCCTGCTCTCTAAAGTCTCAGCAATTTTAAACAAAACATTTTTTATATTTTCTTGAGTAAAATCATTTTCTTTTAATTCCATTAATGCCTGAATTGCCAAGTTCAAATTATTTTTAATTTTCTCTTGAGTAATATTCTTAAAAATTAATTTCTCTTTATCGATTTCAGGTGCTCGAAAGAAAAAGTCCAACTCTCCCCTCGTAACCATATCTTTAATATCTCCCCATTTGGAAATACGTTCTAAAATTATCGGTACTAATTTCGAATTTTGCATTTCTGTGGGTAACCATTTTAAAATATTTTTTTCAGTTTCTCCAAAAGAAAGCAATTTGATGTGTTCTTTATTAAGCCAATTTAATTTTTCTTCATCCCATTTAGCGCCAGAATGCTGAATTTTTTCTAAATCAAAAACAGAAATTAATTCTTCTTTCTGATACACTTCCTTTTCGCCCCCCGGGTTAAAACCAAGAAAAGCCAAATAATTAATCATCGTTTCCGGTAAATAACCTTCTTTTTCATAATCCAAAATATCTTTAGCACCGTCACGTTTACTGAGTTTTTTGTTTCCATCTATTCCCAAAATCGGTGGAGTGGTCACAAAAAACGGTGGATCTATTTCTAGGGCTTCATAAACCGATAAAAATTTAGGAGTAGAAGAAACAAATTCTTGTCCACGCATAACATGAGTCACCCCCATCTCTATATCATCTATAATGTGGGCAAAATTATAAGTCGGATATCCATCACTTTTTATTAAAATAAAATCATCTAATGCTTCCGGCCCAGCAGAAAGTTCACCCATTACTATGTCTACCCAAGTAGTACGCTTTAAATTTTTTACTTTAAAACGAAGAGGCATCGAACCATCCCAAGCTGGAGGATTCTCCGGTCTATATTCACGATATAAAAATGGTTTTTTATTTAATTCAGCTTGTTTTCTAAAATTTTCTATTTCTATTTCGGTATAAGGATCTGCGTAAGCAAAACCTTTTTCTATCAAAATATTAGCATATTTTTTATATAATTCTAATCTTTCAGATTGTATGTAGGGTGCATGTGGTCCACCAATATCAGGACCCTGATCCCAGTTTAAACCAAGCCATTTTAAAGATTGCTGAATGTGTTCGATAGAACCTTCAACTTCCCTTTCCTTGTCTGTATCTTCGATCCGAAGAATAAATTGACCGTTATTTTTTCGCGCCAAAAGCCAAGCATATAATGCAGTCCTCACTCCGCCGACATGCATAAAACCAGTCGGACTAGGTGCAAATCTGGTTACAACCTTATCTTTCATTTCTCTATTTTAGCATTTAATTCTCGTGACTCAAAGCGATATCCACCAGTTCTCGGGCAATTTTTTCCGCAGCGCCGGACTTATTAAAATTCTTGGCAGCTTGTGCCATAATTTTATATTCCTCTCTATTTTCTACAATTCTTTCAATCTCAGAACTTAAAATATTTGCCGTCATATTAGCTTCTTCGATCACACTACAAGCTCCGGCTCTGGCATAACTAAAAGCATTTTTTCTAGAATGATCAGCGTTTGAATTTTTAAAAGGTACCAAAATAGACGGCACCCCCCAAGCAGCAATCTCAAATAAAGTTGAACCAGCTCGAGAAACTATAATCGCAGCCGCACCAGCCGCCATTTTGATAGTTAAAGGATTCAAGTAAGCTATGGGTAGATAACGGAAACGATTTTTATTATCAGTTAATACTACTTCGGCACGTCCGGCAACTGTTTTAAAATTATTTATCCCCGTTTGGTGAATAATTTGATAATTCTTTATTAATCTTGGTAAAGTATCCAACAGTGTATTGTTAATTATTTCCGCACCTTGAGAACCACCCAAGATAAAGATAATTGGCATTTCCGATTCCATTTTAAAATAAGCCACAGCCTCCTGATGCGAAGCGGGAGTTTCTAATTCTAATCTAATAGGTTGTCCGGTCCAAGCCGTTCTATCTTTTGGAAAATATTCAGCTGCTTCCGGAAAAGAAACCGCTATTTTTTTTGCAAAACGTCCGGCCCATTTATTTACTCGGCCTGGTGAAGAATCAGATTCATGAATCACTACGGGAATACCGAGGATTCGCGCCGCAAAAATAGTGGGAAATGATGCATATCCCCCTTTTCCAAAAACAACATCCGGATAAATCGAAAACAATTTCAAAATCGCATTGATAATACCAAAAAAAGTTTTAAAAATATCCAAAAAATTTCTAACAGAAAAATAAGTACGCATTTTCCCGGTACTTATCTCCTCATACAGTAATTCATTCTCCGCAAGCATTTCCCTGTCATAAGGACCATCAGAAATAAAATAGAGTTTGGCTCCGAGAATATGTTCGTGTTCTATTATCTTATTGAGTTTTTGGGCAATAGCAATAATTGGATAAAAATGTCCACCAGTTCCACCACCCGTAAAAACTATTTTCATAAATTTAAAATTAATTATAATTTCTTATGCTGAAACTTTGATATATTCAATACAACCCCGATAGCCATAAGATAAATCATCAATGCTGTGCCTCCATGGCTCATAAATACTAAGGGTACTCCAGTCAACGGGAAAACTCCGGTAACCGATGCAATATGCATAAAAGACTGGGTTGTAATGAGTATAACAATTCCGGAAACCAAAAGTCCACTAAAGAGATCCGGGGAGTTATTGGCAATACGAAAACCGCGCAGTAAAAATAAAATATAGAGAAAAATTGTTATCAAAGCACCAATAAAACCTAATTCTTCACCCAAAACGGCAAAAATAGAATCTCCTTGAGGTTCTGGAAGATAACTGAACTTTTGTACACTCTGTCCAAAACCTCGACCGAAAATACCACCGGAGCCGAGAGCAATTAAAGATTGTTGAATTTGATAAGAAGATCCTTGAGCATCCACACTAGGATTAATAAAAGTTTTTACTCTTTCCTGTAAATATGGTGTGAAATATACTAACGATCCAAATAAAATAACTATACCCAATCCTATGCCTAAAATATATTTCACCGGAACTCCGGAAACAAAAAGCATCGATACACCAGTGATAATAATTAAAATTAGACTTTTAGTATCGGGTTGTTTCAGTAAAATCAAAGCAATGACTGCAATCATAATACCAAACGGTAAAATACCGAAACGAATATCTTGTACTCTATTTTTTACCCAAGACAACCAGGCGGCAAAATAAATCACAAAACCAAATTTTAAAAACTCTACCGGTTG
>Ga0172379_10012134_pt1 | contig 10134 bp, 11 predicted proteins | sample GrowelOW334metaG_FD_119756 | JGI IMG/M metagenome (GOLD analysis project Ga0172379, IMG submission 119756) | Groundwater microbial communities from an aquifer near a municipal landfill in Southern Ontario, Canada - Groundwater well OW334 metaG | ecosystem: Environmental > Aquatic > Deep...
AGCATCGCACCGGATTTCCTAAAATGTTCGCAAACGCTTCTGGTCTCCTCCGTAATTTCATCCGGATGCTCAAAATTCATCAAAAGATAAACCGGCTGTTTCATCTCACGAATCGCATCCCCGATAGTCAGATCAATAGCCTGAGGTGACACAATTGGCATACGCGTTCCAATCCTTATAACCTTTATTTGAGGAAGTGCACCAAATTTTTTCAAAGCTTTTTTAAGAACAATCGGATTTGTAAAAGGATCGCCTCCGCTAAAAATAATTTCATTAACATTTGGATGCGCGACCAAATAATTCTCGATATTTTGTAAATCTTCATCTGTCAAAAGCCCACCAAGCGCATCAGAAACCTTACGCTTTCTTGTGCAAAATCTGCAATATGCACCACAAGTCAAAGTCAACAAACAAAGAACGCGATTTCCATATTTATGAACCAAGCCCTTTGTAACGGTATATTTTTCCTCAATCAACGGATCTTCATACATGCAAGGAGGATTTATCTCCTCCGCCTCGGATGGATAAAACTGATTATAAACCGCAGGGCTTTTCTTAGCCAAACCTTCAATATGTTTAGTTACCTGAAATTTGAAATCTTTAGTGCTCATTTTTTATAATTATTTTTTTATAAATTGATAATTTTTTTCATAAGCCAAACGCGCGATTCGATCCATAAATCCTTTATAATCAAGCCCGATATCCTGAACGGCTCGCGCAAAACCGGTTGGCGGATCAATCCCGGGGTTTGTATTCAATTCAAGAAAATAAGGATTCATATTTTTATCAACGCGAAAATCAACTCTCGCATATCCGGAGCATCCGCAAATTCGATAAATTTTTGCGGCAATGCTTTGCAAAGAATCAATCGTAGTCGAATCAAGCGGAGCTGGGTAAACAATGTACGAATTCTTATAAAGATGACTTTCTGTATCAAATTTCGAATCAAAAGTCTGAATTGGATATTCATCTTGTGGTAAATTTTTATAAACAATCGCGTGTGGCGACATAACATTCAAATTGTCATAATCATTTCCAAGGACAGCCACGGAAACATCCATTCCATCAATAAAAGATTCGACAAGCGCAGGCATTTTATAAACCTCAAGAACATATTGAATTCTCTCGGCCAATTGTTTAAATGAATGAACAACCGCATTTTTATCAATTCCATAACTAGATTCTGCAAGTGCCGGCTTCACGATAAGCGGGAAAGCAATTCTTGGCATCGTTAAAGGAACTTCATTATAAACTCTATAATCAGGCGTCAAAATCGAATACGCAGAAACAAATTCTTTTGATTTAATTTTATTAAGCGCAAGAAGAATCGATTCCCAGCTACAACCCGTAAAAGGCATTCCAACCGATTCGAGAATAAAAGGAACGTAAGGAGCTTTTAAAATGTCATTTCCAACACCTTCGGTAAGATTAAAAACCAAATCAACTTTGTCTTTCCATTGCAAAATTTCCTCAGCAAAATTGTCATAAACTTCCATTTCAAAAACCGTATGACCGGCTTCTTTTAAAGCGGCTGCAACAATACGCGCTTGCGCAACAGTATCCTCTTCCGCCATCTTATCTTTTTCCGAACCGTACAGAAGCTTTTCTACAACATTATAAATTACAAGTATTTTAAACTTTTCTATGTAAGGGGGCTGAAATTTCATTTTTTGTTATTTTTTTATGAGATCTTGTTTCATCAAGACCATATCTTTTAAATGCTGTTTTTAAAATTGCTTCAATAATTTGATTATAAGACATACCGGTTGAACGCGCAGAATGCTGAAAATAAGAAAAATGCTTAGGATTTGGATTAAGTCCAGGAATCGGATTTGCTTCCAAAACATATATATTGCCTTCTTCATCCATTCTCATATCTATGCGACCAAAATCGCGCAATCCAAGGGCGTTAAAAGAATCCATGGCAATATTTTGCAAACGCCTTTTTAAATCAGGCTCCAACTTATCATCAACAACAATAGCCTCTTCCAAATCATTCTTTTCACACCAAACTGATTTTGCTTCATAACAATCAATATAAAATTCCATTTTCGGAAATCTATCAAAAGCAATTTCAAGAATTGGCAAAACTCGAAGATCCGAACCATTCCCAATAAGTGGGATTGTAAATTCACGTCCGGACAAAAACTTTTCAACAAGCACTGGCTCTTTATATTTATCAATCAATTGTTTAACTTTTTTCCTAAGCGAAACCTCGTCTTTGCAAACAGAATCAGCATCAACTCCCATACTTGAGCCTTCTCCATTTGGCTTAACTATAAGCGGAAAAGACAAGCTTGGATCCAAAGCATCCTCATAAGTATTCATAACTTGATAAGGAGGAGTTGAAATCCCACTTGCGATAAGAACTTTTTTCGCAACAGCTTTATCAAGAGTAACCGCCGCAGCCAAAGGACCACAAGCGGTATAAGGAATTTTTAACATTTCAAGCATCGTTGGAATTTGCGATTCACGTGATTCACCAGAAATTCCTTCCGCAAAATTAAAAACAAAATCTAAAGTATCTTTTAAACGATATAAAGCAAAATAAGCTTTGTCATCAGCTTCAATAAAATAAACGCTGTGACCCATAGCTTTTATCGCCTGCTCAATTGCTAAAACGGTTTTCGGAGAGTCATATTCATCTCTACACGAAGGAGGTTCTTCATCGGGTAATAAATCATCTTTTAGAAGATTATACGTGAGACCGATGTTCATGTTTTTGTGGCTTTAAAAAAATAATTTTTTGAAATCCACACTGATTATAAATCTGTGTATTTATAATGCAAGATATAATGCAAGTTTTTTCGACAAAACTAAAAAACAGATTTACATTTATGAAAATTATTTCATGGGGACGTTTCCTTAAATTGGCTTAGAACAGTAAAATGGGGACAGAGGCTAATTATTTTAAATAAATCGCAGCCGCCGTATATTTCTTTCGCATGATAATAACAAAAGTTACTATATGCAAAACCAGAACACTCACAAAAAACAAATTTAATTCAAATAACGAAAGAATCCCATATCGCTGATAAGAATAAGTCACGCTAAACCTATCCAAAAAATCTTTTGCAATAAAATAAACCAAAATCAAAACATAGCAGCTCCAATTGATGTGTTTTAGATATTTCCAAATCACAAAAATTTGGCTTCCATAAAGCAAAACCCAAAAAATATTCCCAAATTCATACCACGCAAATCCCCTGTTATACATATATAAAGAATAAAAAATGAGTGCCATCAAAGAATAAGAAATAATTCCGATGGCAATAAAATTAAGTAACCATTGCACAAACTTTCCGCGCCATAAATAAATCGCATAATTCACGGTCAAAAGAAGCGGATAAAGCGAACAAATCGGAACAAAAATCCACAAATAAAAAGGCGTCTCAACAAAATCCCGATAATCAATCGTTAAGGCCGCACCGGTCATAAACAAATCCAAAACAATCAGCGCAACAAATCCCCAATTTTTTTTCAAATTATTCATTTAATCAGATAAAAACCCTGCGTTATCCACATTCATGCACCACTCCTTCGGCCAATCTCCATATAAACCTTCACTCCTCAATTTATCTTTTATTTCCGCAACTTTTTTTGGCCATTCTTCCTCTGTATATTGCTGATTCAAAATGCAATATTTTCGCTTATTCAAGCCAACGCATAAAAACAATTTTTCAGAATGGAAACACGAATCGCAATACTCGCAGTCGCGGACAAATTCACAATAAAAACAAAAATTGGAATTATAACCTTTACCAACAAAGTAAGTTTGATAACAAAGTTGCATATCTACAGAAAGAGCGGAATCAAGGCTATCAGCAGTTCGTTCACCATAAATATTATAAACTCTATGCATATAAGAACAGTCCTGAAGCCCCTCGGAGTCATAACAAAGATAAGCATTCCTGCAATTCCACAAATGATCCCCTATCGCATTATCGGTTTGAAATTGTCTGGAAAATAAATGTGGCACAGTCAATTTAATTTTTTCAAATTCCGCATACAATTTATCAACCGATTCTTTTTTTAAAACCGCAACTTTTTTCTCATATTCTTCCTTGGAAAACGACTTATTAAAAACATGATATTGCTTATGCCTAAGCCCTGCACAACCAAAACAATTATTGCAACTTATGCAATCAAAGCAAAGCGTACTTTCGCTGGTCTGTTTACAATCTTGAAGATAAGAAGAATTATAACAATTAATAGAATCCACGCATTCATAAAGGAGTTCCGAATATTGAACATAGCTACAATCAACACAATGTCGATTTTTATAAACACACTCGGAATAAAAACAATTCTCCTGATAATCGCCCATAAAACACAAATACGAATTCTTTGAATAATAAAGAAAATCCGAATAATTGGAATTTATATTTTGATAACCGTGAAAACCGATTTGCGGCGTCGCTTCACGCAATTTTTGAAATTGTTCAAAAAAATTCATAAGCTATTTATAGCACAAAATGCACAATTTCGTCATTATGATATAATATTTTTGAAATAATTTTTAACCCTCTTTCTATGTCAAAGACAACAAAAATCGTACTCGCGATTGTGGCAGCAGTAATCATTTTGGTTGTACTACCAATGATCAGCACGTTTAACTCCCTAACAACGCTCAACACTGAGGCAGATGGCCAATGGGCAAATGTTGAAACCCAACTCCAAAACAGATGGGATTTATTGCCAAGACTTGAAACGTATTTAAAAACACAAAGAATTCAAGAAAAAGGAATCTTCGATAACATCGCACAAGCAAGAACACAATACGGAAGCGCAAAAACAACACAAGATAAGGTTTCAGCGGCAAACGAAATCGAATCATCAATCTCAAGGCTTTTATTAGTTATGGAAAATTATCCACAAATAAAAACAAATGACCTTGTAATGCAACTTGGATCACAAGCTGAAGGCGCCGAAAACCGCTTAAGAGTCGAAAGAATGAGATTCAACGATGCGGTTAAAGCGTATAATACAAAAGCAAAAGTCTTCCCATCAAATATAATTGCCGGACTTTTTGGATTTGAACAAAGAGCATATTTTGAATTAACGGATAAAGCGGCATTAAACGCACCACAGGTAAATTTATAAAATGAAATTCCTTTATAAATTAGGATTCACGCTTGTTTTGTTCTGCTTAAGCGTATCTTTCGTTTCGGCATACTACAATCCGGGCAAACCGACAAATTACGTTAATGATTTTTCAAATACTTTAAGCACAACAACGATTTCTGCGCTTAATTCGGAGCTTAAAGCGCTTCAAGATGAAACGTCTCATCAAATTTTTGTCGCAGTAATACCTTCAATGAAAAACGACTATATTGAAAATTTTGCTGTAAAACTTTTTGAAGACTGGAAGCCTGGACAAAAAGGTAAAGATAACGGCGTTCTGTTTTTAATAAGCATGGAAGAAAAGAAAATGAAAATCGAAGTCGGATATGGGCTTGAGGGAGTTTTAACAGACGCAGAATCGATAAAAATAATAAACAACATTGCAAAACCTTATTTTCAAAAAGGAGATTTTGATACGGGGATTTCGGAATCAGTCAAAACAATCGAAAAAATAATAAGAGGCGAAATTGTTGATTTGGGAAGTAAAAACTCAAATTCAACCAACGATGGCGGCGGCGACACATGGACCGTTCTTGTATTTTGGGCAGTAATGCTGGTCATTGGCGGCGGAAGCGCACTCGTAAAATTCTTCGCAACAACTCGCTCATGGTGGCTCGGTGGAATCATTGGAGCGCTCGTTGGCGGAGCAATTTCACTTATGACGTTCGCAATCTTTGGCAGTTACGTGATAATTATTATAGTAATTTTAACCGTTGGCGGCTTCTTGCTCGACTATCTTGCTTCAACTGGAAAAATTAAACCTCCAAAAGGCGGCGGTGGACATGGTGGCGGCTTCTTTTGGGGAGGCGGTGGATCCGGTGGATTTGGCGGAGGAGGGTTTGGTGGTGGCGGTGGCGGAAGCTCAGGCGGAGGCGGCGCAAGTGGCGGATGGTAGCACGCCGTTCGCTGAAAGCGAACACAGGTGGATATGAATAAAAGGTTTTGCAAAGCAAAACACCAATAAACAAATTCTAAATGACAAAAACCGTTTTAGAAATTGCAAAAAAACTAATAAGTTTGAATTCGGAAAATCCTCCTGCAAATAATTCAGCATGCGCACAATATATTTTTGATTTTTTAAAAGAACTTGGCCTAAAACCAATCAAACAACCTGTCACGAACAAGCTTTTTAACATAATCGTTGTTGGCAAAGGGCCAATTTTAATACAAGGACATTTAGATACTGTCCCGTTTGGAGATATAAAAAAATGGAAATACAGCCCCACCGGCCAAATAGTTAAAGATAAATTTTTTGGACGCGGAATCGCAGACATGAAAGGAAATGTTGCATGTTTCTTATCGGCACTACAAAAATCCCCTACCGATCAATTAAGTATGGCTTTCACAGCAATTGAAGAAACAAGCTTCATTGCGATCGAAAAAGCTATGGAACTCAAAAAAACACTATTTAAACACGTAAAATACTCAATCACAATCGAACCAACAGATGGCAAACTTATAACGTGCAACAAAGGTCAATTTTGGTTTGAAGTAACAGCAAAAGGTAAAACTGCACATTCCAGCGCTCCTGAAAAAGGAATAAACGCGATTGAAAAACTCATCGAAATAATTCCGCAAATCAAAAAATACGAGAAAAAAATAAATGGCATGCGTCATCCACTCCTTGGCAAAGCTACTTTAAGCATCGGCGAAATAAAAGGCGGAACCGCTCCAAACATCGTCCCCGATCATGCATCAATAGTAATAGACAGAAGAGTTCTAACTTCGGAAAATCCAAAACAAGCTATAAAAGAAATGGAAAAAATTTGCGCTCCAAATAAAGTAAAACTCTTAAAACAAATCGATCCTGCCGAGACTCCAAAATCTTCAAAAATCGTAAAATTTATGCAAAAGATCCTCGCTTCACAAAAAATTGATTCAAAAATTTACGGATATCCCGCAACCGCCGAACTCAGTGAAATAAGAAAACACAGGATTGAAGGCGTCATTTTCGGCACATCAATGCTGTCCCAAGCCCATCAAGAAAACGAATATATGACCTTAAAAGAACTCGAAATCGGCGAAAAAATTTACTCCAAGCTCATTCAATCCGCCTCCAAATTCTAAAAATTGAAAATTGAAAATTGACAATTTCCCCATACTCTACTAATGTAGTACAGCAATTTACACTAAAACATTATGTCAAATAAACACGTCAGTCATAAACACGGAGGAAAATCGAACCCAAGACTTCGACCGAAAAGCACTCACGGAAAAAGACGAAATAAGGCAAATGCAAGAATAAAAAGCAAAGCCCTTAGGGAATCGAATGAAATAAAAAAACGCGTCGCCCTAAAAGAGATCGAGTAATAAAAAAATATGTTCGGAAATAGAACAAAGGGAAATTCGTTGCAAAAACGCTATTTTTACGGCAAAACCCCTATTCTTCAAAACAAGGATGGTTTTTTAAAGAAAAAGAAAAATGGCATTAGAAATATAATGCCGGAACCTCAAAAAATTAAAAAAACCTTTATTTTAATATCAATAGCAGCCGGAATTTTAATAATATTCTACTGGATATTTTTATCCAGTTTTTTCACAATAAAAGAAGTAACAATCGACTATAAAGAAGCACAAGAAGAAAACGCATTCTTAAAAGACTATTTCAAAGATTACATAGGCAAAAATATAATATTTGCCAACATCGAAAATGGCGCAAATAAAGCAAAAGTCGAACATCCAGAATTCAAATCTTTAATCGCACAAAAATCATATCCAAATAAAATAAAAATCTCATTTTCAGCGTACACATCAATTGCAAATATAATAAACACTTCCGGCGGAGGAATTTTTAAATTCATAGTCAATGAAATCGGAATGGCAACGCAAAAAGATATGGAAAATCCAAATCTGCCATTCATCAAAATTTCAACCGAAAAACCACTCAATTTCAACACAATTCTACTCACACAAGAAAAAATAAAATACATTCTCGGTTGCGCAAAATTCTTCGAAGAAAAATTCAACATGAAGGTTCTTGAAATAGAATATTTGATGCAAGAAAAAGAACTTCATTTAAAAACCGAAAAATACTTCACAATTCTTTTGGATATTCAAAAACCATACGAAGAACAACTATTAAAGCTCAAAAAAGCGCTTTCCAAACTGGATATCTATACTCTTCCGCTCGAATATATAGACCTTCGCATCTACAGTGCAACCGGCGAAAAAATTATATATAAAAAACGTCGCTAAGTTGTTATAATAGAATAAATTTAACAAAAACCTATGGCTTGGGCTTTAATCGGAATCGTTTTGGGAATAATCCTTGGATTTCAGGTGCAATACTCAATTCCAATGGAATATACAAAATATACAGCCGTCGTTTTGATCGGCATTTTGGACGCACTTTTTGGTGCAATTCGAGCTGAAACCACAAAAGATCAATACAGCGCCATCATATTTATTTCCGGTCTTATATTTAATATTTTACTTGCAGTAATAATCACATTTCTCGGTGAAAAACTCGGGCTTGACCTTTATCTTGCGGCAACTGTCGTCTTCACGTTCAGAATATTTTCCAATGTTGGTATCACGCGTCGCGCAATGCTTCAAAACTTCATGGACAAACGCCACAAAGCAAAAGAGCAAAAACAAATTGAATAAATCTGAAAAATCTGCTATAATTAAACAAATATTAAAAATAAAAACAAATGACAGACTCATCCAAGCTTGAAACATTGAAAGAATTAATCGAGAGCGCAACCGCGGCTCTTAATTCCGCAAACAAAATCGCCCAAGAATTGTTGGGCGGTAAAGTTTCCAAAAAAAGTGCAGAAAATTATACAGACGTAGCACAAACTTTGAAGTCAGAAGATAACATCATTGAAGGTGTTTTCGATGGTCAAAATATGATCGGACCGGACAAAAGAGCTTACCAATCCCGGCAAACTATGCCAGCAAATCTAAACTTGTCGCAGGAGACGTTTTAAAGCTTACAATCAAGGAAGACGGCACATTTTTATACAAACAAATCGGCCCAATCGAAAGAAAAGCAATAATTGGAATTTTAACTTATGACGACAGTCAGTATAGGGTCATCGCGGAAGGAAAAACTTACAAAGTACTTTTAGCTTCTGTAACGTATTTCCACGCAGAAGTTGGAGATAAGGTCACGATCATGACACCCGCCAAAAAAGAAAGCGAATGGGCGGCAATCGAAAATCTGCTTCCAAAAGAGTAAACGTTGAAAAACTGCGCGCGGTCGCATTAAATCCGCAAAAAAACAAAAATAAAAAAACAAAAAACATGGAAGATTCAACTCAAACAGCAACAGTAACAGCAGCACCGGCAGATACGCCTGCAATTATGCCAGAAGCAACTCCTGTCGCAGCTCCAGTCATCGCACAAACTCCAGCTCAAATCGCTCCTGAAACGCTTAGCGCAACTCCTGCATCAAAGCACGTTTCAACACTTGGAATTATGGCAATCGTTTTAGTCTTAATCGCCGCAGGCACAGGCGGATATTTTGCTTCAAAATATTTAAAAGCAAATATGAATGGTGGCGAAGAAGCTCAGACCCAAGTCGAATCAATCGTTCTTCAAGATACAAATATAATCGATCAAAGCTTAGAAGTTCCACCTACTACAGTTGAAGAAAAAATGCCTGAAGCGCAAACAGAGGTGCAAAATGCAATGAGCACGACGGAAACGGCAAAAGTTAAAAGAAAATAAATTTTCATCCAAGTTTAAACCTCAAAGGTGAGTATATACTCCCCTTCATTTTTCGCAACAGAAAATTCTTGGCTAGGCTGGATTTTTTGGCTTATTTAAGCTAAAATATCAGCAACAACATAATCTAAAAAATATGACAAATATAGTGCAAAATACACAAAAAATTCTCGAAAAAGATCTTCATGAAAAATTCATCTTTTATGGCAAAAATGCAAAAGAATGGATGCAAAAATGTGTGCTATTCTTGCCAGAAATAAATCGTTTGCGAATTTGGGAGAAAAAAGGATTTAAGAATATCTATGAATACGCACGAATTCTAGCCGGAATGAGCACAAA
>Ga0172379_10012135_pt1 | contig 10134 bp, 7 predicted proteins | sample GrowelOW334metaG_FD_119756 | JGI IMG/M metagenome (GOLD analysis project Ga0172379, IMG submission 119756) | Groundwater microbial communities from an aquifer near a municipal landfill in Southern Ontario, Canada - Groundwater well OW334 metaG | ecosystem: Environmental > Aquatic > Deep...
GATATCATTCTGCTTATCGTCACCCTCATTCTGGTGACCGTCGGGACGGTGATGATCTATAGCTCCAGTTCCATTATGGCCATGGAACGGTTCAAGGACGGGCAGTATTTCCTCAAGAAACAGATGTTCTTCGTCGTCATCGGCCTGGGGACAATGATCCTGATGACGAGAATACCCTATGAAGAATTGAAAAAATTCGCCTATCCCGGTGTTCTCATCTCCCTGCTCCTGCTCACCCTGGTGCTGATCCCCAAGGTTGGCGTGCGGGTCGGCGGCGCCTCAAGGTGGTTGAAGTTGGGATTTTTTTCCTTTCAGGTATCAGAACTGGTAAAAATTGCCACCGTACTGTTTCTAGCCCACTTCCTGACCCGCAAGGCCGATCATCTCAAGGAATTGATGCGCGGGGTTGTCATCCCCCTGGTAATTACCATGCTCATGGTGGGACTGATTGTGATCGAGCCCGATTTCGGCACCGCGGTGATTATCACCATTATCCTGATGCTCATGCTCTACCTGTCGGGCAGCAGGATCAGATACCTTGCCGGGCTTATGGCCATGCTCATCCCGGTCGGGCTGTTCCTGCTCTTCTACAAGAGCTACCGTGTAGAGCGGCTCATGACGTTTATGGACCCCTGGAAAGATCCTCTCCATTCAGGATTTCAGATCATCCAGTCCCTAATTTCTTTCGGGTCCGGGGGAATAGGCGGCGTCGGTGTGGGAGACGGCATGCAGAAACTCTTTTACCTCCCGGAACCCCATACGGATTTCATCCTTTCCGTTATTGCCGAAGAAAGCGGTTTCATCGGCGTGGCAATTATTATCTTCCTGTTCGTTGTTTTTGTAGTTCGGGGATTTTTTATCTCTTTCAAAGCCCCGGACATGTTCAGCACTTTGCTGGCGTCGGGTCTGACCATGGTCATCGCCCTGGAGGCATTTATAAATATCGCCGGCGTTATGGGACTCATTCCGCTGAAAGGACTTGCCCTGCCTTTCCTGAGCTATGGGGGGACGTCCCTGATTATGAGCCTCACAATGGTTGGAATCCTGTTGAACATATCGGCGCATGAAAAATGATGACACAAAGCGGGCGTGGGATCAGGAGGGGCCGGTGAAGATGATGATCGCAGGGGGAGGGACCGGGGGCCATCTTTTCCCGGGCATTGCCATCGCCGAGGCCTTTCTGAAAAAAGATAGAGAAAATGAGGTTCTCTTTGTGGGCACCGACCGGGGTTTGGAAAAACGGGTTCTTAAAGAACTGGGATACTCTTTGGAAACCCTGGATATCGAGGGAATCAAGGGCCGCTCATGGAAAAGATCCATGCAGGCCGCATTCAAGATACCGGGAAGCATGATGCAGGCATATACGATAATCAGCAAATATTCTCCGGATGTCGTCATCGGCGTAGGGGGCTATGCGTCCGGACCCGCGGTTCTGACCGCCCATTTTATGGGGATAAAAACAGCCATCGCCGAGCAGAACGCCCTGCCCGGAGTAACAAATCGTATTTTAAGCAAGTTTGTCGATAAAATCTTCCTGTCCTTCCCGGACCGGGGACAGTGGTTTCCCGAAGCCAGGAGCATGGTCACAGGCAATCCGATCCGCGCTTCCTTTGCCGCCGACCAGAACATGCCTGAAAAGAAAGAGGAAGAACCCTTTCAGATTCTCATTTTCGGTGGCAGTCAGGGCGCCCATGCAATCAATATGGCCGTGCTCGCTGCCGCTGCCGAATTGGAGATCTTCAGGGAGAAGCTGAAATTCGTTCACCAGACGGGAGAAAAGGATGTCCAGGAAATAAGGGATGCCTATAAGGATCTCAATATGAACGCCGAAGTCCAGCCCTTCATCATGGACATGGCAAAGGCCTATCGGGAGGCGGACCTGATCATCTGCCGGGCTGGCGCCACCTCGGTTGCCGAGATTACTGCCATGGGCAAAGTGGCGATTTTCGTTCCCTTTCCTTTCGCCATTAATGACCATCAGACAAAAAACGCCGAGATCCTCGTCCATGCCAAGGCTGCAATCATGATCCCGGAAAAGGATCTGTCCGGCCGTCATCTGGCGGATACGATCGAAAGACTAATCGGTCATCCGGCAATAATTGAGGATATGAGTAAAAGATCCAATGCATTAGGAAATTTCCGGGCCGCAGACGACGTGGCGGATGCCTGCATAAAGATGGCACAGGGGGCAACTTTACACGGGGTCAGCCTCACTAATTAACATTTATGCATAAATGTTAATTAGTGAGGCTGTCCCCGCATAGGAAAGGTAATATGATGACAGATACCATAAGAATCGACAGCATGCGTCGAAAGATCAGAACGGTCCATTTCGTGGGCATCGGCGGGATCGGCATGAGCGGCATAGCCGAGGTGCTCCTGAACCTTGGCTATGGGATTACCGGATCGGATCTCGGGCAGACGGACATTACCCAGCGTCTGACCTCATTAGGCGCTGTCATCCACAAGGGACACCATGAATCACATGTCGGTGACGCCGACGTCGTCGTAACCTCGACGGCTGTCAAGAAGGATAATCCTGAGGTTGTGGAGGCCCACCGACGAAATATACCGGTGATTCCCCGGGCGGAGATGCTGGCGGAACTTCTTAAAATGAAATTTTCCATAGCCGTTTCGGGAAGTCATGGCAAAACAACAACAACCTCCATGATTTCCACAGTTCTGGCCTACGGCTGTCTGGACCCAACCATGGTCATCGGGGGAAAATTGGCCAGTATCGGCAGCAATGCCAAAATGGGGGATGGTGAAATCATTGTGGCCGAAGCGGACGAAAGTGATGGTTCCTTTCTGAAGCTGGCCCCCTGTATAGCCGTAATAACCAACATCGACCGGGAGCATCTCGACTATTACCGGGATATCGATGAAATCAAAGACGCCTTCCTTCAATTCGCCAACATCGTACCTTTTTATGGCTCTACGGTGCTCTGCCTCGATGATGGGCACGTTAAAGAGATTCTACCGCAAATCAAGAGAAAGACTATCACCTACGGAATGGACCTCCCCGCAGACTACCGGGCTACCGATATCAGTATCCGCGGGGCGTCGACAGCTTTCACCGTCCTGTACCGTGAAAAGCGCCTCGGCGTCGCCACCCTCAATGTTCCGGGAATGTTTAATGTTTACAATGCGTTGGCCACCATCGCCGTAGCGAGGGAAGTTGACATGGATTTTCAGGCCATTGCCGATGGACTGAAAACCTTTGTCGGGGTGCACCGGCGGCTGGAAGTGAAAGGAACGGTCCGGGAAGTGACCGTTGTTGACGATTACGGTCATCACCCGACCGAAATCCGGGCGACTCTGGCGGCGGCAAGACATGTCTGGAAGGGCAGACTGATCGTGATCTTCCAGCCTCATCGCTATACCCGGACCAAGGCCCTGTTCCAGGAATTTATCGAAGCTTTTCCGGATGCCGACATCCTGATCCTTACGGATATTTATGCGGCAAGCGAAGCACCTATCCCGGGGGTCCATGCGGAAATACTCGCCGCCGCAATCCGGGAGCATGGTTCAAAGGAAGTGCTTTATCTTGCCGATTTTAATGACATTACTGATAAACTTCTCGCCATCGCCAGGCCGGGAGATGTTATTATCACCCAAGGGGCGGGCACGGTCTGGAAAATCGGCGAAGAGTATTTGCAAAGGGCAGCGCAGGGATGAACGAAACATTTCGCCAGGAACTGGAAAGACTGACCGGAGAGGATATCCTTTTTGATGAACCCCTGAGCCGCCATACCTCCATAGGTGTGGGCGGTTGCGCTGACGCCCTCGTTTTTCCCGGGAACAGGGAACAACTGCACGGCCTGTTATCCTTCCTCAGGAGAGAAGAAATCCCCTGTGTTCCCGTCGGCAACTGGACCAACCTGATCGTGCGGGACGGCGGTGTCCGGGGTGTTGTCATCGGCCTCAAAAATATGAATGCTTCCAGACTTTTTCAAGATCCCTCGGGTGATCTTTTATTGCAGGCCGAAGCAGGGGCTTCCCTCTCCGACCTGGTCAACCTGTCGGCAACGGAGGGATTGACGGGTTTGGAATTCTGCGCCGGTATTCCGGGGAGCGTCGGCGGCGCCATCATCATGAATGCCGGGGCCTATGGTCGGGAGATCAAGGACGCCTTAGAGGAACTGACCCTTATGGATGTCCGGGGAATGGCGCGTACATGGCCGCGTGGGCAACTTCAATTTGAATATCGCCACTTTGTCTTGCCGGAAAAAGACGCCGTGATCCTGGATGCAACCTTCCGTCTTTCCCGGAGCAACAAAGAGATTGTTAAAGAAAAGATCGCTGACATCAGGAGAATGCGCAAGGAAAAACATCCACTGGAATACCGGAGCGCCGGGTCCGTCTTTAAGAATCCCCAGGGACAGCCGGCAGGAAAGATCATCGACGAGTTAGGGCTGAAGGGTTTACAGATCGGCGGGGCAAAGGTATCGGAAAAACATGGCAATTTTATCGTCAACGTGGGGCAGGCAAAAGCAAGGGATATCCTTGATCTGATCCGGACCATCCAGGACAAAGTCCTCAGGGAAAAGGGTATCCATCTGGAAGTGGAAGTAATCACCATCGGAGAAGATTTGTGAAAAACTGGTTTAAACGCCGTCCCAAAGGCAACACCTACCGCTATGAGGCCAGAAAGCATCGCCTGCACAGGCGAGCAGGGGCAACCATGAAGGAGTTCCTGACGGCATCGCTGACCTTAGCGGGAATAGGCTTGATGGCGGCCATCCTGATTATGGGCTACCTGTATCTGATCAGCCATCCCTACTTCGCTATCCGCGAAATTACCGTCCGTGGCTGTAAGGAATTGACAGAGAAAGAGATCCTCTCCATGGCCGCCGTCAAGACCCGTCAGAACATCTTTGCCGTAAGCCTGGTGGATGTAAAGAAAAGGCTCATGGTCAACCCCTGGATCAAAGATGCTTATGTAGGCAGAGAACTACCCGACCGCCTGATTATCGACCTGCGAGAGCGAACAGCCGTATCTTTGGTGAAAAAAGAAAATAGCTTCTACCTCATGGATCTCAATGGCTTCACATTCAAAAAGCTTGAAATGAATGATGAGATGGATCTTCCGATTTTAACGGGTTGCCAGGGGACAGACAAGGAAGCTCAAATCCTCATGGGAAGAACCCTTGATCTGCTCCGGTATCTTTCCACGGCCACAGATTTCCCGAATATTAAAAATGTCTCTGAAATCAATGGCAATGAACGCTTTGGACTGTCTGTCTTTACTAACACAGGTTTGTGCCTGCATTTGGGATTCGACAACTATGAGAATAAATTCAGGCGTCTCCCTCCCGTAATGGTCGATCTGGAACGCAGGAATCAGAAAACAGGGCACTTGTATATTGACTTGAGCGATCCGGTAAAGATAACGGTCCAGCGTCGGGGTATCCTGCCGCCTGCCGCTACCTCGGGGGCCAGGAAAGAATTCAAGACATGAAAAGAAAAGAAAAAAGGGAGACTTTCATGGCTAAAAAATCAAATGTGATCGTTGGTCTGGACATCGGAACCACCAAGACATGCGCCATCGTTGGCGAGATCACGGATCAGGGCATCGATATCATCGGCATCGGTTCCAACCCTTCCGAAGGACTGCGCAAGGGGGTGGTGGTTAACATCGACAGCACCGTAGAGGCAATCAAGAAGGCGATCGAAGAAGCTGAACATATGTCGGGATGTGAAATCCGCGCCGTCTACGTCGGCATTGCCGGTGGACATATCAAGAGCCAGAACAGCCTCGGCATCGTCGCCGTTAAAGGCCGGGAAGTCGATGATGAGGATGTCCAACGGGCCGTCGAAGCCTCGAAGGCCATCGCTATCCCCCTGGATCGGGAAATCCTTCATACTTTACCCCAGTCCTATATTGTTGATGAACAGGATGGCATTCGTGATCCCATCGGTATGTCCGGCGTTCGTCTGGAAGCCAAGGTTCATATTGTAACCGGGGCCTCGGCATCCATCCAGAATATCGCCAAATCGGTCAGCCGCGTAGGCCTGGACATCGACGAGATCGTTCTTGAGCAATTGGCCTCCAGTGAGGCGATCCTGAGCAATGATGAAAAAGACCTCGGCGTGGTCATGCTTGATATCGGGGGAGGAACAACGGACATCGCCGTATTTTCGGAGGGCACAATAAAGCACACAGCAGTTCTGCCCGTCGGGGGGAATTATGTAACCAGCGACATCGCCACGGGTCTCCGGACACCGGCCACAGAGGCGGAAAAGCTCAAGATCAGGTATGGCTGCGCTTATTCTCCCCTGATTCCCAAGGATGACACCATAGAGGTCCCCAGCGTCGGGGGCCGGGAACCGCGAGAGGTATCACGCCAGATTCTTGGTCGCATTATCGAACCCCGCATGGAAGAGATCCTCAGTCTGTCCTATAAAGAACTCGTCCGTTCCGGTTACGAGGATCTTATGGCCGCAGGCGTCGTCATCACCGGAGGGACATCCATCATGGAAGGCATGACGGAACTGGCGGAACAGGTGTTCAACATGCCGGTTCGCCGGGGATGTCCCATGGGAATCGGCGGTCTGACAGATGTCGTCAACAGTCCCATGTATGCAACCGGGGTGGGACTTATTGTTTATGGCAGCAAACATATTTCCAGAGAAAGCCTTCGGAGAGGGGAAGGCAGTTCCTTTGGAAATTGGTTTCAAAGAATAAAAAGATGGTTTATTGAATTCTTTTAGGGGAGGGAAGAAAATGTTTGAGTTAACGGAATTATCTACAGCAAACACAGCAAGGATCAAGGTGATCGGGATCGGAGGAGGGGGAGGAAATGCGGTAAACACGATGATTTCCTACGACCTCAAGGGCGTTGACTTTATCGTCGCCAACACCGATACACAGGCCCTCGGGGCGTCGATTTCTCCTATCAAGGTCCAACTCGGCGCCGAGGCGACAAAGGGCCTCGGGGCAGGAGCCAATCCTGATGTGGGGAGGCAGGCCGCCACGGAAACAAAAGACCGGATTAGAGAACACCTCGAAGGGGCCGACATGGTGTTCATTACCGCTGGTCTAGGTGGTGGTACTGGAACGGGAGGCGCCCCGGTCATCGCAGAAATTTGCAAGGAACTCGGCGTCCTGACGGTGGCGGTGGTAACGAAACCTTTTCAGTTTGAAGGGAAGCGCCGAAATTATCAGGCCGAAGAAGGCGTTGACGAACTGCGGAGAATCGTCGACACCCTGATTGTCGTTCCCAACCAGCGGTTGTTGAGTATAGGAGGACGCAACCTGTCCCTCCTCGAAGCCTTCAAGAAGGCCGACGATATACTCTATCACGCCGTCAAAGGCATCTCCGACCTGATCATCATCCCGGGCCTGATCAACCTGGATTTTGCCGACGTGAAGAACACCATGTCCAGCATGGGCCTGGCCATGATGGGAACCGGCACGGCCAGCGGTGAAAACCGCGCCATCGAAGCCGCTCAGAAGGCTATCTCTTCTCCCCTGTTGGAAGACAACAGCATTCAGGGGGCCCATGGGGTCCTGCTTAATATCACCGGCGGGCCGGACATGAGTCTTTTCGAAGTCAACGAAGCCTCCTCGCTGATTCAGGCGGAAGCTCATGAAGACGCCAATATCATCTTCGGCACCGTCATCGATGAAAACATGGGAGACGAAATCAGAATTACCGTCATTGCTACGGGCTTCGAAGATCTGACCCGCAGGAAGAACAACCTCGTGAATATGGCGAGCATGGGCGGGCATAAAAGGGAAGACATCTCTAAACCCGCTTATCTCAGGAATAAAGACAGGTCTATCGACCAGATGACGACTGTAAAGATGGGCATGATCGAGGACAACGAAGATCCCGATCTCGAAATTCCGACGTTCCTCAGAAGACAGGCCGATTGACGGGACAGAATGTCCTGGGCAATCAAGCAAAAATGCAAGGAAATATTAAGCCGCGAAGACGGTTATGTAAAAAAGTTATGGGGAAACTCTCTAAACATCTGTTTAGCCTATCCGAATCGTTACCGGACGGGCATGGACAGTCTGGGTTTCCAGACAGTTTACAGTATCTTGAATCAACATCCGTCCGTTCTGTGTGAGCGTGTTTTTCTTCCCGACCCCGGGGACGAAGGTTTCTTCTCCCCGGGGCCCCTCTCTCTTTTCAGCCTTGAATCCCAGAGGCCGCTCCGGGATTTCGATATTATCGCCTTTTCTATTTCCTTTGAAAACGATTACCCGAACATTCTTAAAATACTGGATATGGCAAGGATCAACCTCCTTTCCCATGAGCGCAACGAATCCGATCCGATAATCATCGGCGGCGGCATCTGCATCACCATGAACCCGGAGCCTTTGGCGGACTTCTTCGATCTTTTCCTCATTGGCGAGGCCGAAGAGATCCTGCCGGAATTTCTGTCAAACCTTCTTCGTACCCGAAAAGCTAAAGAAACGAGGAAAGACAATCTTCTCCGGCTGCAAAAGGACGTCCCGGGGGCATATGTGCCGGCCTTATACAATGTAACCTATCGGGCAGACGGACCGATCGAAAAGATGGTCCCTGTCGACCCTTCCCTTCCCCGCAAGATCCGGAAGCAATGGGCGCGGGATATTCAGGCATTCTCTACCGAGACGGTAATCTCGTCGCCGGATACGGATTTCGGGACCATGTTTCTGACGGAGGTCAGCCGTGGCTGCTCTCGCGGCTGCCGATTCTGTGCTGCCGGGTATCTCTACCGCCCCAGCCGGTTCCGTAAGCGGGAAAACCTGGAAAAATCGATCAGACGCGGCCTGGAGACGGGGGGGAAAATAGGTCTCCTCGGAACAGCCGTCTCGGATCATCCCGAACTGATAGACATTTGCCGGTATATCCTTTCTCGGCAAGGAAAGATCGGCGCGGGTTCTTTCCGGCTGGACCAACTCACATCGCCGCTCCTCGAGCTTCTCAAAGAAGGAGGCATAGAAACCCTGGCCATGGCGCCGGAAGCTGGATCTCAACGGCTGAGAGACCTCATCCGGAAAGGTATTCAAGATGGAGATATCAGCCGGGGGGCCATAAATCTGCTGGAGAATGGCTTCTTCCATGTACGCCTTTATTTCATGATCGGGCTGCCGACGGAAACAGCAGAAGATATCGAGGCAATAATTGAATTAATCAAGCACCTTGCACAGCTTTCCTTACCGACGACCGGTCCGCGGGAGAAACGCTTCAAAAGGATTACCGTCAGTATCAATCAGTTCATCCCCAAAGCGGGGACTCCTTTTCAGTGGTATCCCCTGGAAAACATCCAAACCATAAAGAAGAAAACACAAAAGATTACCGGCTCATTCCGGGGGCAGGGAAATATTAAAATCCTTGCGGACCCGCCGAAAAGAAATTATCTCCAATCCCTTCTCGCCACCGGGGACCGGCGGGTCGGCAAAATCCTCCTCGCCCTTCATTTCCAGCGGGGCGCCTGGTCCAAGGCCCTGAAAGAATCTCCCTTTCCGCCCGACTTCTTTGTTTATCGCCACCGGGAAACAACGGAAATCCTCCCCTGGGATTTTATCAACACCGGCGTACCAAAGACCCTGCTCATCAAGGAATTCCAGGCAGCACAGGAATTTTCAACCGAGAAAAACTGTTGACAATATTTTAACCACTATGATAGTAGGTGGCCGCCAGTTGAAAAAGTGGGGTTGTAGCTCAGTTGGGAGAGCGCTTGAATGGCATTCAAGAGGTCGTCGGTTCGATCCCGTCCAGCTCCACCAGAAAATTCAAGGACTTAGGCATCATAGCTTAAGTCCTTTTTCTTTTTCTGCGAGCTCATTGCTAACTAAAATGAAGTTTTGTTTATGAAAATGATTTGTAAGGAGAACACGAAGAAAACCGCCATCTCATCCGGGGTCCATTATTAGGCTTCATTACTTGGAGCTGTCAGGAATTACCGTTACAGATCTTGCGAAGGAGCTGAGACTGTCGATAAAAACGGTAAGATAAGGCGCTGTGACAACGGATGTTGCCTTGCGGTTGTCCAGAGCGTTTGATACCACTCCTGAATTATGGTTGAACCTTCAGAGAAATTACGATCTCTGGCATACCGCAGAGACAACTGATTGGCAAGCAATAAGACCTATACTGAAAATCGCACATGTAAGCGCATAAAGGATGTCCACAA
>Ga0172379_10012136_pt1 | contig 10133 bp, 12 predicted proteins | sample GrowelOW334metaG_FD_119756 | JGI IMG/M metagenome (GOLD analysis project Ga0172379, IMG submission 119756) | Groundwater microbial communities from an aquifer near a municipal landfill in Southern Ontario, Canada - Groundwater well OW334 metaG | ecosystem: Environmental > Aquatic > Deep...
CAGGATATTTCCAAAACCGGATGGAGTTTGAGACATGTCCACAATCAAGCCGTTCATTGCATTATTCTCCCCAACTGCGTTTTTCATGCCAGGGATACTTCAATTGGAATTTTCTGTAAAACCTATACTTGAAGTGTTCCCAGTTTATGGCAGGTTATTTCATATCATTATCTTGTTGTAGCAGTGAAGTAACAAATATAAAATCAATACGGAGTTTCCCATGGGAAAAACATGTCTGTCTTTGTTAGCCGCAGCGGTTCTGTGCGCTTCTATGGTTGCGGGTTTGGCAAATTCAAGTTCCGCAAAAAGCTTGGATGAAGAGATTCCTTCTTTAGCTGGAAAAGTCAGCAAGCAACTGATGGGAACAGATGGGAAGAAAATGAAAATCGCCATCTTGGATGTGCTCAATCTTCAGGGACAGCAGAATGAGTTGGGTAGGAGCATTGCGGAACAGATGTCCGTGGAACTCGTCATAGATGGCAATGTATCGGTAGTGGATCGGGCAAATATTGACCGGATCATGACGGAAAACAAATTTGCCAGAACATTGGCGAATTCCGATGATATCAAGAAACTCGGGAAAATCGCAGGGTTGGATGCCATTGCCATAGGATCCGTAAATTGCAACGATACGACAGGTGAATTAATTATTAAGGTCATTTCCATTGAAACTGCCGAATTGCTCGCAGCCGGGCGGTGCAAGTTTGACATGACACAGGATTTAATGAAACAGTTTAACACCGCTATCAACTGTGATGCCTCTGTGTCTGGAAACGCGAACAACACAGGGAATGAAACTCCGAGCAGTCAAGAATCTAAAGGCATTGCGAAGAAGTCATTTGGTAATTTAGAGGTCGTGTTAAAAACGGTTACACCTACTACCGTAGAAAAAGATCGGAATAACATTCTCGCTATAAGGTGCTCGTTTGAGTTATATAACAGAGACTTGAATAAAACTATTGTCATTGCTGTCAATGGGGAGAAGGGAGACCGCGTCAGAGAAATTGACATTCATGGCTATCGCGGAGAACTCTCCGACTCCAATGGAAGGCGCTGGTCGATTCCAGTGGGTATGATAAAAGGCGTTTCTGCTGTCTTGTGCTGTGATGCTACTAGGAAAGAAAATCCATATAGAAATTGGGGTGCGGAGGTAGCGCAAAACAATCCATCCGCAGTTGTTGATTATATAAAAAATGGGAAAAGGTGTGAAATCGGCGATTCCACTCATCAAGAAGTTCTTTGCTCATTGGGAAAATTTTGGACTGGCTCATTCTCCCCCATTCCTCCGGGAAAAAGCATTCGAATAACAGTAGACTTTACTCCCGCCGGAAGAGAAAATAGCCGTGAGGATAAGATAAAATTCCCACAGTCTTTCAAGTATGACATGGAACTTGTGATTGGCACAATCACAACTGGAGAAGTTCCGGGAAAAGCCAAGGATTTGAAGCTTGAAAACTTGACTTTTGACAAAATCATTATGCCAACCAGAACAGAAAAAAGTAATCAATAAATTCTATAAAGGTGTTTATTCCGGTTCTCGGGCAGACATCGGGATGTCTCTGCTGTTGATTTGGTGAACCCCTCTTTCACTTACACCGACAGGATGATTCCGCCAGCCATCATCAGGATGATGGCGATTGCCTTTTGTGACACGGTCAAGCCTTGAATCTCCTCGCAGATGACCTTCGGATAAAAATGGGCTATCAGCAGCGCGGCTACAAAAACAAACAGAGGCTGAGTACAGCTTACGGCCTGCACCAGCGCCACCGGGAAATAAAGCAGAAAATAGCAGAGGCTGATATCCGCTAACATGCAGGAGATTTCCGATACTGACTGTAGTTTGAGCCGCGTCCGTAGTCCGAGTACGAATCCGCGCCGTTCCTCTTTCCCAGCAAAGATGAACACTGTCCAAAACGACTTCGCCGACAAGGTTATGAAGATTGCCGATGCCGGATGAAGATCCCTCCCGAACTCCGCAAAGATCACGTCATATCCGGCCAGTAGTGCCGATGACAGCAACATCAGCAGCACCAGTTTTCTCTTCACCTTCCCCTTGTGGAACGATAGCAGGAATCCGCCGCCAGTCAGCATCCCCACCGCCAGCATTTGAATCACCGTCATCTTTTCGTTAAGCAGCAGGAACGCCCCGATAAGTCCAAATACCGGAATAGCCTGGAAGTACGGCACTACCCGTGACGGCTCCTCCGTCTTCATCGCCACCATGTAGATCCACATGCCAGCCATATAAAGCAGTTCGTTGAACACCAGCGGCAAGATGTTTTCCAAGCCTCCCAACGACATTCCCGTGACGTAAATCCAAATCCCAAGCGGTACCACACCAACCAACGAGAAAAAACCGCCCAGCGCCATCAGCGCCCCAGGCTGCGAGTCCGCATCCGCGCCGCGCAGCTGGAACTTGTCCAGCATGTTCGCCACCATGTATAGGAATGGAACAATCAGAATGCAGAGCATGGAAAGACCGGTCATTTCCTCCTTCTCCGTTTCTTTCGATTCAACTTGTCAATCTTCTCTTGTATGTACCATGAGAAATAGCCCTTGTACCTGCGTTGCAACTCAGGTAGCTTCCAATCCTCTTCGGTTAACTTGCCACGACAGTTTTTTACTCCGCAGTGACATGGGAATTCAAAAATCAGCTTTGATTTCGGATTAGCGGAACAAATCATGGCGTAATCATACGTGATTTCACTTTCCGGCGGTATACGCTTCATGGCGACATGAATGATTTGACCTTTGATTCCGATATTGGGATCGCAGCTATGGTTAATCAACGACTGCTGGGTTAAGAGAATATCGGCATCGGTACGTGGCCCAATATAGAAATCATTCTCGATTTCAATAGGCTTATCTGCCATTTTACCAGAGAACCATTTTTCATCTTCAGTAGTCAGAATGTACCCCCCCCCACACACACACAATCTCGCCTTTTCGGATGGAAGCTGTAGTAAACACTCCCTTTCCATATTTCCCTGTTTCCCGGACTTCACATTTCGGATTAAGCCAGGAAAAAGCCGGTGTGGTTGGCGTGGTATTGCGCCCTTTTGTATTTTCAGGAGATGTTTTCATAAATACCTCAAACGTTTCTGACCATGGTCTGTGACATTTGTACCAATGTCAGGGCAGTAATACATGTGAAAATCAAAGTCAATTTGCAGTGTCATGTGCGATTTCCAGTAATTAACTTGTCTGCATCAATAAAATTATAAACAAGCTTGATTAAGTATGGCAAGTTTTTGGATATAAAATGCTGAATGGCAGGAATGTAACCAGTCAACAATTTCAACAAGTCTTTTTCTTTTGCCTCCTGAATTTTCCCATTAATAGCAGGACAACAATTTGTGTTGAATGCAGCTGAATGACCGGTGTATGCTAGATGTTTGCCCGTCAAAAATGTATCATGAACCAATTTGTCCATCGCCTCCTTATAATTATCAGGGTTAATTTCAGAATAGTGGAAGAATCCGAGGAACCGATCCCCGGAGCCATCGGGTAATACCGAGTTCAAGAGCAGAAACTCTTCATGCTTGCACTCGACTTTATTCACAATGAAAAGATATGCCGGACCAGGCTCAGACTTATCATTCTTAATTCTGTTGATGGTTTCATTGAACCCGCATCCCATAATGTGTATCTTCAGTTTTTTACCGTATTGTAGTCTTGTGCGAAACGTATCTTCCACAGATTTAGCACCCAACGCATGTGGAGACCATGAATAGAGGATAGAAATTCCGTCCGTTATCCGAGGTTCCCCAGCTCGGCCATCCTTGTCGCGTTGGAACAATGCAATGCGCCCCTTCTCATCAGTAATTACGCAAGACACCTGAAGCATGGCAAAGCCAGCTTTGATATCCTTGTGATCCATGACCGTCAGAGTATCAGGTGGAACTTCGCAGGTAATCGGGTATCTGGAAAACCACTTCGGAATATCCAATCCATCGAAGTCACAACCGGATTTAATCCAGTTACAAATCTTAACCCATCGCGGATCTACTTCGATACTCTCGCCAGAATTCATTTTAAACCGAGTCATGCAAACTTTGTTGCCAAGACCCCATTTTTCTGTTTCCGACATTGCACACCTCCTGCATTTTTGTAGATTTATTTTCTTTCCCACTTTATACTATCAAATATTATGCCGCCAAGTTGGTGGCGTTCCAAATAAAGATAAACAATTCAAGAACAGCCCTTGCGGGCTTAACTACGAACGAATTCCAAATTGTCCTTAATTTGTTGGTAGTCAATGCCGCAAGGCATGTTCTTTTATCTTCTTAATCTTCTCTTGTATATACCACGAGAAATAGCCTTTATACCGTTTCCGAAGATCGCGACGTTGCCAGTCGTCTTCAGTCACTACTCCCCGACATTTTTTTGCGCCGCAACAACATTTCATTTCGTAGCGCGGCGCACCAGGAGAGGGATGCAGGCACATGGCATAGTCAAAAGTGATCTCTTCATCCGCTTCGATCTCCCGCATGGCAACCAACACAATCTGCCCCTTGAGTCCGGCGTTCGGTGAACAACTATGGTTTATGAAGTTGGCAGGATCTCCAGGAGGCTGAATTAAAGTCAGATCCTCGTCAATCTGAATACCAAGGTCGCCATGCTCTTCAGCCGTCGGAACTATCCCCCCCCCCCACACACACAGGCGTTCACCTTGCGCAATTCGCACTTTCGCGAACATTCCCTTACCTAATTTTTCAGTTTTACGGACTTCTAGTTTCGGATTGACCCAGGAAAAGGCAGGCGTGCTCGGCGTTACTTCGCGCTCTTTTGTATTTTTAGGAGATATTTTCATAAATACTCAAATCTTTTAAATGTTCACGCTTTCGTTCATCTTTATGATTGCGCAGCAATCTTTTGGAGTGCGCGGTGTCAGCCGCGCTTTTGGAATGTCTTAAAGCGGTGCTCACATACCGCACTCCGAAAGACGCTTCGCGTCAAATACGTTTCATCGAAGCCGGATCAGTATTTCCTTTCTTCTAGGGAATGTTTTCACAAATACCCCCAGTCTTTCAATTGCTGCTGGTCGTGGCTTGCGAACTTCGCACCGATATCGGTGCGGTAGTACATGCGTGGAATGACGAGGTTGGCAAGGCGACGGCAGGTTGCTTCTCGGGCGGCGGCGACAGTAGAACCATGCCCGGTGACGTGCAGGGTGTAACCGGTGTTACCGCAGATTTCCCAGGTGCCGTCCGACAGGCGCAGGGCCTCCTCGAAATGGCAGTGTGTGAGTTCCACTGCATCTGGCGGTTTGTGGAAGTGGATGAGAAGTCCGCAGGGGGAAATAGGTGAATTGGTAATTGCAAATGGGAAGGGCGGAGTAGCGGCTAGGACGGCGATGCCGTAGCCGGAACGCCATTTGAGGTCATAGGGCTGACCGATGGCGACAGCGCGGAGGAAGTCGCCCCATGGCGATTCGTGTAGTTCAATCTGGATCGCAGTCGAGGGGTAGCCGAAGCGCGGAGTGACTTCCAGCGGCCATGCACCTTGCTTGTTGACGATGCAATTGACATCTACGTCGCCATGGAATCTTATCTCGCGCAGGTGTACCGCAAGCGGCGCGAGGACTTCACGAAAGAGGCGATTGGTCTCATCGTCATCGTACCATACAAGAGTGCCCATTTCGCAGGTCTTGGGGCCGAGGTTGCCTGGGAAGAGCTTCTTGTGTTCGATGTTCATCTCGATCGGACCGATCCAGTCTGTGCCGTTGAAGTAGCGTCCGACTCCGATCTCAACACCGTCCACGCGCCGTTGAAGCACGACATGAGTGTCGCTGTCGGTGGCATTCGCTTGCAATTGGCGGAGGATGTCAAGTACGTCTTCCCCGGATTCGAGCTGCCCGGCATAGCAGAAGGTTTTTTCGGCGTGTCCGTTCTGCTTGATGACCCAGCGTCCGCGATGGGTTTCTATAAAGTTGATTGCATCGTGTGCAGTCGGAAAATATTCGGTTGGAAGCGTGCGGATGCCACATGAGGCTAGCACTCCCTGGCAATACGGGCGGTTATGTTCAAGGAGATCAGCACCGGCACATCCTCCAACCACGGCATAACCGCTGCTGCGGAGATCGTCCTGAAACTGTCCGAACCCGGACTCGTCAAACACAATAAGCCCGTCGCGCCCGACCCAGGCGAGTGCGCCTGTGTTATCCATGGGTGAGGTACCTGCAAGAGGAAGGGCGTTGCCGATCTTTTCCACAACACCGTCGAGAATGCGGGCACAGGCGGGAATAGATTATGCCGGTCAAATCTGTCACAACAGAAAACCGACTAAGATTGTTTACCATAATGAATTTACGGCGGAATGCAAGCCGCTCAGAAAAATGAAGATGGGGAACCTCTAAGGCTTATTTTGCGGCAACAAGCCTGACTTCGAGTCTGCATCCGACAGCATGTGCGTAGCGTTTCAACGTGTTGAATGAAGGGGATGGGACTTTCCTGAACCCTATGGATTCAATCCTGGCCACTGCCGGACGAAGCGTACCCATGCGTTCGGCGACCTGATTTTGTGTCATATTCGCCTTCTCTCTGGCCTTGAGAAGTGATTTGACGAGGGTGAATTCCTCTTCAAGAGCATCGTAAGCTTTCCTGAAATCCTCGTTTTTCAGCTTTTTTTCAAGCTCCTTTCCGTGGTCACAGTGTATCGGGTTGAATTTATCTCCATGCATGTTTCACCTCTCTTAATCTTTTTTTCGCTTTTTCCAACTCCTTGGCTGGAGTTTGCTGTGTCTTTTTGACGAAAGAGTGAAGAAGGATGATTCGCCCTGCCGACATCGTACAATAGAAAATTCTTCCTATCCCTTCTGAACCGTGGGCTCTGATTTCAAAAAGTCCTTCCCCAAATGGTCTTGTATGCGGCAAACCAATATCCGGACCATGTTCTATCATCAAGCCGCGTATTCTTGCAAATGACGCATATATCCCGGGAGACAGGGAGTCTATTTCTTTTTTTACTTTTTCGTTATAATAGAAAAACTGATACATCCTGATCCTTCTTCAAAAACTTAAGGTAACATATCTGTTACTTATATTCAAGCGTTTTTGATTTTATTTCGATTTATCATCATCGTGTGCCGGCAAGTGGCCGGCGATCCCAAAATAGAAATGCCTGTACGATTAAAACCTTCTGTGCCTTTGTGTCTCTGTGGTTAAAATGCATTGACTTCAATTCATGCAGAATATCAATACGAGTATTCCGAGAACTATCCGGTAATATCCGAAGGGTTTGAAATCGTGTCTCCTTATGTAATTCATGAATACGGCAATGACGGCCCAGGCGACCAGGAATGAGACGACGAACCCGACGACCAGGGCCTGCCATTCCATTGGAGTCATTGCGGCGGAATGCTTCAGGAGCGAGTATGCGGAGGCGGCCGCCATTGTCGGGATTGCCAGATAGAAGGAGAATTCAGCGGCAGTGCTTCTTGATGCGCCGAGCATCATTGCGCCGATGATGGTCGCCGCCGCCCTTGAAGTGCCGGGAACCATCGCCAGACACTGGATCAAACCGATTGCAATAGCCACCCCATAGGTGATGTCGGCAACGCTTTTCATCTTTTCAGTTTTCTTTTCCCGGCTTTCTATGGCAATGAGGATTATCCCTCCGATTATCAGTGCGCCTGCAACAACGCCCGGATTGAAAAGGTTTTCGGAAATTTTCTTGCCGAGAATTCCGCCTATTATCAGAGCGGGAACGACTCCTGCGATTGACTTCTTCCAGGTTGAAAGGACCTCCTCCCTTTTACGGGCGTCACCAACAAGAGGATTCAGTTTCTTATGGAAATAGACTATGACGGAAAGAATCGCGCCGAGCTGGATAACCACCTCGAACATGTTGGCAAAGGGCTCCTTGAACTTGATGAAATGGTTCACGATTATGAGATGTCCGGTGCTGCTTATCGGCAGAAATTCCGTAACGCCTTCCACCACACCCATTATCGCCGCATTTATAAGAAAATCCATATTCCCGCCTTAATTATTAAGGCGGAAATATAACATGGCAAAATGGTTTTTCTGAAAAATAATTCCATTATTTTTCAGAAAAACCATATCAGGAATATTTTTGACTGTAAATTAGGCTCATGGAAAAAGAAAACATATCATCGGTCATATTCAAGACAGCGCTCGACGGCCTGGAACTCTGGGACAAGGGTGTCATGCTCGACAGTTTCCTCGACGACGATCCGAACGCCTCAAAATACAGGCGGAGCATATCCAGTCTCCTCTACACATATTTCAGGAACAGGGCCCTGATCGAGTTCGCAATTGCGAAATTCGCAAGGGATGTCGATCACAAGTTCATGACAATCCTTTCCGTCGCCCTCACGGAAGCCTGGTTCCACACCGGCATTCCAAAGGAGATTGCGGTAAATCTGGCGGTTGATTACGCACGCCGTCGCTACGGAGTCAGACCAGCCGGCTTCATAAACGCCGTTTTGCGCAGGACCGCATCAATTGATCCGATTGAAATTGAAAAGGACGCCCCTCCGGAAGTCAAGTTCAACCTCCCCTCGATTCTTTATAAAAGATGGAGGGAACGCTGGTCTGAAGCTGAACTTGCGAACTTCGCAAAAACTCTGAGGAACAAGCCTCCGTTTACTTTCAGGCTGCTTGCCGAAATACCCGAATCTGAACTCAAAGAGGCATCCTGTTATGAAGTCAAGACAGGCTTTGAACTTGCACCGTTCAAATTCTACGGCACCGGACATCCTGAAAACATTTTCAGGAAGAAATGGCTGGAAGAGGGGAAAATCTATGTCCAGGATCCCGTCACAGTCCTTTCCGCCCTTATGCTGAATCCCGCCCAAAATGATATTACTGCAGACTTGTGCGCGGCGCCCGGCGGAAAGACGATGGCACTTGCGGAACTCATGAAGGGAGGAATGCTCCTGGCCTCCGATTCTTCGTTTGACAGACAGAAAAGGACAGTCGAAAATTTCGCCAAATCCAAATGCGGCGATATTTCGCTTGTAGTTTCCTCCGACGGAATGGCGTTTAAAGAGTCAAGCTTTGACGCAATTCTTCTGGATGTGCCATGCAGCAACACAGGTGTTGGCAGACACAAGCCCGATGCGCTATGGAGATTTTCAATTCCAAGACTCAACGGCATTGTCAAAGACCAGAAAAGAATCCTTTACGGCGCCGCAAAGCTCCTCAAGCCAGGCGGGAGACTTGTTTACAGCACATGCAGTGTTGAAAGCGAGGAAAATTCCGTCCAGGTTAAAAAGTTTGTTTCAGAGAAGCCGCAGTTTGCCTTGAAAGAGGAAAAACTCATCCTCCCCTCCGACACCAACGACGGAGCATATGTTGCGCTGATACAAAAAACGTAACTTGGTGCAAAGGAAATATTTCAATGAGGATAATACATTTTTCAGACCCTCATGCCGGCGGGCCTGCCGAAGACTGGATGGCATATGTTGACAAACGATGGGTGGGGGTTTTCAACTTCAACTACAGGCGGAAGTATCAGCATGATCAGAGCTATCTGAAAAAGGCTGTTGACTACATTATCGAACAGAAACCGGACCTTGTAGTCCTTACCGGCGACATCACCTCCACCGGACAGCCGGGCGAATTCAAACAGCAGTTTGACATACTCGACCCGCTTGTGCGGAATTCGCAGATCCCGTTGATGTACATTCCCGGCAACCACGACTGTTATGTTTACAATAAAAAATGCGTTGACGCGATGAAATATGCTGTAACGTTTCTCAACAGGGATCGTTTCTCCTTTGACGACCTTCCGGTGAAAATCAGCCTTGGCGACTGCGATTTCATCCTTGTCAACGAAAGCTGCCCGACAAATCTTCTTTCCTCGTGCGGATACCTGTCCGGGAAAGGCAGCGATTTTATTGTGAAAACCTGTTCGGGAAAACAAAATAAGCCTCTTGTGCTGGTCGGACATTATCCCATAATCGAAGATCATCCGATATTGAGGCTCAGACACAGGTTATGGGGTGAAAAAGAGGTATCTAAACTTCTGAAAAACGGCACGCTTGACCTATCCCTCTGCGGGCATGTCCACAGGCCGTACGCGAAAATAAATGAGCGCGGCAGAGGGGAAATATGCGCGGGCTCGGTGACAAGAAACGGCTGCGTCACGCTCATAAACTACGACAA
>Ga0172379_10012137_pt1 | contig 10133 bp, 6 predicted proteins | sample GrowelOW334metaG_FD_119756 | JGI IMG/M metagenome (GOLD analysis project Ga0172379, IMG submission 119756) | Groundwater microbial communities from an aquifer near a municipal landfill in Southern Ontario, Canada - Groundwater well OW334 metaG | ecosystem: Environmental > Aquatic > Deep...
TTACCTTGGTTTGTTTCGGGAAGCGTTGCCACATTACTCTGCTTTTTGGAGTTTTGCCAAAAATAAGCCCCACCGCCAATAATAGCTAAGGCGATAATTACAGCGATGACAATTTTCCATGTTTTTTGCATAAAATTTTAGTTAAAAAATTAATTAACTCCTATTAATATTATAATATTTTCTTTAGATATTGACCAGTGTAGCTATTCTTTACTTTGGCCACATCCTTTGGCGTGCCCTCGGCCACGAGATAGCCTCCCCGCTCTCCGCCCTCGGGACCAAGGTCAATTATCCAATCAGCGCATTTGATCACGTCCAAATTGTGTTCAATGATCAAGACGGAGTTGCCCTTATCCACCAATTTTTGGAGTACTTCAAGCAAGCGCTTGATGTCATCAAAATGGAGGCCAGTCGTCGGCTCGTCCAGGATATATAGAGTCTTACCCGTAGAGCGGCGAGCGAGCTCGGTCGCGAGTTTCACTCTTTGCGCCTCGCCGCCGGACAGCGTGGTCGCCGGCTGACCCAGCTTGATATAGCCCAAGCCAACATCATAGAGCGTGGAGAGCTTCTCGCCAATTACGGGGATGTCGCTAAAAAATACTCTCGCCTCTTCCACGGTCATATCCAAAATATCGGCAATGGTTTTATTTTTGAAATGAATTTCCAGCGCCTCCTTGCTGTAGCGCTTGCCATGGCACTCTTCGCACTCTACATAGACATCGGGCAGGAATTGCATCTCAATCTTCACATAGCCCTCGCCGCCGCAAGTCTCGCACCGTCCGCCGATGACATTGAAGCTGAATTTGCCCGCGTCATAGCCCTTCATCTTGGCTTCCGGCACTTCGGTGAAAAGGTCGCGGATATAGGTGAAAACGCCGGTATAGGTGGCGGGATTGGAGCGCGGCGTGCGGCCAATCGGCGATTGGTCAATGGAGATTACTTTGTCCAGATGCTCCAGGCCAGTGATGGATTTGTGCTTGCCGGGCAGATCTTTGGCGCGATAAAAATGACGGGCCAGGGCTTTGGAGAAAATCTCCACCATGAGCGTGGATTTGCCCGAGCCGGACACGCCGGTGAGGCAGACGAATTTGCCCAAAGGAAATTTGACGTCAATATTTTTCAAATTAAATTCCGCTGCTCCCTTGATCAAAATACTCTTGCCATTGCCCGTACGGTATTTCTTCGGCGTTTCAATTTCCAATTTGCCGGACAGATATTGCCCGGTGAGAGAATTTTTGTTTTTTAGGATATCCGCCACTGTCCCTTCGGCAATCACCTCGCCGCCGTAGACTCCGGCTCCGGGACCAATATCAATCACATAATCAGCCGCGCGCATGATCGCTTCATCGTGTTCCACCACAATAGCGGTATTCCCCAGATCGCGAAGCTTTTTTAGGGTTTCAATCAATTTGTCGTTATCGCGCTGATGGAGGCCGATTGATGGCTCGTCAAGAATATACACCAAATCCGTGAGTGAAGAGCCGATCTGCGTGGCCAGACGGATGCGCTGCATTTCTCCGCCTGAGAGCGTCACGGTTGAACGATCAAGAGTGAGGTATTCCAGACCAACTTTGATAATATTCGCCAGACGCCGGGAAATCTCCTTGGCAATCGGCCGAGTCACTTTTTCTTCAATCAGAGTTAATTTGTCTTTCTTGTCTTTCACTTTGCCGACGAGCAAATCGTCTAGGAATTTAGCCAGATTATCAATTGGAATCATGACGACTTCGGCAATAGAAAATCCGCCCATAGTGACGGCCAGGCTCTCGGGCTTCAGTCTCTTCCCTTGGCAGGCAGGACAAGTGAAGACGCGCATGTAGTTTTCAATTTCTTTTTGCAGATATTCCGAATCCGTCTCTTGATGCTTTTTCTCCAGCCCCGGGATAACGCCCTGAAAGGTATGGCGTTCGCTCGCCACTTCATAGACCTCGTCGCCCGTGCCATAGAGAATGACATTCAATTGCTTGGGAGTTAATTTTTCTACCGGCAAATCCATGGAAAAGCCGTGCTTCCCCGCTGCCGCCTCCAAAATTTTGTAATTCAAAGATTGGCTGGCCGTAATCTTGATCCAGGGCTTGATCGCGCCCTGGGCCAGAGTCAGCCGGCGGTTGGGAATCACAAGATCCGCGTCTACCTCCAGCTTGGTGCCAAGGCCAAAACAACTCGGACAAGCGCCGTAGGGAGAATTGAAAGAAAAACTGCGGAGGTCAATCTCTTGCAGATTGAGGTTGCAATGCGGGCAGTAGAAATGCTCAGTATAAAAAACCTCTTCATTATTATCCAGCCGTTTTATGGCGATGAGGCCGTCAGAGAGATCCAGGCCGGTTTCAATGGCCTTGGAGAATTTTTTGGCTTCAGGGTTGAAATTATGATTTTTCAAAACCAAGCTCTTGTTCGGCACTTTCATTTGTTCAATGATCACTTCCAAAGTGTGCTCCTGGTCTTTGTCTATTAGCAAACTGCCCAAATCTTTCAAAAATTTTATTTCTCCATCCAGGCGCACTCGGGTATAGTTGGCTTTCTTGATTTTATCCAGGACAAAACCAAAATCCCCTTTCTTTTTGTAAATAATCGGCGAGAGAATGATAATCTCCGTGCCAAGAGGAATATCCAAAACTTTTTCAATAATTTGCCTGGCCGTGAGTTTCTTCACTTCCTCTCCGCATTTGGGGCAATGGGCTCGCCCGGCTCGGGCATAGAGCAGACGCAGATAGTCATAAATCTCAGTCACCGTGCCAACTGTGGAGCGAGGATTGTGCGAGACAGCGCGCTGGTCAATGGAGATCGTCGGCGACAGGCCTTCAATAGAATCCACGTCCGGCTTGTCCATCACTCCTATGAATTGTTTGGCATACGAAGACAAGCTCTCCACATATTGCCTCTGCCCTTCGGCGTAAATCGTATCAAAGGCCAAAGAAGACTTGCCCGAACCGGATAAGCCGGTGATCACCACCAGCTTATCCTTGGGTATTTCAATGTTAATATTTTTTAAGTTGTGAACTCTAGCACCACGAATTTTTATTTTTTTGTTCATAGATCCTTAACAAATTAAAACTATTAAAATCTGAGTCCCGCCCCGCCTTAATCTTATATTCAACCCTAAATTGTTGAACTAAGAAAGCCGAAGGCGACTCTGCGAGACAAAATTTATTTTATGAATTAAAAGTGAACAAGATTGAGGCGGGGTGGACACGAACACCGCGGATCTTGATTTTTTTTGCATAAAGTATTCAAAAGTAATTATATTGATATTTTGACTTTGTTTTATGTCATTCCGAACGGAGCCCGGGGCGAAGCGAGGAATCTAGTACCACGAATGTGGAGTTAGATTTCTCACTACGCTACCGCTTCGTTCGAAATGACAATTAACTATCCAAGGGTCTCGCCTTAATCTTTTTGTCTTCCAAAAATAAGCACCAAGTATTGAAATCCATTATACACCCTAAGTCAAGTCAAGGCAATACCTTGAGGTTCGGCCTCCAATTTGGAGGCCGAACCTCAAAACAAACAACCCCTAAAATAAAAAAACGCCCATTCATTGAATGGGCGCGGCTAGCAGCTTTATTCGAATCTGGCATACTTTTTTACAAGCTTTCTCTTGGCCTTCATTATTTTTTCTTCATTTTTCTGAATATAATCATCTAGAGCTTCCCGAACAAGCGCAGCCATGGATCTTCTTTCACTGTAACTCAGTAACCGAATGCTTTCATGCTGTTTTGCTGAAACTGCGGTAAATAATACACTCTTCGTGGATACTATCTTCTTGGTCATTTTCCCTCCTTTCTAGCAGATCCCTCTTCTGGGACTGAAAATACGAGAAATAACGCCTTTTAATCCAGCCAGCCTTGAAATTGCCGGTTGTTCTCTCGGGACAAGGTCGCCGCTATTCGGAAGATAAAGATTGGCAAACGATGGTGTCGGAACTTCTACCCGAAATTCCGGCCATTTTTCTCCCGGCCGCAACAGATTATTTTTTGCCTTTTCTTCATTTTCTTTCTTTTCTTCTTTTACTCTTTCCAGTCGAGCCTTCTCGACCTCATAGCCGGCCAAAATTTCCGGTATCAGTTTTTCCAGCTCTTTTGTTCCGAGGGCCAAAGCGACGGCTTCAGGGCTTTCGGCCAACGGCAGGCGGTCGCGGAAAAGTATCTTTTTCTTTAGCACGGCCTTTTCTTCTGCCCTGGTCTCTATCCACATTTCCCGAAGTTCTATTTTTTCTCTCACAAAACGAATCATGGTAACTCTGGGCGCGGAATAAAGATTTATTCCGGAGCTTTTTTCCGGAATATACGGCTTCATCTTTTCTCCTTTTTGCAAGAGGATCACTGTTTCCCTCCCGGGATCAACCTTGATGCTGATCCAATAAGTCTCAAAAGGCAAGCCCTTGATCTTGGGCGTTAGCACTCCCTCGGACCTATTTTCATTCCACTTGGTAGTGCAATTAACAAAAGTATTCTTGGCAGAAAACCTCACTCCCTTTTCTCCTCTCAGGTCTTCTTTTATGCCTGGTACCATCACCTTTACAAAATAATTCATTAGAACCTCCATTTTTTATTTTAGCTGATTTTAGCCTTGAAAAGAACGATCATCTCAAGCAATATCTAATCTTAACAAATTGTCCGGAATTGTCAACCCCGCCCCACCCGCGATAACGGCAAACAACAGAAGTCCGTAAACTATTTTCAATAATAAATGGCAACGGTTTAATCAATAAATTAACTAAACTGCGGACGGGGCTATCTTTGTTTTGCTCCTTGTTTGGCCTTGATCTCTATTTGTTCTTGGATAATACGCCGAAAAACATCAAGGGGAATGACACCTTCTATCTTCACTCCATCAATAAACCAGGTGGGCGTCCCCCGAACACCGGTAAAAAGACCATCGGCGCGATCTCTTTTTATTTTGCTTTCATATTTACCTGAATCAAAACAATTGGCAAATTGCACTTCATCCAAGCCTATTTCCGCTGCGTAAGCTTTGAGACTATCGATTGCTAAATTATCTTGATTTTGAAATAATTTGTCGTGGTAGGGCCAAAATTTCCCCTGTTCATTGGCGCATTCGCTCGCCAAGACTGCATTTTCGGCATTAGCGTGAATCTCGGAAATTGGAAAATGCCGATATTGATACAAGACCTTGCCGCCGAAAGTGTTGGTTGTTTCTCTGATGATAGGAAAGGCTTGGCGAGAAAAAGGACACTCAAAATCGGAAAATTCCACTATCGTTACTGGGGCATTTTTCAATCCTAATGTTGGATTATCGCTTGTCACCATATCGTATTTTTGGTTAGTTTCCTCTGACAAATTTTGCTGCAAGCTACTCTCGGTAAAATTTGCCGGAACGCTAATCTCCCCACTTTTTATCTTTTGCGCCAAAACCAAAATTCTGATACCAAAAAGTATTGCCAATAACAAAACTATAGCCGACAAGACCGTAAAAAAGAGACACCCTGGACGCTGATACCATTTTTTATTGAACATAAAAAGTCGTTTCGCCAATAACATTTTTACAAATTTATCTTTATTATAGCACAAAAAAGGCAAATCAAAAATTGACGCTGGCTATGCTCTATTTTATATAGAATAGACAGAAACATTGACAATAATTATTGTTCCTGATAAACTGTTATTAATTGTATTCTAACCATTAATTGTTTGGTTTTAGCCAAATCTAAGAACACATGACCAAGATACTGAATATTGTTCAAATTGTTATTCCTATTCTGCTCATTATTGCCATCCTGCTTCAACAGCGCGGCACCGGCCTCGGTGGAGCCTTTGGCGGATCGGGCGAAGTCTACCAGACCAAGCGCGGAGTAGAAAAAATTCTCTTTATTGCGACTATCATTCTCTCTATCATATTCGTCTTAGCAGCTTTTGCTAATATTCTCCTCTAAAGCATCTCTAACAAACTAGAGCTAATCTTCAATTTTGTGCTTCAATTTTTTGAAAAATTAAAAGCATTTGTTTCCAATTTTTTTATTGGATTCAAAAATATTTTTTCGCCTATTTTCCAAAGAGCGCGCAAGAATCCGCATGAATTCCAAAAAAATTTGGACAAAAAATTAATTTTTTCTCTTGGCAAATCGCGCTGGCCGAACATCAAACAAATAAAATATCTACCGCGAGTATTGGCGCCAAAAGAGAAAAAAATTATTAACGGCCTTGGTTTGGTTATTTTTGCCTGCCTGCTAGTGATTGTTTTTAATTTTTATCTAACCAACATAAAAATGGTGCCTGCTGCCGGCGGCGAATATGTCGAGGGCTTGGTTGGCAGTCCGCGCTATATCAATCCGCTTTTAGCTCAAAACAATGATGCTGATCTAGACATCTCCGCTCTCGTCTTCTCCGGTCTTTTTCGCAAAGATAAAGAGCTCGTACCCGTGTCAGACCTCGTATCATCCTACAATATTTCAACTGACGGCAAGGTCTACACCCTTTTCCTCAGGCAAGACGCTTTTTGGCAGGACGGCGAGACGCTATCAGCCGATGATATAATCTTTACTATCAATTCGATCCAAAATCCAGAATTTCGCAGCCCCTTGTCCTGGCGACTCACCGGCGTGACAGCGGAAAAAATTGACGACCATACAGTCAAACTTTCTCTGCTTGAACCCTATGGACCGTTCTTGGAAAATCTAACTTTCGGCATATTGCCGGCCCATCTTTGGAGTGAAGTACCGCCGATCAATGCTAATCTGGCAGAATACAATACCAAGCCAATTGGCTCCGGACCATGGCAATTCAAATCTTTAACCAAAGATAAGTTTGGCAATGTGCGGTCATACACCTTGGTTAGAAATGAAAAATATTATGGACAAAAACCTTATATCAACAAAATTACTTTTAAATTCTATTCGGATTTCCCCAGCCTGGTTGACGCTTTGAATAGCAAGGAGATAGAGGGCTTATCCCTCCTACCCAAGGAATACAGAGAAACAATAAAGAACAAGAATGCCAAGTTTTATTCTTTTGAATTGCCGCAATATACCGCATTATTTATCAATCCGCAGCATAATGATATTTTGAAAGACAAAAATATCCGCCAAGCCCTGGCCTATGGCATTGACCGAGAAAAAATTTTGGCGGAAGTATTGAAAAGTGAAGGGCAGTTGGCCGATGGTCCGATCATGCCCGGCTTCTCGGGATACAATCCTGATATAAAAAAATATGCTTACAGCCAAGCTACAGCCAAAGAGCTTTTGGATAAAACCAACTGGAAGCCGGACGGAACAATAAGAAAAAACAAAACTAAAGAACTGGAAATAAACCTGGTCGCCGTGGACCAGCCGGAAAACAATAAAACAGCCGAACTGATCAAAAAAAACTGGGAAGCTCTTGGCATCAAGGTAAATCTGGAAATTGTTTCCGGGACGGAAATCCAAAAAGATATTATTGCGCCCAGGTCGTACGATATATTGCTTTATAGCGAAGTCACGAGTAATGATCCCGACCTATATCCTTTTTGGCATTCATCGCAAGTTCGCGATCCCGGCCTCAATCTGACTAATTTACCCAATCGCCATGGCGACGAACTGCTGGAAACAGCTAGAACAGCCCAAGACCGCGCCACGCGCGACAAAAATTACACCCAATTCCAAACTATTTTGGCCGAAGATCTGCCGGCGATTTTTCTTTATTATCCCACTTATACTTACCTAGCGGACAAAAAAATAAAGGGTTTGGACCAGGAACACATTATTGTCCCGGCCGATCGTTTCATCGGCCTGGCTAATTGGTATATCAATACCAAAAGGTCCTGGAAATAACCTCTCTCCACTCCTTCTTACCGCCAAAAACGCGGATTAAATTTCTAATTATTTTAATTGACCTAATATCTAAAAAATGGCAAATAACAAATTTCTAATGTCAAAATTTGATATCGAGACATTGGGATTTTATTAGACATTAGAAATTTGGAATTAGAAATTTTTTTCTCGCTTTAACTAAACTAAAAAATTTAACAAAACGCTACTATTAATCAACTTAAAATATATAACTAAATGATGTTCTACAAAAAACCACAACCAAAAAATCACTCGCGCCGGCCTTTGGCCAAACGCGCAATCCATCGCCCAACCGGCGGTGAAAACAAACTAAAAATCATCCCTCTCGGCGGCATGGAAGAAGTCGGCCGAAATATGACCATTTTTGAATATGGGAATGATATTATAATCCTGGACATGGGACTGCAATTCCCTGAAGAAGATATGCCGGGTATTGACTATATCATCCCTAATATTGACTATCTAAAAGGCAAAGAGAATCGGATCCGGGCGGTAATCTTTTCCCATGGCCACATGGATCATATTGGCGCCGCGCCAATACTCTTGGAACGCCTAGGCTTCCCCATGATTGTCGGCCGACCGCTCACTCTCGCGCTCTTGAAACACCGCCAAGAAGACTACAAACCCAATTCAACCAAGAGCCTCAAAATCATGCAGATAAACAGCCTCAATGATGTCATAAAACTGGGCGTTTTCACTATCAAATTTTTCCAAATTGACCATTCGGTCATGGACGCTGTGGGCATGATCCTTGAAGCGCCGACCGCTACGGTCGTGCATTTGGGCGACTGGACGCTCGAAAGAAACGAGGCGGGCGAGGCAACTCTGGATTATACTTTCCTCTCGCAATTGAAACGTCCTATTGTCCTCATGAGTGAAAGTTTGGGCGTGATTGATGTTCGGCCGAGCACCACCTCCCCGGAGATGAAAAGGAATCTTACGAAGATTCTGTCCGAAGCTCAGGGGCGCGTCATTATCGGCACTTTCGCTTCCCAGATTGAACGCTTGGACTGGATTATTGAAGCCTCGGAAAAGCTTGGTAAGAGGATTGCTGTAGACGGCTATAGCATGAAAATCAATATTGAAATCGCCCAAAAACTGGGCTATATCAAAGCGCGCAAAGGCACACTAATCAAAATTGACGAGATCCATAATTATCCGGATAACAAACTGGTCATTCTTGTCACCGGCGCCCAGGGCGAAAGCAATGCTGTTTTCTCCCGCGTCATTACCGGCTCCCATCGTCATTTGAAGATCAAGAAGAGCGATACCATTATCTTCTCTTCCTCAATCATCCCGGGCAATGAACGGAGCATTCAAAAAATGAAAGACGGCATCTACCGCCAATCGGAAAACGTCATCCATGGCGAGATCATGGACATCCATGTCTCGGGCCATGCCAATCGGGCAGACAATATCCAAATGCTTCGCCAAATCAGGCCTGACTACTATATTCCGGTCTATGCCTATCACTATATGTTAGCTGAAGCATCCAAGATGGCCAAAAGCATTGGCTTCCCGGCAGAAAAGATTCTCCTCCTGGACAATGGCCAAATCGCGGAATTTGATCAGCATGGCGGACGAGCGACCGAGAAGAAAGTTCGCACCGACTACGTCTTTGTAGATGGATTAGGCATTGGCGATATCTCCCATGTCGTGCTCCGCGACCGGCAAGTCATGGCCGAAGATGGCATGATCGTCATCATTGCCACCATCAATACCCGCACCGGCAAACTGAACGGCAACCCGGACATCATCTCCCGCGGTTTCGTCTACATGAAGGAACAAAAAGAATTGATTGAAAAAACCCGCCACAAAGTGAAGAAGATCTGCGAGAGCTATAATAAAGAAAGTCCGGCTTTTGAAGACAGCATCAAAAATGAAATCAGAAACCAGATCGGCGAATTCCTCTACAAGCAGACTGAGCGCCGGCCCATGGTCTTGCCGGTGGTGATCAAGGTGTAATCATTAAGAAACTCTAACCGTCAAGAAACTAAGTTTCCTATAGGAAACTTAGTTTCTTTTTATACGCTTCGGAAAATAACAAATTGATCGGGCGGTTGTCAAAGGAAGAATATCGTAAAAAATTAAAGGAATTTACCGAGGGGTGTATAAATAATATTTAACGCAAACAAAAAAAGCCCGGCGAAACGCTGGGCTTTTTGGTTTAACAAAATATAAATATTTAAAATCCCTTAGTATATTCGCCTGTTGCTTCTTTTTCCTCTCTTTCTTCCCTTCTTTGCCTTGCTTTTATTGCGCCTGCCTTTTTATCATCTCCTATTGATGCATATACTTTTGCAAGTGTTTCAAAATTTGGATGTGGGAGTTTTTCTGCTTCTCGTAATAA
>Ga0172379_10012138_pt1 | contig 10132 bp, 11 predicted proteins | sample GrowelOW334metaG_FD_119756 | JGI IMG/M metagenome (GOLD analysis project Ga0172379, IMG submission 119756) | Groundwater microbial communities from an aquifer near a municipal landfill in Southern Ontario, Canada - Groundwater well OW334 metaG | ecosystem: Environmental > Aquatic > Deep...
ATTAAATCAAAGCTTAGAGTTTCTTCTGGGTTTTCCGGATCGGCGTAACTGTACCAAGCACGCTTTTTAGTGGGAAAATGGGTAATAAAAACCATTTCACTTCCGGTAGTTTCTGTTGACCAGCGACAAATTTCTCGCTCGCCTTCTGGGTCCATATCCAATTCATTTCGGACATCCCGGCCAGATCGCTCTGAAATAATAGCTAAAGCTTCGGTTAATTTAATAACAGGTGTCTTTGCAATTGTTTTGGGAATTGTAATGTTGTATTCAGCTAAAATATCCGGATGTTTTTCCTGAACCTGTTTGAAAATTGACTTAACAACACTATCAGCAAGTAATACAACATCCATCCAGCTATCAATAAAACCCATTTCAACATCAAGAGATACATATTCGGTTAAATGTCTAGTGGTGACTGATGGTTCGGCACGATAGGCATGTGCAATTGTAAAAGCCCGCTCATAGGCACCGACCATAATTTGTTTATATAGTTGTGGACTTTGAGCCAAAAAGGCCCGATAACCAAAATAGTTAACGGGAAAGACTTGAGAGCCTCCTTCCGTGGCGGTAGCAACGATAGTCGGAGCGTGAAATTCTGTAAAATCGTTAAAAATTAGATAGTCTCTGAATGCTTGAGTGATAGTAGCCTGAAGTGTAAAAATATCGCGAGTTTTTTTGTTTCTTAAGGAGGCACTTCGATAATCCAGTAAGATTGGCAGTGAAGCGTTCAGATCTGTTTGGTGGACATCAAAAGGCAGGTCTTGTGCCGGAGATAAAACAGTAAAACTATTTACTTCTAGCTCTACTTTACCGGTACTGATTTTGTCGTTAAAATATTTTTCATCTCTTGAACGAACGGTTCCAGAAACTTCTACGGCTGATTCTTCTTTTACTAAACCGAGTTTTTTGTCCGCGACAATCTGTATTATGCCACTTCTATCCCTAATATCGGCAAATACTATCTGGCCATGACTTCGGACACTGTTGACCCAACCTTTGATTAAGACTTCTTTGCCAATAAATTTTGGTATTTCTGCTATTAAAGTGCGTTTCATAGTTAGTTAAATAATAAACTAAAAAAGCCGGCGTGTGCCGGCCGAAATCTAAATAAGTTAGTTTTCGTGCTCCGTTAATTACGACACACGTTACTTGATTATACGGTTAAGTTTCCGGAGGGGTCTAGTTTCTTTTGGATTTCTTCCCTCGGCTTGGTGGTGTTGGCACCTAATAACGCCTTGAAATATTTTACAACAGAATTTCTTTAATTACCAGTTGTGGGGTAGTGGTACCGTTCCAGGTGTTGGATTGGAGGTGGGCGACGACGTCGATCGTATCCCCTACTTTTAACTGTGAGTCCAGGTCGCCTTTTTTAAAGGCAATGGCGGAGGTGGAAATATTTTCGGTGGTTTTGGTTTGAGGATCGTCGAGTTGAAGTTTTAGGTGCTGGCCGTCTGAACCGAGTAATCTTTTACTAACAATCTTGATTTTTTTAAATAAAAATGAAGGTACGGGGTTGTCAATACCAAACGGTGCAAACTTGTCAAGTTGGTTAGCTAGTTTGACAGAAACGGCGTTTAAATTCATTTGGGTATCAACTGTGATTGATGGGGTTAATTTTTTAGTTTTTAATTTAAGATTGATTATGGTGGTAATTTCTTTTTTAAATTTCGGGATATTTGAGGTTTTAATAGTAAAGCCGGCGGCGGTAGTATGGCCACCAACGTCGACTAATAGTGATGAACATTGGCGCAAAACATCAATAATATTGAGTTCTTTAATTGAGCGACAAGAACCTTTGGAAATTGCCTCACTTTGGGAAATAATTATTGATGGTAGGTAATATTTTTCGGTTAATCGACCGGCTAAAAGACCAATAATTCCCGGTAAAAATTCATTTTGGGAAACAAAGATTAGACGATTTTTATTTCCTTTTATGGCGTTTTCGGCTAATAGTAATGATTCCTGTTGTAGAGACTGGCGGTCTTTGTTGTAGGCGTCCAAGACTGCCGCGTATTTTGAAGCTTGGTCCGGTGTTTGGCTACAAAGTAAACGGAGAGCGTCGGTGGGATTTGATAACCGGCCAACGGCGTTTATCCGGGGGCCAAGAATAAAACCCAAATCTGACGCAGTTAGATCGTCTTGTTTAATTCCGCTAATTTGAATAAGTTTTTTGATACCAGGGTTGGGATTTAATCGTAATTGTTGAAGTCCATGAACGACAAGACTCCGATTAATCCCAATTAATGGTAAGCAATCGGCAACGGTACCAAGGGCAACCAAACCAAGATTTGCGTTTTGATCAAACTTTTTGGCTAAGATCCAGGCAAGAGCACAACCGGAGACTAGAGTGGAATGGATTAAAGCTGTAGAATTTAGTGCTTTTGTGTCTTTAAGATGATGGTCGGTGACGACGACATCTGTGCCGGTTGCAATTATTTTTTTTATTTCCTTACCGGCAACAATACCATTGTCGACTGTCACCAATAGAGAGAAAGACTTATTTGTTTTTTGTTGAAATTTAAAAAAAGAATCGGCTTTCAGACCATAACCGTCGGTTTCGCGATCAGGAATAAAGGGGACGACTTGGGCGCCGACAGAAATTAAAGATTTCCATAAGATACAGGTGGCAGTAATTCCATCAACGTCATAATCGCCGTAAATAAGGATATTTTCTTTGTCTTTTATGGCTCTATTTATTCGATTAAAAGCGATGTTGAATTGTCTTTGGTTTATTTTGTAGTCGCTATTTTTGTATGTTTGGGGATGAGGAGGTGTAATAAAATCTTTTATTTCTGATTTTTTAAAATGGCGATTTTTGAGAAGTAGAGTAAAAATGTCCTGAAGAGAAGTGGTTTTGGTTATTATTAAATCAGAATTAAGGATTAAATTAGGGGAAGACATTGATGATAATTTTACACGAGTTTGGTATACTTCAGAAGTTTAAATTAATAAGTTTTAGATAAAAGGAGAAATTCATATGGCTAAAAAATTATTCGTTGGTAATTTACCGTTTACGGCTGATGATGCCCAATTAACCACACTGTTTGGTCAGTATGGGACTGTAGTTTCAGCTAATGTAGTTTTTGATAAATTCACTAAAAGAAGTAAAGGCTTTGGTTTTGTGGAATTTACAACTGAAGAAGAAGCGGCTGCAGCAATGCAGGCTTTGGATCAATATGAAATGGATGGACGGAAAATTGCGGTTAAAGAAGCACTGCCAAGACCGGAAAGACCAGTAGAGGCGCCTCAAGCATAACAGCCAAACCCTTCCCCTACCCCTTCCCTTGACAGGGCAGGGGAAAAATGGGATAGAATAGGCTTATGGATGACAAGAAAATTGTAATTCCGGAAAAGGTAAAAAAAATAATTGAGACGTTTCAGAAATCAGGAGCTGAAATTTATATAGTTGGTGGGGCTGTCAGGGACTTACTGTTAGGTCGGGAAGTGAAAGATTGGGATTTTACCAGTAACTTAACACCGGAGGAAATGAAGAGATTGTTTCCTAAAAATAGTTTTTGTAATAATGTGTTTGGAACGTTTAGTGTTGTTGGAGAAAATAAAGAGGTTTTTGAGATAACAACTTATAGAACTGAATTCGGTTACAGTGACAGCCGGCACCCGGATCAGGTTAAATGGGGTAAAAGTTTGGAAGAAGATTTACAAAGAAGGGATTTTACGATTAATGCTATGGCGATTCAAATCCCTCTGGCCTCCGGCCATCTCCCTTTGAAAAAGGGAGAAAGCCAAATAAAACTAATTGATCTTTATAGTGGTGTGGAAGATTTAAAAAAGAAATTGATCAGGGCGGTGGGGAGTCCGGGTGAGAGGTTTGGTGAGGATGCACTAAGAATGATGAGAGCAATTCGCATTGCAACCCAATTGGAATTTGTGATTGAAGAAAAAACATTTGAATCGATTCAGAAAAATGCCGGATTGATCAATAAGGTGTCCGGTGAAAGGATTAGGGATGAACTATTTAAGATATTAATATCGGATAATCCTACTGAAGGAATTAAGATGCTGAAAAATTCAGGATTGTTAAAAGAAATAATGCCGGAATTATTGGAGGGGGTGGGAATGATTCAAAAAGGCCATCATATTTATGAGGTGTTTGAGCATAATTTGAGAGCGTTATCTAATTGCGAGAGTGTCAATCCGATTACCCGACTGGCCTGTTTGTTACATGATGTGGCTAAACCAATGGTGGCCAAGGGTGAGGGAGAAGCCAGAACATTTCATAATCACGAAGTGGTTGGCTCAAGAATTGCAGTAAAAATAGGAAAACGGCTACGATTTTCAAATAAAGAACTGGATCAGTTATTCAGATTAGTCAGGTGGCATATGTTTACTGTAGGTGAAACTCAAACTGACAAAGCAGTCAGACGATTTATTCGAAATGTGACGCTGGAATATATTGACGAAATGATTGCCTTAAGACGGGCAGATAGAATCGGGTCGGGAGCAAAAGAAACCAGCTGGCGGTGGGAATTGTTTAAGAAAAGAATCGAGGAAGTGCAAAAACAGCCGTTTTCGATTAAAGATCTAAAGGTTAACGGCGAGGATGTGATGAAAATATTAAAAATTAAACCCAGCCGGAAAGTCGGCGAGGTTTTAGAAGCAATATTCAAAGAAGTCGAAGACAAACCGGAGTTGAATGAGAGAGAAGGGTTGTTGGAAAAAATACGGGAAATGATATAATGACTTATGAGTTTAAGAACAATTGTGTTTGAACCTCCTTATTGCAGAAGATTTAGATATGCAAAGCCAGAAGAAACACTCGGTGTGGTTTTTGATGGAAATAGACCCGTTTCTGTAAACCAGCGGGTATTTTTTTCGGATGTGGTTTTTAGAAGTCATTTTGGTAACGAGGATCAGTTGACAGTTTTAAAAACGGTGGAAGCCGCGTTAGCTCAAGGTTGTGAAATTAGATTGGTAAGACAATAATTTTTATTTTTTATTTCTTTTCCAAAGTAAGACTAGAGGGATGGCGACGCCGGTAGAGGAGTAAGTACCACAGACAACACCGATGAGAAGGGCTAGGGCAAACCATCTCGTCGTATCGCCACCAAGTAGCACCAAGGCTAAAAGCATAAAAATAACGGTCATAGAATTATTGATTGAGCGAACTATAACTTCGGAGACCGCCTGATTGGCCATCTCGACCCAACTTAGATTATAACTAGTTCTTTTTAATTCGCGGATACGATCAAAAGTGACGACAGTATCATGAACTGAAGCGGATAATGTGGTCAGCAAGGCAGTAACAAATAAAGCATCAACCTCGGCTCCTAAAAAATGGCCTAGAAGTGAGAAAGCTCCAACCAAAATAATTGAGTCATGAAACATGGCTAGAACTGCAGAAGCACCAAAAGTTAGATCTTTAAAACGACTGCCGATAAACAATAAAAGCGCGATTGAAGATAAAATAATGGCATAAATTGTTTTTTGAAGTAATTCTTTGCCTAAAGATGGCCCTAAAGTCTCGAAACGTAATTCCTGGAAATCTTTGTCAATAGTTTTAATTGAATTATCCAAAGCTACTTTTTGATCCTGGTTGATATTGGCGAATTTAAGAAGATATTTGTTGTCGCCTTCAGCAGTGACGGAAGAAAGTTGAATTTTTTCTGTATCAAATATTTTTTGAATAGGATCGGAGTTTTTTAAATTAGGAACTTTTAACTCCCAAACAGTACCGCCAACAAAATCAATACCTTTGACAAAACCCCATTTGACGATAGAAAAAATGGAAACAGTTAGAAGTGACAAGGAAATTAAATAAAAAAGTGGCCTAAATTTCATGATGTTCATATATTATTTTTCCCCCGAGCTAAAACACGTAATAAATTTCTGGTGACAAAAACTCCGGTAAAAATACCAATGGCAATACCAAGTATCAGGGTGATAGCAAAACCACGAACCATACCGGATGTATTTAGAAATGGCCAATTTAAAGGATTAAACAGAATTAAGCCGGTGATAATAGTACAGGCGTTAGCATCTTTGATTGAGTCCCAGGCCCGGCCAAAACCCAATTCCATAGCCTGATTCCAGGCTTTGCCTTTTCTGATTTCCTCGCGCATTCTTTCAAAGATAAGGATATTACTATCAACTGCCATACCTATAGATAGGATAAAGCCGACAATGCCGGGGAATGTTAGCGTTACCGGAATAAGTCGATATAGACTTAAAGTTATCAGGCCGTAAATTATTAAACCAATAACTGAAATAAAGCCTAAATAGCCGTAGTTACCGATCATGAATATAGAAACAACCACCAAACCGACTATGCCGGCTTTAATACCTTTATCAATGGATTCTTTGCCTAAAGTGGCCCCAACTTGAGTTTGTTGGATAAGTTTGATGGGTAAAGGTAGGGCGCCGGCGTTTAATTGAGCGGCTAAAGTTTTGGCTGTTTGAAGATCAAAACTACCGTTAATCACGGCTTTGCCGTCAATAATCTCGACCTGAACTACCGGTGCAGATACAATTTGATCATCTAAAAAGATGGCAATTTTTTTATTTAAAAATTCTTTGGTGGCTTTGGCAAATAATTTAGTACCTTCATTATCAAATTCAAGACTGACTTCCGGCTCGGAAGTGTTGGGGCTAATTTGAGCGGCAGCACGGACTAAATTTGAGCCGGTAAGACCGGTATCTTTAAAATAATCTTCGATTTTAGCGGACGCTGTAGCTTCTGGAGGTAAATCAACGACTCCCTTGAAAGTCAACTGGGCGGTCTGACCAATTAAACTGATGGCTTGATTTATGTCGGTAACTCCCGGTAACTCAATAACAAGTCGGTATTTATCGGCCTGTTTTGAAAGTTGGACATTAGCCTCACTTACACCAAACAAATTAACCCGACGCTCAATATTGCTTTTGAGAGCATCAAGAGCCGATGTTAAATCGGATTTGTTTAATTTGGTCGTGTCGATATCGTAAATCAACGAAGCGCCGCCGGCTAAATCAAGGCCATATTTAAGGTCAAAATTTTTGGTGATAGTGGCTGAACCTAATTTAAAGTTTAAATTTGGTCGATAAAAAGTATGGTTCCAGTTAAAATTTGCCAAATGAATATTTATCGGTAGTTGGTTTGGTAAATTAATTATTATCGTGAGAAAAGTTAAGCCGATAATTGTCCAAAATATTCTTTTAGTCTTGGCAATATTAGGAGAGGTCATAGTTGGTCTTTGACGGTTGATTTATCCATAAAAGAAAGTTGACGGGGGTGACCGGAAAAGGCAAATGTTAAGGATGATCGGCTTTTATTAATTTTTATCTGAGCCAGATCGCCCTCTTTAATGCCAAAATCTTTAATGACTTTGGAGGGTATGGTAATGGCTAGGCTATGCCCGGTTTTGATAACTTTTCTTATTTTATCCATTAATTTTACCCAAATCTTCTGAACTGCCAATTATAACAATCGGACAACTCAAAAAAAAGTCGATAATAAAAGGATCACGTTTAGATTTTCTGATTTGTAATTCTGTTCGGTCTATAATCATGTAATTAATTTCTCTACCCTGGAGTTTTTCCTCATCTTTAATCAAAGAATCGACCTCATTGATAGAAACATCACCAACTATTATAAAATCGACCGAATCGGACTTTTGGGTGCCAACTAAAAACCCGTAACTACAGACAAATAGTTTAATAGAGCCGAGTTTCTCTTTTTTTTCCTGAAGGGTTGCTCCTAAACCGACTGATTTATGAGCCAAAACCACAAGATCATTAAAAACCGGTGCCTGATTGTTGGCTTGATAATAAAGGCGATTACCGCGCCATTCCGAACTTATCAGGCCGGCTTTTTTTAAATTTTCAAGCTCGTGCCGGACTGAATTAATTTCTTCATCGATTTTTCTGACTAATTCCCGAACATAGAACATGTTTTTAGGAAAATAGAAAAAGGTATCGATCAATTTTCTTCTGGTTTCCGAGACAAATAGGTACTTAAGACTGCTTTGGGCCTTCATAGCTAACTGTTGAATTTATAGGTAAAATTTCGACCCAAATAAGCCCCGGGACAAAATTAACTTCTTTGCCTGATTTGTCTTTGTATATAGTTCTGGCCACCCGGGTGGGTTTTGACCAGGTAATGTCGTCTTTAGTACCATTTCGAAAAACCATGCCGGTACCGGAACCAACGACTTCATACAAATTATGCATATGGATATCGATTGATCGACTCTCTTTGGTATATTGGATGACGATATTTTTGGCGGTAAGTTGAGTGCCGGTATTAAAATCAAGGTGAGGTTTGCCGCCATTTGTCCGTGAATAGGAGTTGGCAGAACTGTTGTATTGCCAAAGGACTGAATAATTGTCGTTCTTACCCCAAAAATCAAGTGAAATGGTAGAGGCGTCCTGGATTTCTGATTTGACGTCTTTTTGATTAAAAGACCAAGATCGAAACGACTTATCCCAAGGTTTGTTGTTAACGATTGTCATGTTGGTTAAGCCACGCGACTCAGCAATATTCCACAGTTCGGTAGTAGAACAATACATGGTATGTTCGGTGGCCCTTTCATCACCGGTTCTTTCCGGTTCACGACGGCAAACTTTATATGGCAAAGAAAACTGGCTTAAATCCCCCCAAGTACCTTTATTATTCCAGCCATAACTTGATATCTGTTCTACTGCTAAAGCTTTTTTATTAGTGGTACACGGTCCTGCTTGACGCCCAGTAACCGGATCCATAGGAGCAGAGCAATTTGCACCGCCAACATGGGTATAGAGAGGATAATCGGAGTATTCAGAGGCGAGGTCGAGAAAATAGGTGCGAGCTGATCGAACCGGTCCGACGTCATAACGACCAGGTTTGGCAGAGAGAATATTACAATAAAACATGGCCATAAAACGGGTAATACCACCTTCAGCCACAGCCTCATAAATAATGTCAGCATTTTGGAGTCCCGATTGGGGTCGGGCATCAGCATGATTTTCAATCATTACAGCTAACGGGCGTCTTTTTTGCCAAAGATCTTTTTCTTCTTTGGTAAAGAGTTGACCATTAAGGGGACAAACTTCGGTTTTGGGACCGGCAAAAGTTATAACACCGGTTTTTTTGTTTTCGGTTGGTGTAGTTTGAGTTTGGTTTTGGGGAGTATCGGAGTTGGTTTTATCAACAGGCAGAAAATAAGAGAAGAGATAATAGGAGACTCCGGTCAAAAACAAAAATAAACCTATGTAAATTGATGATTGTAATATTTTTGAATTCATACCATTTTTACTAATCTTTAATCATTAATTTTGACAAAGCCGACTTTTCTTCTGAAGAGAATACGGCACCATCTTCTTCTCCGCGTTTGACGGTTTTAGCGTAAACCCGAGTTATGTCACGATGATGTAATGAAGTAATAATAACACCTGAATCTGACTTGTCAAGAGACAGAGGATAAAGCTTTGGTCGCCACCAACATCATCAAAAGGATTGAATCTGGTTAGACTGATTTTGGTATCTCCAAGGTCATTAGTATTAATATCTGTTGCTTTACTTTTGGTTTTATTTTTCTTATAAACTAAAAAGGTTAAATATAATAAACCTAAAAAGTTAATAATGGTTATTATAATTAGCAAGCTGGATGTCATTTAAATATTGTAACAAAAGATTGTGGTATACTGCCGTTTAGGGATATGTTAGATACAAAATATATAAAAAAAGATTTACTAAAGAGTTTTATATTGAGTATATTTTTGATTTCTGCGGTGTTTTTGGTTAAATATTTTCGCTTATTTTAATTATTATTTGTTTTTAGGAGGTGAAAAACCATGGCTACAGTTAATTTTTATTGCGTAAAATGCAAAGCATCTAAATCTTTAGATGGTGGTAAAGTTCAAAAAACCACTTTAGGTAATGGACGACCAGCTGCAAAAGGTGTTTGTCCTGATTGTGGTACCGGAATGTTTAAGATCTTGTCGGCTGCCGATGCTGCAGCTTGATAGTTAAAAAAAATCCCCCCGATGTGATATTGGGGGGATTTTTTTGGAAAAATAGGGCTACTTCAGAGTAGTTGAAGGATCAAGTCCGCTGTTGCACCGGACAGGAAAGTCCGAACCACAAAAAGCAGGAAATCCAAAAAATAGGATCCCGAGTGATCGGGAGGCAATGCTACAGAGACGAGAAATATGAAAC
>Ga0172379_10012139_pt1 | contig 10131 bp, 10 predicted proteins | sample GrowelOW334metaG_FD_119756 | JGI IMG/M metagenome (GOLD analysis project Ga0172379, IMG submission 119756) | Groundwater microbial communities from an aquifer near a municipal landfill in Southern Ontario, Canada - Groundwater well OW334 metaG | ecosystem: Environmental > Aquatic > Deep...
GATGTTTCCCATATCGAGACCGGCCACAAGTTTTCCGTCGTGAAGAAAAATATCGACATCATAACGGTCATAAAAAGAGTGGTGGGTAGCAATACGATCTGCAACGGGATTTGCGGCATAAAGATAGAATTGGATAAGAAGATGCCTTCCAGATTAGCTGTTCCGATTGATGAGAAGAAAATCGAGCAAGTGTTCATTAATCTGTTAAACAATGCGGTCAAATATTCCGGCAAAGGCAAGAAGATAATTATTTCCGCCAGCAGGATCGGCGGCGAGGCGTATTTTTCCGTCAAGGATTTCGGTTTGGGCATACCGAAGCGCCAGCAGCATCGTATCTTTGAGAAATTCTTCCGCGCTGACAATATCGCCACGACTTCTCAGGAAGGGACAGGCTTGGGGCTGTATATCGCCAAGAGCATCGTTGAAGCGCATGGCGGCAAGATCAATTTAGAATCGAAGGAGAATAAAGGCACGACTTTTTACTTTACATTGCCGTTGAAATGAATTTGAGTTTTTCTCCCCCTTTTTCAAAGGGGGAGCTAGAGGGGGTTTAATTAGATGCCATACATATTCAATAAACCAATACAAAAACAGCTTCGTCAAAAACTACTAAGCGAATCGCCGCGAGCAGAAATTATCTTGTGGCAGAAATTGCGAGGTCGACAAATCAGGGGTTTAAAATTTCATCGCCAATATGGAATCGGAAACTTTATCGTTGACTTCTATTGTCCGGAAATTGAATTGGTAATTGAAGTTGATGGCGATACCCATTATCGGCCCGATGCAGTAATAAATGATGAATTAAGAACTAAAATAATATCAGCGTCAAATTTAAAAGTATTGAGATTTGATAATAATGATATTTATAGGAATATTGAGAGAGTTTTGGATAGAATTTATGAAGTAGTTAATCTTTCACTAAACCCCTTCTAATCGTTCCAGTGTCAGAGCTGAATGCTTCCTATGGTCGCATTCATCTACGCTCGATTACTCGCTTCTGACCTTTGCTTCGCAACCCTTTGAAAAAAGGGAGGAAAAAATGCACAAATGAATACGCTCCGCAGGGATTGGACCTTGCGGAGCGTGTTTTGAAAAAAAGTACGGGGAGTTAATTGCGAGGTCGGGCAAAGTTTACGACATTGCCGATCTCGCTGTTATCGAGCTCATCACTTTCCACATAATCATGATGCCGAATTGCGATGAACTCGATGATCATGCCGGCAATCAGCGTCATGCCGGCAATGGAGGAAACGAGGTATGCTGCCCTGAGCATGTTGGCATCTTGCGTCAATATGTCCAACACATTCAGCGCAAGCCACATAAAGGGGAAGCACCCGCCGATGATAATCACGGCATGCCAGAGCAGAGAGTCACTGATCTGGCACTCGACCCAATCGGCGATCTCTTGCCCGGTGTGGAATACGAATGCCACTGCCCATATGCCGAGGAAGCAGATCGCTCCTAGGCCGGTGACGAACATGCCGTTTCACAATCCGCCGAACTCTTGATCGAGCATCGCCAGTGTCGCGGAAACGACTGCCATAACGAGCCCGGCGCCCAACATGCGATTCGCGTCTTGCTGATTCATTTTTTCCTCACTTTCTTTGTTTTTTTAGTTGTTTTTACGGTACGATCTAGCCACAAAGCTATTATACCAATATAGCACATATGACATATTTTGTCAAGTGATAAAGGACGATTTATCCACTTTTATATTATAAATTAGCCTATTTTAGCTAAAATTAATTAACGATATTTTACTAAAATGTGCTAATAGCGTATCATTAATTTATTAGTATCTTATTTAAATTCTTAATTCTTAATTCATAATTCTTAATTAATATTGTGGATTTGTTTGACTTAAAATCCAATAAAGACGCGCCGCTGGCCGACAGATTGCGGCCGCAGACGCTAAGTGAATTCGCCGGGCAGAAGGACCTTATCGGCGAAGGCAAGCTGCTGCGCCGCTTGATCGAAAGCGATCAGATTCCGTCGATGATTTTTTGGGGGCCGCCTGGAACGGGCAAGACCACTTTGGCGCGGATAATCGCTAACCTTACTGGAGCGGAATTCATCCAATTTTCCGCGGTCTCTTGCGGCGTCGCCGATCTGAAGAAAATAATCGTCGCTGCCAAGGATCTGCAGAAATTCCATCAGCGCCGCACCATACTTTTTATCGACGAAATCCATCGCTGGAACAAGGCTCAGCAGGACGCGCTTTTGCCGCATGTGGAAGATGGCACAGTCATATTGATCGGCGCCACGACGGAGAATCCCAGCTTCGAAGTCAATTCGGCGCTTCTGTCGCGCAGCCGCGTTTTTGTCTTGAGTCAGCTGGATGAATCCGACTTGATGCAGATATTAACCAGCGCTTTGGCGGACAAGGAAAAGGGCTTGGGCAATTTAAAAATCAAAACCGATGATGAGGTCTTGAAATATCTGGCGGTACTGGCTAACGGCGATGCCCGAACCGTGCTGAATGTTTTGGAGTTGGCGGTCAAGGCGACAAAGCCGCTCAAAAATGGTATAATCAAACTCAATAAGGAAAAGATCCGCGAGTCATTGCAGAAGAACGCGCATTTGTATGACAAGACGGGCGACCAGCATTACAATATCATTTCCGCTTTGCATAAATCTTTGCGCGGCTCTGACGCTGATGCGGCGCTGTATTGGCTGGGACGAATGCTTGCTGGCGGCGAAGATCCGCTGTATATCGCCAGGCGCTTAGTGCGGTTCGCTTCCGAGGATGTCGGCCTGGCTAATTCAAAGGCTTTGGAGCAGGCGGTGGCCGGTTATCAGGCAGCTCACTTCATCGGCATGCCGGAATGCAATGTCATTCTGGCGCAAGTCGTCGTCTATCTCGCCAAGTGCAAGAAAAGCAATGAGCTTTATGCGGCGATTAATGAGGTGATGAGCGACGTCAAGATTACCATGGACGAGCCCGTGCCGATCCATTTGCGCAATGCGCCGACGAAATTGATGAAGAATCTGGGCTATGGCAAGGATTACAAGTATTCGCCGAACTTCAATTACGAGGAGAAACAGGAATATATGCCGGAAAAATTAAAAGGCAAGAAATATCTGAAATAAAATTATCTCGTTTAATAAATTTTAAATTCCATTAACTCATTTTATGATAAGAGAAAAAACAGTCGGGGTCATACTATTCCGCAAAAATCCGGATATCGGCATCCAATATTTAGCCTTGTATCTGAGAAATGACTATTGGAATTTTCCGAAAGGGCATGTGGAGGATGGCGAATCCGAAATAGAAACGGCCATGCGTGAAGTCTATGAAGAAGTCGGAATTAGGAACTTGAAGTTCATAGACGGCTGGCGCCAGCAGACGCAATTCATTTATAAGGAGACTCATCGGGAAAAGCCGGAGTTGATCCGCAAGGATCTTATGTTGTATCTGGCCGAAGCCGACATGAAAACCGAAATCAAGCTGCTGATAAAAGAAGGCGAAGGCGAGAAGATCAATGGTTATGCCTGGCTGGATTTTAAGACGGCTTTGAAATATTTGAAATTCAAGAATTTGAAGGAAATTCTGAAAGAAGCCGATTCATTTATTAATTCGCAAAAATAAACCGCATGGCAGAAAATAAGCCGAAATTATTGTTCCATGTCTGCTGCGCGCCGTGCAGCGGATTATTATCGCGCGAATTGGCGCAAAGGTTCGATATAACTGTTTATTTCGATAATCCAAATATCTGGCCGGAAGAAGAATTCTTGAAACGGGCGGAAGAAGCTGAAAAATATTTTAAATCTCAGCGAATAAATTTTATTATTACCGAATGGGATCATGCCGAGTGGAATAAATTGGCCAAGGGTTTGGAGCATGAGCCGGAAAAAGGCAAGCGCTGCAAGCTCTGTTATGATTATCGCTTGAAGCATGCGGCGGAGTTCGCCGCGCAAAACGGCTTTGATTATTTCACCACCAGCTTGCTAATCTCGCCTTGGAAAGATGATCGGGCGCTAAGGAATCTCGGCTTGGCCCAGGCGAAAAAATACGGCATAAAATTTTTGGCCGATGACTTCCAGGCCGATGGCGGATATGATAAGTCCCGTATTTTCGCCAAGGAGCAAGGATTCTACCGGCAGAAATATTGCGGCTGCGAGTATAGTCAGTCATCCCGCAAGTAAATTTGCTTAAAGCGGCAAATAATTGTATTATATAGTTATTAAGTTATAGAAATAGGAAATAGGAAATTTAGGGGAAAAAAATAGAAATTTCAGTTTCTTATTTCTAATTTCTTATTTCTATATTCTAAATTATGACACCAGACAAGTGGCAAGAAATCAAGAATAAGCTTCAGGGCGCATTCAAAGATGTGGAAATTTCTCAGGAGGAGCTGGCCGAACCCGATAGGGGTTCGATTGAGATTTTGGAATTTATCGGACCGATGGGCCGGATGCGTTTGGAATACACGACTAAGCCACTCATCATCGATAAGCAGGTATCCGGCAGCCGCCGCATCGGATCGCATCATGAAGTCAAATATATTTTTTCCGATACCGAGATTTCGCATATTTTCAAGGCCTATAAATGGGATGAAGAGCAGGATGATTGGGTGGAATTTGATCTTAAAAATTCTTTTACTCTTTAATTATTAAATAAAACGTATGAAAAAATTCAAATTATTCAATCGCGACAAGGAGTCGGCCCCGGTCGGCCAAGGAGTCGTAACCGGAATAATGGAAGTCTGCTATATCGCGCTGGTGGCGATTTTCATGGTCGGCACGCAATCGTTTTTAAGGGATACCGCGCCTTCGGCTTGGCTGAATATTTTCGGCATCATCTCCATGCTGTCGCTTTTGGTCTTGAGTGTCGGCATTTCTGGCCTGCTTGTTTTCGGTTGGCCCGTACATTATGTTATGGAACGCAAATACGAAGAAGCTCTGTCTTCTTTTTTGGCTACCATCGCTTCAATGTTCGTAATTTTCGCCATTATATTCTTGGGCGCATCATTGGTGTCTCAAATCAGATTTTAAAATATGGATTGTTCTGAAAAGATCAAGACTCATTATAAAATCATCATCAGTTTTGTTGTGGCTCTGGCTTTAATCGCCGGCGTTACGGCTTGGATGTTCAAATACTTCGAAGTTTTTTCTGATATGAGCCAGGTCGTCAGCAAGAATCCGATCCAGCAGCAAGTCGTCGATTTGGCCAAGTTGAGCGAGACTTATAAGCTGGAATCGTCAAAAATTTTCTCTGATTTCTTAGTCTCGGTCGGAGAAAGCAATGCTGATATTTCCTCGCTGGCTAAACAAGCGCAAAATAGCTTGTTGGCTTTAAGTTTGCCGGCGGAGTTCAGGCAGAAGCATCTGGCAGAAGTATTGCTGCTGGGCGAGATAGCCGAGTCTGCTGCGGCGGGCAAAGCAACGATATCAGCCGCTAAAATTAATGAATTAAAAGCCATGGTCTCTAATTAGTATGCTTTTTCTTTTGCTACGGCTGCTGCCGGCCATTATTCCGATTCTTTTTTTCGTTTCAACGAAGGCGGTTTTTTATTATGCCGACTCCTGGCAATGGTTTATTGCTGCGATATTGCTGCTGCCGACCGTATATTTCGTTTTGCTTAAATACAAGAATCGGGATAAAATAGTAATCTGGCTGGGAGCATTCTCGCTCATCTATGCTTTGACGGGATTTGCTTATTCATTGGTTCTGGAAAATCCTACAGTCATTAGTATTTATCTGCTTGGCTGGTCGCTGATTTATGCGCTTTATCTGGAAGCGGTGTTCCATGATTTTTATGAGACGGCCAAGGCGTATGTCTTCAATCTTCTTAATATAACTTTATACGGCAATATCCTGATAATTTTTTTCCTCACGGCCGTGCTTGCAAGCTTTAATATTTTCCTGAATTTATCCTGGATTGTTCTGCTTGTGATTTCCGCTGCGGCTAATTTCTTGATAATTTATCTGGCCTTTCAGCGCCAGAACCTGCCGAAAAAGCTAGCCATGATTTATTCGGGCATTGTTGATTTGATTTTGACGGAGGTATTGGGCGGCTTGCTGCTTTTGCCCTCCAGTTTCTATGTCATTGCCATAATTACCGCTCTGTGCTATTATCTGCTAATGCAAATACTGCTGAGCGCCAGGGCGAATAAGCTGAATAGAAAGCTCCTAATCGAATTGCTGGCATTCTCAGGGCTGATTTTTCTAGCCGCAGCGGTTACGGCCGCCTGGCTCTAATCCACACTTTATGCCTTTCAAACCATCAAATACTTTTCTGCTTATTATACTGGCCATAGTTTTTGGCGCTATCAGCGGCATACTCAGCGTGATAATCATCGGCGCTGGCAATTTGAAGCTGCCGTTTATCGGCCAAATCAATTACGCCAATTCCAATCTGGATAATAAGATAGTCATCGAGCAGCCTCGGTCTGTCGTGGTCGAGCAGGATACTCAAGTCCAACAGATAGAAAACGACTTATTGCCATCGGTGATTAATATTTATAATACGAAGAATTACTCTGATCCGCTGACTGCGGCCTATACTGATCGTGAAAATTTGGGTAGCGGATTCGTTTTGACTGCGGACGGATGGGTTATTTCTACTAAGAGCGTAACGGATAATCTGAAGGGAAATTATTCCGCCGTCGGCTATCAGAATAAGAAATACGCCTTATCGGGGCTAATAGACGACAAAGCGACAGGCATAGTTTTTGGTAAGATGGACGCATCTAACTTGCCGGTGGCGCGACTGGGCAAATCCGGCGATCTGCAATTAGGCCAGACGATTGTCATCGTTTCCGATCGTAATTCGCTGCTCCTGACTCATATCGCCAAAATCGGCTACAGTTTTCCGCAAAGCAAGGATCTGATTTTGAATTCTGATGTTTTTGAAAAGAGGATTTATTTTTCTGAAGTTCTGGGCGACAGTTATGAAGGATCATTGGTTGTTAATTTCAAGGGTGAGGTGATCGGCATTATTTCCGGCGGCTCGGCCATACCTGTTGATTATTTTTCCAATATCATAAATAATGTCTTGAAATCGCAGAAAATTGCCCGCGCCTCTTTGGGAATCGATTATATCGATTTGGCGCAAGTGAGCGGTTTGATTGCCTATGGCGATAAAGGCGCTTATGTCGCTTATGAGCCGCTCAAAGGTTCGGCTGCTTACGGTTTGATTAAGAAAGGCGACATAATCAAGAAAGTCAATGACGATGAATTGAATTCTTTTTCCGGCTTATCCGACGTCATAAACAAGTATCAAATGAATGATAAGATAGATTTGGCTGTTTCTCACGCCGGTAAGGATATTAGCGTCGCATTAACATTGAAATGATTTGGCGAATCCCCGGAAATAAGTTATAATAAACCCAGTTCATAAGAGTTTTCCCTGAAACAAAAACTTCGCGTTAAGCGGGGTTTTTGGCTTTTATGGGTGCTTATTCTGAAGTTTCCCCCTCCTTACGAAGGAGGGGGCTGGGGGAGGTTTTGAATTATAATAAATTTATAACCCCTCCCTAACCCTCCCCTTCGTAAGGGGAGGGAAGAATTCCAAATCAAAATTAATTTAATGCCCAAATTCGTCCATCTCCATACTCATTCCCATTACTCCTTGCTTGACGGCTTGGGTCAGATTGACGAACTCGTCAAACTGACAAAGAAATATGATATGCCAGCCATGGCCTTGACCGATCATGGCGTCATGTACGGCGCAATCGAGTTCTATAAGAAAGCCAAGAAGGCCGGCATTAAGCCGATCATTGGCGTGGAAGCGTATGTCGCGCGTAACGGGCACTTGAACAAACGCGCCAAGCTCGATGAGCGGCCGTATCATCTGATTCTTCTGGCAAAAGACATTACTGGCTATAAGAATCTGGTCAAATTGACGACCATCGCCCATCTGCAGGGTTTTTATTACAAGCCTCGCATCGACTTCGAACTGCTGCAGCAATATCACGAAGGAATTATTTGTGCCACCGCTTGCACGGCAGGGGAATTAGCCAATCATATTTTGAATAATGACTTGCCAGCGGCTCGAGATATGATCAGCCGTTATCAGGATCTTTTTGGCAAAGAAAATTTCTATTTGGAAGTCCAATCGCATCCGCATTTCGATAAGCAGAATGTCGTCAATGAAGCAGTTTTTAAATTGTCAGCAGAAACCGGCGCTCCAGTCATCGCCACTAACGACATCCATTACCCCAATAGCGATGATGAATACGCGCAAGATGTCCTTCTGTGTATCCAGACCAAGAAGACTCTGGCCGAGTCCGATCGCATGAGCTATGTCGGCTTTGATCTGTCATTCAAATCAGCGGAAGCGATGGCTGAAGCCTTCGCAGATCATCCGGAAGTATTGGAAAATACTATTAAGGTGGCTGATGCCTGCAATCTGGAATTGGAATTGGGCAAGAATATTTTGCCGAATTTTCCTTTACCCGAAGGATTTACTGCTGATGAATATTTGAAGGAGATTTGCGAGAAGGGCTTAATCGAGCATTTTGGCGCAGGCAATATTACGCCGGTTCTGCGTGAACGGTTGGACTATGAATTATCCGTCATCGCTAAGACCGGTTATGCCGGCTATTTCTTGATCGTCTCGGATTTCATTATTTGGGCGAAAGAGCATGGCATAGTCGTTGGTCCGGGACGCGGTTCGGCGGCCGGATCGCTTGTCGCCTTCGTTACCTCGATCACCAATATCGATCCGATTAAATACGACTTAGTGTTCGAACGTTTTTTGAATCCAGAGCGCATCTCCATGCCTGATATCGATACTGATTTTGCCGACTCGCATCGCGATGATGTTCTGGATTATGTCGCCGATAAATACGGCCGCGACCATGTGGCGCAGATCATAACTTTCGGAACTATGGCGGCTCGAAACGCCATCAGGGATGTCGGCCGCGCCATGGGCCTGCCATATAATTACTGCGACCGCGTGGCCAAGCTGGTGCCGATGGGCATGGATCTGACGGAAGCTTGCGACAGCGTGCCGGAATTCAAGGATATCTTGAATGATGCCGATGGGGCCAAATTGATCGCCACGGCCAAGCGTTTGGAAGGCGTTTGCCGCCATGCTTCTACGCATGCCTGCGGCGTAGTGATCACGCCGGAGTCGCTGGATAATTACGCGCCGCGGCAATTCGGTTCCAATGAAACGATCGTCGTGCAATACGACGGCCATGGCGTCGAGGATTTGGGACTTCTGAAAATGGATTTCTTAGGCTTATCTAACTTAACGATCATCGAGCAGACTCTGAAGATCGTAAAAAAAATCCATAACATCGAGATCGATATCAATCACATCCCGCTGGATGACCAGAAATCATTCAAGATTTTCCAGGATGGCCGCACGACTGGCGTCTTCCAATTTGAAAGCGCGGGCATGAAAAGATACTTGAAGCAACTCTTGCCGACTGAGCTGGAGGATATTATTGCCATGGTGGCCTTGTACCGTCCCGGCCCGATGGAGTATATTCCCGATTACATCAACGGCAAGCATGGCCGTAAAAAACCGCAATATCTGCATCCGAAATTGGAGCCGATTTTGAAAAATACTTACGGCGTGGCGGTTTATCAGGAACAGCTTTTGCGTATTGCGCGCGACTTAGCCGGCTTCACTTATGGCCAGGCGGATGTGTTGCGCAAGGCAGTCGGCAAAAAGATTAAGGAATTGCTGGACGAGCAAGAGCATAAGATGGTGGCGGGCATGGTGGAAAACGGCATTGATAAAAAGGTGGCGGTTAAGATTTGGGAATTCATCCTGCCTTTCGCCGCTTATGGTTTCAATCGTTCGCACGCCGCCTGCTATGCCTTGATCGGCTATCAAACTGCTTGGCTTAAAGCCAATTATCCGGCAGAATTCATGGCGGCGCTTCTGACTGCCGATCAGCAGAATCTCGATCGCATCGCGATTGAAGTCGATGAATGCCGGCAGATGGGCATCGAAGTCTTGGCGCCGGACATCAATGAGTCATTCGCTGATTTCGGCGTCGTTGCCAACAGTCTGACGACTGGCAAGCCGCGCATTCGTTTCGGACTATTAGCGGTCAAAGGTTTGGGCGAGAATATCGTGGCGGAAATTATTAAGGAGCGCAAGGCTAACGGCATCTATAATAATTTGGAAGATCTTTTGACGCGAGTAAAAAGCAAGGATCTTAATAAAC
>Ga0172379_10012140_pt1 | contig 10131 bp, 12 predicted proteins | sample GrowelOW334metaG_FD_119756 | JGI IMG/M metagenome (GOLD analysis project Ga0172379, IMG submission 119756) | Groundwater microbial communities from an aquifer near a municipal landfill in Southern Ontario, Canada - Groundwater well OW334 metaG | ecosystem: Environmental > Aquatic > Deep...
GAAGATTTTGGAAAAACGGTTATAAGATAATATATTTTCCTGAAGCCGAAATGTATCATTATCATGGACGGGGAAGTGCAGGAAAGAATGTTATCCAGTCATTGCTTTCTAATCGTCTGACATGGCTTCATATCAAAAGTGCTATTTTATATTTTTGGAAATATTGGGGTAAGCCATTGCCAAGGCATAACTAACAGACGAATAAAATATTTTATGGGATCAGAAAAATTTGAAGAAAAAATCAAGCAAGAGATAACAGAAGAGAAAGAAAAGGAAAAGAAAGAAGATATGGAGAAAAACCTCCACATTTTTAAGCGATACTCTTTTTTATTGATTGTTATTTTTCTCTTAGCGGGAAGTTTTTTTCTGGGATACAAAAGGGGACAGCAAAATCATTCTTCGAATAATGGAAATGTTCCACTAGAAAAAGCAATTATTGAAAATAAAGCATCATCTTCGCAAAAGGAAAAAGTTGATTTTTCTCTTTTTTGGAAAGTTTGGGATTTGGTCAAAGAAAAACATGTTGAGAGAAATAGTCTGGATGCGCAAAAAATGGTTTATGGAGCAATTAATGGAATGCTTAGTGCTACCGGTGATCCATACTCAAGCTTTTTCAATCCGGAGGAAAGTAAGATGTTTTCTGAAGATATTGCAGGGTCATTTGATGGAATAGGCGCCGAACTAGGGATAAAGGATGAAATTCTAACTGTCATTGCTCCGCTAGATGGTTCTCCAGCACAAAAAGCCGGAATTCGTTCGGGTGATAAAATTTTGAAAATTGATGAAAAATCATCATTGGAGCTAACAATTGATCAAGCAGTAGATTTAATAAGAGGTAAAAAGGGAACACAGGTGAAGCTCACGATTTTGCATAATGGCGATCAAGAAACTACCGAGATAATAGTAATTCGAGAAACTATAAAATTAGATAGTGCTAAAGTTGAATTTAAGGATGACGATATCGCGTATCTTAAAATAATAAAATTTTCTGATGATGTGGATGTGCAATTTAATTCGGCAATGAATAAGATAATTGCCCAAAAAAGCAAGGGAATAATTTTAGATTTACGTGATAATCCAGGTGGTCTTTTGGATAAATCAATAAAAGTAGCCAGTCGCATGATAGCCAAGGGTAGTGTTGTAGTATTGGAAGAAAATAATGCTGGCAAGAAAGATAGTTTATATACAATTGGCGGAGATAAATTAAGTTCAATTCCGATGGTAGTTCTCATAAACGAAGGCAGTGCCAGTGCTTCAGAAATTTTGGCAGGAGCCCTGAAGGACAATCGTGAGCTGACGTTAATCGGTGACAAAACTTTCGGCAAGGGTAGCGTTCAGCAACTTATGGATCTTCCTGGTGGTTCAAGCGTGAAAATTACGGTTGCAAAATGGCTCACCCCCAAAGGTGATTACATCATGGAAAAAGGAATTTCTCCGGATGTAGAAGTAAAAATGACTAATGATGACTACAAAAACAAACGTGATCCGCAACTAGATAAGGCAATGGAAATAATTAAGGAAAAAATTAATTCTGTTAAATAAATTTTAATTATATGAAAATAATATTATTACAAGATATAAAAAGTTTGGGGAAGAAGGGGGATGTGAAAGATGTGGCGGAAGGGTATGCACAAAATTTTTTGCTTCCCAAAAAATTAGCGGGCGTTGCAACGGAGAATACAATTAAATTTTTTCAATCACAAAAAGAAAAAGAACAAAAAAACAAAATAGCTGAAACAGAAAGGTTGAGAAATTTAGCTAGCACTCTGAAAGACAAAAAAATTACTATTGAAGCTAAGGAAAAAAAAGGTAAGCTTTTTGGGTCAATAACAGTCAAAAACATCAAAGAAGCCCTGGAAAAAGAAGGCTTGAACATTTTGGAAAATTCAATTATAATTAAACAGGCAATAAAGAAGGTGGGGGAATATGAAATTGAAATAAAGTTGTCAGAAGAAATAAGAGAAAAAATTAAATTAGAAGTAAAAGGGGTGTAGTAGTTGGTTAAGTATTTTTAATAAATTATTTTTTTTAGGGGTCGCGTTTTAGCGACTCTTTGTTTAGGATTAATTCTTTAAAACGATTCGTAATTCGTACATTCGTACTAATTCGTAATTCGTAGAGAAATCATGAAAAACAGAAAATATATCTTTGTTGTTGGGGGTGTGATGAGTGGAGTGGGAAAGGGGATAACTACTTCAGCTATTGGCGCGATTCTTCAAGCGCGTGGATTTAATGTGACGGCTATAAAAATTGATCCCTATATCAATGTTGACGCCGGCACAATGAACCCAACTGAACACGGAGAAGTTTTTGTTTTGGATGATGGTGATGAAACAGATCAAGACATGGGAAATTATGAAAGATTTCTGGGCATCACTTTACTTCGTGATAATTATATGACAACTGGCAGGGTGTATGAAACAGTAATTCATAAGGAAAGAAATCTTGAATATAACGGAAAATGCGTAGAAGTTGTGCCACATATTCCGATGGAAGTTATTGAAAGAATAGAAAAAGCTTCCAAAAAAGCTGACTCGGATGTGACTATGATTGAGATTGGCGGAACGGTTGGAGAATATCAAAATATCCTTTTTCTAGAAGCGGCTAGAATGATGAAGATAAAACATCCAGATGATGTATTGTTTGTGATGGTGAGTTATTTGCCAATTCCTTCCAAAGTGGGAGAAATGAAAACCAAGCCAACTCAATATGCTGTGCGAACACTCAACAGCGCTGGAATTTTGCCAGATGTGATTGTGGCTAGAAGTGACACTCGACTTGATCAAAAAAGAAAAGAAAAAATTGCGATGTTTTGCAATATTCCAGAAAGATATGTAATAAGCGCTCCGGATATTGAGAGTATCTATGAAGTTGGAATAAATTTTGAACGGGATGACTTGAGTCGGTTGCTTCTCAAGAAATTAGGTCTGCCATACAAGAAAACCGACTTGAAAAAATGGTATGATCTTTTAGAGAAAATTAAAAATCCAAAGGGAGAAGTGAAGATTGGGATAGTGGGAAAATATTTTGGCACAGGTGATTTCGTACTTTCTGATGCATATCTTAGTGTGATTGAAGCAGTAAAACATGCTGCTTATAAACTTCAATTGAAACCAAAAATAAGTTGGGTCAATAGTGAAGCTTTTGAAAAAGAGCCGGAAAAATTGGAAGAATTGAAAAATTATGATGGCGTAATTATTCCTGGTGGGTTTGGTTCGCGTGGAATTGAAGGAAAGATAGAAGCAATTAAATTTTTGCGAGAAAACAAGATTCCTTTTTTTGGACTTTGTTACGGAATGCAATTAGCTGTGGTTGAATATGCTAGAAATGTTTTGGGTCTGAAAGATGCTAATACCACAGAAATCGACAGAAAAACAAAAAATCCAGTAATTGATATTATGCCAGAACAAAAGAAGAATCTAGCGGATCATAATTTTGGAGCTACGATGCGACTTGGCGCTTATCCAGCTGTCCTTAAAAAAGGAACGCTAGCTTATAAGGCTTATGGGAAAAACAAGATTTCAGAACGTCACCGACATCGCTGGGAAGTTAATCCAGAGTATATTGAAAGATTAGAAAAAGCCGGTTTGGTTTTCTCTGGAAAATCAGCGGACGGAAAACTAATGGAAATAGCCGAGCTACCAAAAACCAAACATCTATTTTTTCTGGGGGCTCAATTTCATCCAGAATTCAAAACCGATCCAATTAATTCACATCCACTGTTTCTTGAATTTATAAAAGCTAGTCACTCGCGAATTGTCGCGAATAAAAAACAATAAACACGAATAAAAAAAGCGAACCAGTTAAGGGGTTCGCTTTTTTAGTTTATATTAGTTGTGTTCGTGTCTATTCCACAGAAACAAATTTCTTTGAAATCATTTTGCCAGTAAATTTTCGAACTTTCTTGGCGGTAAATTTCACTACTCCTTCTTTCAATGCAAAAAGAGTATCATCTTCCGCGCGCTTAACATCCTTGCCTGGTCGGAATTTTGTTCCCCGTTGGCGGATAATGATTTGTCCCGGAGCGACTTTTTCTCCCGCAAATTTTTTCACACCTAATCTTTTCGAAATTGAATCTCGTCCCAGTTGAGTGGAACCACCTGCTTTACGATGAGCCATATAATTGAATTACTAAATTGTTTATTATTACTTAAATAATCTTACTTTATTTGTGCTATAATGTCAACAGCTATGGAGAAAAACGTCATAAAAGCAAAAACTAAAGATTTTTGGCAAAAATATGAATATAAGATAATTCTCATTCTGGGCTTTATTTTAGTCGCCGTAATTTCTTTTGAAGGGGGAGTTTTGAAAAGCCAAAAAATGGCTCAAAATCCGCTTATTATTGAAAAGCCGGCCGATAACAACAATCAGGCTGTTTGTGGTGTCTCACAAAGCCAAAATTTGCCTTCTGAGGCGAAAAAGAGTGAAAATAGTGCTATTGAACAACCTAAAGATTGCGCCTTTGTAGGGTCAAAAAATTCCAATAAATATCATTTGCCGACTTGCCGTTATGCCAAGAATATAAACCCCGAAAATCGAGTTTGCTTTTCTTCGAAAATTGAGGCAGAATCAAGAGGATACTTAGCAGATAAGAACTGCATAAAATAAATCGTTTAAGAATTGAAAAATTTTCAATTCACAATTTTCATTGAATTTTTAAATTTATAAATTGGAAATTGATTGAAAATTGAAAACTTAAAATTGAAAATTAATCTAAAATTATGTTAATTGATAAAAAAGAAATTATAGTTATATCCCTTGGTGGTTCGCTAATTGTTCCAAAAAGAATCGATTGGCAGTTTTTGAAAAAGTTTCGTGAGTTGATAGTCTCAGAAATTAAGAAAGGCAAAAAATTTGCAATCATTACTGGTGGGGGATATGCCGCGCGAGAATATGCCCAGGCGGCGTCAAAAGTTACAAAACTCACTCGAGATGACTTGGATTGGCTAGGCATTCATACTACCAGACTCAATGCGCATTTAATTAAAACTATTTTTCGAGCCTATGCTAATCAACGAATCAACAAAAATCCGCGCACCAAAGAAGATTTGACGAGTCATTTTGACAATGGTGAGGGGATTATGGTGGCAGCTGGCTGGAAACCAGGATGGTCAACGGACTATGTCGCCACAATTATCGCCGAGCGATTGGGCGCCAAAAAACTCATAAATCTTTCCAACATCAAATATGCTTGCGACAAGGATCCGAAAAAATATCCGGATGCTAAAATAATCAAAGAAATTAATTGGAAAAATTTTCGCAAAATTGTCGGCAACCGCTGGGATCCAGGACTCAATATGCCATTTGACCCAGTCGCTTCAAAACTGGCCCAAGAAAACAATCTTGAGGTTATCATTGCCGAGGGCAAAAATCTTAAGAATTTGAAAAATATTTTGGAAGAAAGGAAGTTTGTGGGGACGGTGATAAGATAGTGAATAGTTGATTAGTTTATTGGTGAATGAGGTTTTGATTTGACAAGCCCTTTTTATTTTGCTTAAGTGTAATGTCAAATAGTACACAAACAACAATAGCCTAAAAGGCAGATATTAAAGGAGGTAGATTATGAAAGTCAATGAAATTTTAAAAATTTATCTTGACTCAAAAAGAGAGCTTGAAAAAAACACCGAGGAGGCGGCGAAAAAAGGAGAAAGGGTAATAGAAAATATGGGAGCGCTTATCAATAAAATTGATATAGCAGAAAGATTATTAAGAGAGTGTGACTTGGATATTGAACTCGATCCAAATGATGCTCAATTTTTACAATAATCATTCCTTCCGACCTTCCGATTTATCAAAACCAAGGCGCGCAAAGTCCAAGACAATGCGCGTTCTTTTTTACCTAAAACTCACTTTTTTGTATTTTAACAAAAAATAAATCAAGAAATAAAAAGCTAGGGCGATTGTGGTGGCGACGATGATGTAGCCGACCATAAGAGGCAAGACTAATTCAAAAAACAGGACTTTACTAAAAAAATATGTCCAGCCCAGTTGGTAGGTTTCATGAAAATTATTGATCAAATCTTGGGTGCTAGTGTGAAAAATAAAAGCGCCAATTCCGGCAGAAAATGGCAGGATTGCAACCGTCGCCCACATATTAAAAGCTAAAACTCCAGCAGTGGCAGAAAGACGATTAAAGCGAAAAAGCGAAGCTAAGATTAGAGTAGCCAAAAGTCCTTCTCCTGGAATAATTCCCAAAAAAATTCCCAAAGCTGCTCCCGCAGCAATTTTATGCGGAGTATCATCGATGAGAAAGAATTTTTTTAAGAATCTTTTAAATTTTTCGTAGATTCGCATACGATTCGTAGTTTCGCATCGGTTAATTATTTCTTCCTCACGCTCAAACTTTTGGTTTCTTTGTCGAGAACTTTGGCTTTTTCAATTTCTTTTTTGGCATCATACGGCAAGACGCCTAAAATATTTCGAAGCGCTATACCATCTACTTTCAACACATCTTCCCAGTGATCCAGCGGTTCCAAAACTTCGCGGAGTTTTTTCTCGTCGTATTTATAAGTCTTACGAAGTGACCTTGCAATAACGCCTTGCGGACCAAAAACTCTTTCTACACCTTCCTGATCCATATAGCCCAATATATTCTCTTGCAATTTGGCCATTCTATCTTTCGTCATAGCGATGGCTGATTTTAGGTCAATATATTCTTCGATTGATTTATTGATTTCCTCTGTGTCGATATGACGCAATTCTTTGAATTTATGTTTCCACATAGGGCAAAGATTTTGGTATCCGCACCAATCGCAAAGAGGGGACATCGTCGGTTCAAAATTACCAGCCTCAATGACTTTTATAGTGTCCAAAAAAAGTTGCTCGCTTTTTTTCAGTTGCTCCAATGTCCGAGTGGCGGATAACTTCATGCCGTGTTTCAAGTAGTACAAACTAACTTTAATTTTATCTAAATTATCAATTTCCTTGGGATATTGCGAAAGAAAAGCTTGAAGATAAACGGAAAGCTGAATATCGTTGTCAACTTTTTCTTGATTAGGCATTTTCTTGGTAGTTTTATAATCGATAATTTCAAAACCATCTTCAGTTTTGTCTATGCGGTCGATGATGCCGGAGATAATATGCTTGTCAGAATCTTTTCCGATTTCAATTTGAAAACGAGATTCTAAATTGATAATATTAAAATCCGCGGGATTGTTTTTTTGATAGTAATCTTGAATAATTTTGACGCCTTGGGAAAAGGCGGCGCGTTCTTCAGTTTCTCCGTCAAAAACTGCTGGATTCCAAGCATTGGAAAAATGTTCCATTGCTTGATCTAAGGTAGGGGAGAGAATACCCGGTGTGTGGATAAATTTCATTGTCTCATGAATTGTCGAGCCAAAAACCGCCTCCTTGGATTTAGGAACTTTGATGTGGTCAATATTTTGAAATTTATATTTCAGCGGGCAATTTTGATAGGCATCAAAGGCTGAGTATGATATACGCATAAAATTATTATTTAGTAGTAAACTTGTCTGCCGATGAGGCAGGTATTACGTATTAAGTATAAGGCATTTGACAGTTTTTTAAAAGGCGCTATAATTAAAGCATACTAAATTAGTAGGATATAAATAATATGAAGTTTTCTACAAAAGCAGAATATGGACTTCGAGCAATGGTTAATTTAGCCAGCTGTTTTCCTGAACTTAAAAATATTAAAAGTATTTCACAAGAAGAAAAAATATCAGCCAAATATTTAGAGAGATTAATTGGAGAACTGCGAGAAAGAAAAATAGTTAAAAGTTTGAAAGGAAAAAATGGGGGATATGTTTTAGCACGAAAGCCGGAGCAAATAACCGCTGGGGAAATTATTGAAATTATGGATGGTTCGATGGTACCGAAATGTTATGGTAATCAATGTACTCACATGAAGACTTGTGCTTCTAGTTTTGTGTGGATAAAACTAGGCGAGCAAATTAGAAAAACTTTATATGGAATTAAATTGAGTGATTTAATAAAATAAACCTCACCTGTCGCGAGTACGCGACATCCTCTCCTTATTAAGGAGAGGGGGAATAATGAAAAATTATGAAAAAAATTTACCTAGATCACGCGGCAACTACTCCTGTAGACAAAAAAGTATTACAAGAAATGATGCCATATTTTAGTCAGAATTTTGGCAATGCTTCATCGATCCATTTTTTTGGTCAGGAAGCGGCGCAAGCAGTGGAAAAAGCCAGAATGCAAGTGGCAAAATATTTTAACGCTAATTTAAATGAAATTATTTTTACCAGCGGAGCAACAGAGTCGAATAACTTGGCGATAAAAGGGGTGGATAGGGCTTATTTCAAAAAAGAAAAAAAGAAACCGCACATAATCACAACCACCTTTGAGCATCATTGTGTCTTGGAGACTGTGAAAAAAATGGAAAAAGAAAATCTGATTGAAGCAACTTATATAAATCCAAAAAAAGACGGAGTGATTGATGCTCGTGATATAAAAAATGCGATCAAGTCAAATACCATCTTGGTTTCTGTGATGTATGTGAACAACGAAATTGGCACCGTGCAACCGATTTCTGAAATAGGAAGAATGATTAAAAAAAATAATCCAAAAATAATTTTTCATACAGACGCGACGCAAGCAGTGGCTTATTTTGATTGTAATGTTGAAAAATTGGGAGTGGATTTGATGAGTATGTCAGCGCATAAAATATATGGACCAAAGGGAGTGGGGGCGCTATATGTCAAGTTTGGGCTTGATATAGCTAAAATTCAAGATGGCGGAGCGCAAGAATTTGGACTACGCGCAGGCACTCTAAATGTACCAGGGATAGTTGGACTCGGTAGTGCAATATCAATGATCAATAATCAAAGAATAATGAACAATGAAAAAATTAAAAAATTGAGAGATTATTTAATTGCAAAAATTCTCAAAGAAATTCCAGATTCAAGATTAAATGGTTCAAGAATAAAAAGATCACCGAATAATGTGAATGTAAATTTTTCACGAGTAGAAGGGGAAAGTCTCTTGATGATGCTTTCGGCGGAGGGAGTTTTTGCTTCGACCGGGTCGGCTTGCTCATCAGGCTCGCTTTCGCCATCGCACGTGCTTTTGTCGCTTGGTTTGAAACCAGAAGAAACGCATGGCTCACTCAGATTGACACTGGGAAAAAATACGACCAAAAAAGAAATTGATTATGCGGTGAAAGCAATTAAGAAATCAGTGGAAAAATTAAGAAAAGTTTCAGGTAGTGTGCTTAAGGATTTTTATTCTAAAAAACACTAATTAAACTAATATCTACGAAATAAACTAAATTAGTTATATTGGTAAATATTAGTTGATTTCGTGTCTAACAAATATGTATTCAAAAAAAGTTCTGGAACATTTTACTCGTCCACATAATCAAGGTGTGATAAAAAATCCGTCGGGAGTTGGCATGGTTGGCAATCCAACTTGCGGTGATATGATGAAAATTTATATCAAGGTAAAAAAAGATGCTAAAAAGAGGGAAGTGATAAGTGACATCAAATTTGAGACACTAGGATGCGCTAGCGCGATTGCGACCTCATCTATGATCACCGATTTGGCAAAAAACAAGACTTTGGAGGAGGCATTAAAGATTACCAGGAATGATGTGGCGGAAGCCCTGGAAGGTTTGCCACCGATAAAAATGCATTGCTCAAATTTAGCAGCCGACAGTCTTAGGGAAGCGATAAAGGATTATAGAGAGAAGAATAAAAAATAAAATAAATTTATCAATAAAATTGTTTTTTAAAAACCGCTCTAAGAAAGCGGTTTTTATTAAAGGGGAGTGGGGCGAGAGAAATGTCTATAGTGTCGCACAATGATACTTATACGACACTATGTATTATCCTAGACCCTACTGAATAGATTAAGGTCTGCATACATCAATCTATCCTAATATAAATAAAAACAGCTCTCAAGTTAATTTTGGAAGCCGTTTTTTTATTTTTCTTATTTTAGATATTTCATTGGATTGATTGAAGCGCCAACTGGAATCATAAGTCCTTTGACATATTTTGATTGGACTGTTTCAAAACTTTTTGAAGTGAAAACAGAAAAGTGAAGATGTGGGCCGGTTGAATATCCAGTGTTGCCACTTTTTCCGATTTTGTCTCCTGTTTTAACTTTACTCCCTTTTGAAACGAGTTGGCTACTAAGGTGTCA
>Ga0172379_10012141_pt1 | contig 10130 bp, 11 predicted proteins | sample GrowelOW334metaG_FD_119756 | JGI IMG/M metagenome (GOLD analysis project Ga0172379, IMG submission 119756) | Groundwater microbial communities from an aquifer near a municipal landfill in Southern Ontario, Canada - Groundwater well OW334 metaG | ecosystem: Environmental > Aquatic > Deep...
GTTTTATAGAGAGAAGATATTTAAGTAGACCCAACTTTAAAGATTTCCAGAACGGTGGCGTTGAGAGGGGTGGTAATGGTTTTGATTTTGGTGAGATGGTGAGTTACCGCTTGATCGGGTGAAATTATTTTACCGTCCGAGACTACATAGTCATAGTTATTAAAGTTATCACCCCAATCAAGTTGCTTAAAAACTAGATTTAAATAGGAATAATTGTCTGTAGTTTTTGGTGCTGAGTAATAATTTTGAAGTTGGTTTTGATATGGAAGTTGTAAATAATACAAAGGTAAAATATAGTTTCGAAGATCATTGTCGTTATAAATCAAAAACTTTTTATCGGGATTTTTCACCATAAATTGCGATAATTCCTGATAACCATAGTTCCAGGCGGGAGCCATAAATTTGGGAAAAAGGACAAAGTAACTGCGAAATAATAAAATTATTGAATAAATAAATAGGGCCGCATTGATAAATAGATTGGTCGATAGACCTAGAGCAATTAATAGCATTAAGGGGAAAAGTAACGGTAGCGCCCGCTGAATCGAAATAAACTCTCCCGAAAGTGAAGCAGGGATCAGAGAACAAATTAACCAAATTATCAGAAACTTTTGATAATTTATATTAATGAAAAATAATTTTTTGACTCCTAACACTAACGGAATAATCATCCACCAAAAGAATACGGAAATTTGGGGAACTTGATGTTGGAGATCAATATCGGGTAAACTAAAAAACAGGGTTTTGGGTGAGAGATAGGTAATAATTTGATAGATAAAATATTTGAGGGAAAAGCTATTGTTTTTTACCCAAAAAGATTGGGTAAAAATCATAATAATGTTGGGAATTTGAGTAATAAGCAAAAAGACGACTGGCTTTAGTTTTATTTTTTTATAAAAGATAAAGTAGGAAATCAAAAATGTTGGAGCTAAATAGCGTTGGGTATGGGAGGCGTAAGTCGACAAACTGATGAGAAATAGCCCCAAATATGAAATGGTGTTGATGTTTTTGAGAAGATAAAAACAACCGATGTTAAATAAAGTCGAGGCAAACATAACCTCGTAACCAAGGCGACTATTAAATACAGTCCAAGGGAGAATAGTATAAAACAATGTTCCTACTAGGGCGTTTTTTGAAAGCAGTTTTAGGGTTTTGTAGAAAAATAATACGGAGATGGTGCCCGAGATGGCGGACAAAAGTCGGATTGAAAGCGCTGACATTCCTAATATTTTTATGAAAGGGAGAATAAAGTAAACAAATAGCCCTGGGGTGTAGGCACCAAAAAATCGAAAATAGATGGGGTGTTTTTGTCCAAATTCATCACTGCCTGTTTTTAAAATCGACAAAGCATTGTAACCAACCGTCGCTTCGTCGACATATACCGATGAGGGAATAGTTGACAATTTAAAAGTAAAAAGAATAAAAGAAAATACTAAAATAGTAATTAGTAAAATATTATTTTTCACAAGAATAAAAAGAAATAATGTTGGCAATAAATGGGAGTAAAAGAACAGGGCCATATTTACCGTCAGGACTAATAACAGTGAGTAAAACAATTGAAGTAAACAGTAATTTTGTAAACAATTGATTTTGTTTTTTGATTAGTTTTATTACGCCCAAAACAAATGGAATAAATAAAAGGCTTAAATAATAATTTTTGAAATAGTTCACAAAATCTAGACTGTTAAATAAATTTTGTTGAAAACGGGATAGTTGGGTTGAGGCAATTTTATTTTCGATAACATTGCCAATTCTAAATAGGGATGGTGGATAAGAATCGAGTTGTTGCTGATGGACAAAATTTTGGTATCCGGAAAATTCAAAATTTGTAGCTACTCGAGTAGACGTAATTTGAAATATGAACAGCAATATATAACCAACGATGGGAATATATTTTTCTATTCTATTATTTAGATATAAAAAGAAAATTATTGAAAGTAGTGATATGTAAGGGGGTAGATAAATGATGGAGAATATAAATAAAATAATTGAAAATATTTTGTTCATTTATTATTTGAATCATTCAATTTTTTTTCTGGATTTGTTTGATACCCGGCAAAAATTGTTTTTCCGGTTGGGTCTTTTATATCAAATATTTGGGTTAAAAAATGCTCTTGTGATTGGCCTGCTGAAATTGCCAAATCATCGCCAACCAGTATTTGGTTTTCATAAATATCGGTTTGCCAATAAATTGGCCTAAGGGAAATGTTGGCAAAATTATAATTGGCGGTATATGGTGGATTTTCGTAATAATTGCTGACAAAATCTGGGGTAAATTGTTTTTGAAATTGGGATGGTGAATATTTTAAATAAAATAGAATGTCAATGTACCCTGATCCACTTCGAGTATTGTCGATAAGATATTTTTTATCAGGATTATTTTGAATAATTTTTACTAATTGTTGGTATCCATAGCTCCACCAGACGGCACGTTGATATGGCAAAAATACAAAATATGATCGCCATAATAACATTAAGGAAAAAGACACCCCAAAAACTATTATTGTGTGAACATATATTGGCTTAAATTTTCTATATATATTGTCAAAACCTAAAGATATTATTAAAATTATTGGGATTATTAGGGTTAACACTCGTTGAACTGAGATAAAATGCCCCGATAATGCCCCGGGAATGGGAGCCAGAAGAAACATAAGAACTATATATTTAGCACTGCCACGTTTGATGTTTAGGTAAAGTTGATATAGTCCGAGAAAAAATGGAATTATTAACCAAGAATAAAATAAAGATATCGACGGTATTGTGTGTTGGAGATTAATGTCAGGCGACTGACCAAACAGTGTTGAGGGTGAAAAATAGACAAGTAATTGACTAATAAAATCTAAAAAACTAAAATTAGTATTTTTTACCCAAAAAGCATTAGTTGTAGCCAAATACAGGTTGGGTATTTGGGTTAAAAATAATATGACAAATAATAAATATAGTTGTTTTTTGTTTTTAGCGATAATTATTTGTTTGCTAAATACAATAACCGTGAACAATATGAATACTGGAGCTAAATAGCGTTGCGTATGAGCGATATATGTTGAAGTGGACAATAAAATAAAACCAATAGCAGATATTTTATTTATTTTTAATTTATTCCAAATAAGTAAACAGCCCAACGAAAATACGATATAACCCAGAGTAACTTCGTAGCCCAAGCGGGCATTAAATATAACCCAGGGACAGGTTATAAATAAAATTGTGGATATGTATTTTGTATATTTAGATTTATATATGTCTAGGCTTTGACAAAAAAATAGGCGATAAAAATTCCTAAAAGTGACGCAATTACCGAAATGATTCGTAACGAAAAGACATTTAAACCAAGTAGTTTAATAAATGGAACAGCAACGTAGACAAATAGTGGGGGCGTGTAGGCACCAAAAAATCGAAAGGCAATTGGAAACAACTTGCCAAATTCGTCGCGACTTGTGGTAATAATTGAATAGGCATTGTAGCCAATTGTAGCTTCATCGACATAAACACCATTGGGAATAGTTGAAAGTGAGTAGGTAAAGATAAAACATGCCAATAAAAATACTAAGATCAAAAATATATTTTGTCGACTAAATATTTTGACCATAAAAATATGTTTTGATACCAAATAATATTGATATAAAAATTAGAGGGTATAGTACAAACGGCCCATAAATATTTTGGTGTCCGAAAATTGTTAAAGTTATGATAGGAATAGAGTTTAACAATAGAATTTGTTTTGTTTTGATTTTAACTAATCCAAAATATCCATATAAAAATAGGGGTAAAAATAATATCGTTAAATAGTTATTGTAGATAGTTATGTCAAAAATTTTGATAAAGTTTTTTTCTAATTTAAAATAGATATTGAATTCTGGTCTGGCCTCAATGATATTGGCCAATCGATAGGCGTATTGAGGGTAAGAATCCATACGTTGTTGTTGCTCAACTTGCTCGATTTCAGTTTTTAAAAAGTAGTTTATGGGCGTAGTTGTTTGATACTGAAAATAGGCAACCAACAAATATAAAATAGTGGCGATAACCATGTTTTATTTTAAATTGTTTTGTATAGGGCACCGCGGGTGGCACCAACCTTAATAATTAATGATAAATCAATTAGTTTCTTTATATCATAGTGAAGTGTCTTTGGATTGACAGCCGGAAAACGTCGTTGCAAAAAATCGAAGGAACAGTTGGGATGGTCAGAAATAATATATACTATTTCTTGGCGACGGAGAGGTTGTTGTTGTATGAGTACATTTGTTGTCTTTTGTATCATTTAGGTCTTTAGATGATATTAGAACATATTAGAAGATGTTAGATAACATTGGAAGATGTCAAATATTGACTATAGGGGATATTCTTCCCCGTTCCAATTTAAAAATCGTCCATTTAGTTTCGAATTCCAATTTTTGGTGATGTTTATAATGTTTCTTGCCTGCTCGTATGGTGACTGTTCACCTGATTGATTCATATCTGTTTTGACATTCCCAGGATGAACTGAAAATACTTTAACATTGTTGGGTAACTCTTTTGATAACCTAAATGTCATCATATTAAGGGCATATTTACTTGATGCATATCCGTAGTTTGGATATCCGTTTTCGTATTCATCATTAAAAGAAGCTCTACAACTTGATATGTTTATGATAAAACAATCATTTTCTTTTAGTAATTTAAGAAATTTTTTTATAATAATTATCGGGGAAACAGTATTTACGTCAAACATATTTAATAAAAGTTTTCGATCTAAGTTGGGCAAAATACAAACCTTTTCTTTGTGTCCATCGGCTACAGAATCCTTATTAACACCGGCATTATTTATTAACAAATCAATGTGGTCTGTTTGTGAAGCAATAACGCTGACGGCACTGTCAATAGAATCATCTTTTGAAACATCACATTCGACATATACTAAATTTTGTTGCGAATTTAGTTTTGAGATATTTGTCTTTACCCCGGCAAACACTTGATAACCTTGACTTAATAAATATTCAACAAATCCTTTACCTAACCCTCTATTTGCACCTGTAACAAATGCTGTTTTCATTTGGTTAATTAACTTGTGGATAATGGCACTTTTTAAATTTTTTGCCTGAGCCACACCAACAGGGATCGTTACGGCCTAGAGTTTTACTGTTGACGATGGGTGTTGAGGATGATAAGGCCTGTTTTGTTTCTGGGTTATCAGTCACTAGTTCTCCCCTACCTTCGGTGGCATTTGTAGGGGTTGAGACTGGAGTAGCGGTAGGTTCGAGACGGAATAACATGCGAGCCAGATTTTGCTCAAACTTTGCCATTAGGTTTTGAAACATTTCAAAACCTTCTTTACGATATTCAATTAGGGGATCTTTTTGGGCATAGCCGCGAAGACGTACACCATCACGCAAATCATCGAGCGCAGTCAAATGCTCGACCCACAGAGGATCGAGCGACTCAATAATGGCGTAGGCAGTAATATCGCTACTTATGGCTTGGCCAAAATATGATTGACGTTGTTTCCATTGTTCTAGCAACAGATTGAGTAAAAAGTCGGATTTTGAATCAGAACTGTCAATCTTTTTTTGAAGATTAAGTCGGTCGTGTGGCGACATTGGCAATAGTTCGGAAAATTCGAGGGCCATCATTTCGGGAGTATTAATTTCATTGGTGATGCGACCAATTTCGCTAGTCAGTACTTTGACAATTTCCTCATAATTTTTTTGAGGATTTTCTTTGGCGTTTTGGAGCGTACCATCGCGAAGGGTGTAAATAATTTTACGTTGCTTATTGATAACGTCATCATATTCGACAAGAGATTTACGAACATCAAAATTGTAGCCTTCGACTTTGACTTGAATTTGTTCTAGAACTTTGGAAACAAGCGGGTGGGTTAATGCCTCATTTTCGGGCATATTGAAACGGGTCATTAGTGACGAAATATTTTCACCACCAAAAATTCGCATTAAATCATCATCAAGAGCGACGTAAAATTGGGAGTGGCCGGGATCGCCTTGGCGCCCACCACGACCTCGAAGCTGATTGTCAATACGTCGTGACTCGTGTCGCTCGGTACCGATGACAAATAATCCGCCCAGCTCTAATACCTCATCGTGTTCTTTTTGCCAGGTAGCGAGGGGCAATTGATCTTTGGGGCCACCCAGCACAATGTCGACTCCACGACCAGCCATATTGGTGGCAACAGTGACGGCCCCCTTACATCCGGCCTGGGCAATTATCTGAGCTTCAGACAAATGGTTTTTGGCATTTAACAGCTGGTGTTTGATGCCTTTGTTTTTTAACATCGAGGAAATTATTTCATTTTTTTGAATGCTGGTCGTTCCGATTAATACTGGTTGACCTTTAGCGTGTAAATCGGCAATTTTTGAAGCAATCGCGGCGTACTTGGCCTGTTGATTTTTGTAGATTAAATCTTGAGCATCAATTCTGGCAACTGGTCGATGCGTGGGGATGGTAACAACATTAAGATTGTAAATTTTTCGAAATTCCTCAGCCTCGGTGGCGGCAGTCCCAGTCATGCCGGCCAACTTGTCATATAATCGAAAATAATTTTGAAATGTAATGGTGGCCCAAGTTTGAGATTCTTGCTGGACACCAACATTCTCTTTGGCTTCGACGGCTTGATGTAGACCATCGGACCACCGCCTGCCATTCATCAATCTACCGGTAAATTCGTCAACAATAATTATTTGACCGTCTTTGATGACATAGTCCTTGTCTTTGTGAAAAAGTGTTTGAGCCTTGATGGCATTTTCAATATAATGAATGGTTTCAAAAGATTCTTCGTATAAATTACCGACATTAAGGATTTTTTCAACTTTTCGAATACCAAACTCAGAAAGGGTGGCTGATTTTGATTTTTCATCGATAATATAATCGGAGCTTTGCAGTTGTTGGGCAATTTTGGCAAAAGTATAGTATTTGTCGACCGGTTGTTGGTTGGGTGAAGATATAATTAAAGGGGTACGAGCTTCATCAATTAAAACAAAGTCAACTTCATCAACGATGGCAAAATTAAAATTGGGGCGTTGAACTTTTTGATCAAAATTTTTGACCATGTGGTCACGCAAATAGTCAAATCCAAATTCATTATTGGTCCCATAAGTAACATCGGCCAAGTAAGCTTCACGCCTCGAGATTGGCTTGAGATGCAGCAGCCGAGTGTCAACAGAATCAACAGCACTGGTAAACCCGGGGTCAAGAATAAATGATTCTTCGTGGACGACAGCTGAAATAGTTAATCCCAACAAGTGTAATGCTTTGGGATACCAACCGGCGCCAACTCGGGTAAGATAATCGTTTGGAGTAATAATGTGGACACCTAATCCAGAAATTGCATTTAAGTAAGCAGGGAAAATAACCGATTGAGTTTTACCTTCACCAGTGCGTTGTTCAGCAATAGCACCATGATGGAGGGTAATGGCGGCCATTAACTGGACATCGTAGGCTCGTTCACCAATGGTACGAAAGATGGCCTCACGGCAGACAGCGTAGGCTTCGGGGAGAATTTCGTCGAGAGTTTCGCCTTTGGATAGGCGGTTTCTGAACTCGGTGGTTTTGTTGGTTAATTTTTCATCGGATAACTTTTTGAAAGATTGCTCGTATGAGTTAATTTTTTCAACAACAGGTCGGAGCGCATTAATTGACTTTTTGTTTTCGTCGAAAAGTGATTTTAGAAATGAGAGCATAAATGATTATATCGTATAAAATGCAACCCCCCTGCCTCGATAAATCGAGACAGGGTAGGGTGGCTCCTCTAGCTTTGTGATTTTATACTGGAAAAACCAGTAAGTGGGACAAGGCAGGGTGGAATATTGATTGAACCATCGGCTTGTTGGCCATTTTCGATAATAGCCAATACAGCGCGGTCAGTAATAACGGTGGCGTTGAGAATATGGACAAATTTATTGTCACCATTGATTTTAACTTTAGTATTGAGGCGACGAGACTGATAGTCACTGCAGGTACTACAAGATTGCGTTTCGCGATAATTATTTTGTCCCGGAAACCAAGTGTTGATATCAAACATGCGTCGATTGGGTTGAGGCAAGTCTCCAGTACAACAGTTCATAACTTGGTAATGAAGACCAAAATCGGCCATAATTTCTTCCTCAACTGCCAACATTTCTTGTTGCATGGCATCGGAAATAACAAAATCGGGGAGGGTAAAGACATTCATTTCTACTTTATTAAAAAAGTGGACACGAAAAAGACCTTTGGTGTCTTTGCCATAAGTACCAGCTTCACGCCGAAAACAAGGTGAATAGTTGACGTATTTTACGGGAAATACTTTGCTGTCTAAAGTTTCGTTGGTGTGATACGGAACTACAGAATGTTCAGATGAAGAAATAAAAATTAAGTCATCTTCAGGTACAGAGTAATAGGCGCCCATTAAGTTTTTGTTACTGGTATAACCACATCCCCACTCGGTACTAGATTTGATCATGGCTGGTGGCACCATTCCGTGCCAACCCTTGGCGACTAACTTATTAAAACAATAAAACATAACTGCCATTTCAAGCACTGCGCCTTGATTTTTAAAATATCCAAAGCGACTACCCGATAACTCTCCGGCTTTTTTGACATCGAGAATATCGAGAGCTTCGCCTAAATCGATGTGGTCTTTGGGAGTAAAGTCAAACTTTGGTTTTTGTCCGACAGTCTTGATAACGACATTATCATTATCATCCTTGCCTACTGGAACATCATCGGCACAAACATTGGGGATTTCTTCGAGTAAATTATTTAATTCGTCTTGAGATTTTTTTAATAAATCTTGCACAACTTTTAATTCTTCTTTTATTTTGGTGGCCGATTTTAATTGCTCATCGGTAGGTTTACCTTTGATTTCTTTCGATATTTTATTCTGTTGTGCCCTCAAACTTTCAACTTGTTTTTGGGTTTCACGATGAGCCGTATCTAAGGTAATAAGTTGATCGACAACACTAATGTCTTTGCCACGATTTTGGAGATTTTTTTTGACAACTTCTGGATCGGTTCTAAGTAAATTAATGTCGATCATGATTAAGTTATTTTAGCAGAAAAGAAAAATTTTATTACCGTAAAAAAACAGCAAGTTTGAAATTTACTTTACTATAAACCAATTTCTGGGGCAATTTTTTGCATTGAAATTAAACAAATTTCAATAAATTGTCCTATTGGCATGTTTAAGCCCAACGGCTCCGCACACCGCGAAACTTCGTCACGACGAGTACCAGCGGCAAATTTGGGTTCTTTTAAAAAACGTTTTAAAACTGAGGAAACTTTGACTGAAGATAATTTGCGGTCAGGGTAAACAAAAGCGACAGCAGTGATTAAACCGGTTAACGAATCGGCGCAAAAAATTGACCATTTGGCCTTAGAATCCATTTTAATATTTTGTCGACCATCGTGAGCTAAAATTAGTTGTTGAATGGTATCGCTAATTTCTAGACCATATCTGGCCAATACTTCACGGGTTTTTAGTGGATGTAATTCTTTGGTATCACTCGCAAAATCGATATCGTGGATTAAACCAGCAATCCCCCATTCCTCTCGAGTCGGTTCGTTGGTATCGAGCAAATTATTGGTGGAAAAGTAATCGTAAAGACCAAGCATGCAGGCTTCCAAAGAAAGCGAGTGATTGTAAATATTATTTTCTAAATTTTGCTTAACCGCGTCTTTGAATTTTTGGTTATTTGATTTCATATTTTTCTAGCATTTGTAATTCTTTTTCAATGCTCATTTTTGTAACATCAACTCGATAAAATTCTAACTCTTCTTGATTTGGTTCCGTACAATATTTGACTTGTATGTACGTGTGGGGCGTGTCAGTTTTGTAATATAAATCTAAGTATCTAGTATTTTGATTACCGGGCATGTCAGAAATCATAACCGGAGTTGATTCGGCAAGTGCTCCTCCCATATGTTTAGTCAACCAGTCTAACTGTTCACCAATTTCAACTGACATTAATACTTCCCCACCCACTTCTGGTTGAAGTTGCTCAAATTGCCTAGGTTTCATAAAAGAAAAAGTTGATAAGTTATCAACTTTTTCTATTATCGCTTGTGTATGTACGGAAAAATTTAAACGAGAGTGACTATCAATCATTTTTTATATAGTTTTTAACTGGTTGGCCTAAATATTCTTTTAGTTTTTTATCTAAAAGATA
>Ga0172379_10012142_pt1 | contig 10130 bp, 9 predicted proteins | sample GrowelOW334metaG_FD_119756 | JGI IMG/M metagenome (GOLD analysis project Ga0172379, IMG submission 119756) | Groundwater microbial communities from an aquifer near a municipal landfill in Southern Ontario, Canada - Groundwater well OW334 metaG | ecosystem: Environmental > Aquatic > Deep...
CTGTTATTTTGATTTTGCTTGCTCTATCGAGCATAAATGGAGTGTTGACGGTGTTAGATTCTCCACTGTCTATTGGAAAGATCTGGCAGTCTATGAGTTCAATCGGGCAGCCTCCTGAGTGGTTTGGGAATTCGCAAAATGGGAATTCAGGCTCTGCTGAAGCGACAGGCACGATACAAATTGAAAATGGCGTACAAAAAGTCACGATTCAAGTGAACAATAATGGGTACCAGCCAAAATATATTAAAGTCAAAGCTGGACAACCCGTTGAACTGACAGTAACAACTAACGAAGTGTATTCGTGCGCTGCATCCTTTACATTCCGCAAGTTTAATATTTCAGCCCAACTGAGTTCTACTGACTCACAGACATTCACATTTACCCCGAACGAAAAAGGTAAGTTCACCTATGCTTGCTCAATGGGTATGTATAAAGGAGTCATGGAAGTCATATAGGAAAAGTTTTCACAAAAAGGAGAAGCGATGTTTGGTTTATTTCACAAGAACAATAAAGATAGTACTAAGATTTTACTCAAACTATCCGGGCTGCACTGCACCAGCTGTAGTTTGAACATTGATGGAGAACTGGAGGATCTTGAGGGTGTACATGAAGCCTCTACGAGCTACGCCAAGTCTGAAACTATTGTGCATTTTGATGCAGAAAAACTTAGCGCCAAAAAAGTTCAAGAAGTGATTGAAAAGCTTGGATACCAGGTTACAGAAATAGTCGCCAAGACTTCCTAGAAAACCAGCTTTTTTTTTCTATTTGCCGGTTGTATAATTCCAGAGTAGTTCGTGCTACTTTCTATTATTGGAAAGCAAAGGGTCGGTAGCTCAGTGGTAGAGCAGTTGCCTCTTAAGCAATTGGTCGCGGGTCCGAATCCCGCCCGACTCACAAGGACACGACACCGTGACACCTTTCATTTATGAATTATTTATTTTTCAATCTTTAATATGGAGATAATCTCATCGTATAATCACATGATATGGCAAAAAACTATGCGCTTGATGATCTCTTTGAATTTGTTGACTTAGCTGGGAAATCAACCTATGCCAGCGGAAAACCACCTCGAAACACAAGTGAGCGCAAAGACTTTATCGAATTTGAGTTCTCTCAAGGTGATTGGTCGTACCTTGACAGTTTTACCGGTCATACTAAATCAGCAGGACAAGAAGTCGTGAGATACCACGACGAAATTGTGTGGACAAACTCATATTGTGGAGGTATGACTTCGGGCAATGAACAACTCGCAAAGCAAACATTTACCTTTTTAAAAACTGCTCTGTCGCAGAATGATGAATCGGTGCAATCGCTGAGAGGTCCAACATATTACTCTGAAGGCGATTGGGAGTATCGATACAATCAAGAAGGCGTTTTATCAAATTTCAGTGGCTATGAAGAAATACTGTACAAGGGTAAAGTGGTATTCTTCCATCGTGCTATTGGTGGCACGATTGACAACCGATAATGCATTTGAGCATCATTACTACTTCTGATAAATTAAATTGTATGTGTAACAAAATCTTCATCATGAAGATGTTCCTTTTAATTTCATCCATATCGTATTTCTTGTTTGTTTCAGCTTCATTTATAACCGCCCAAAACGCCACCCCAATGCCCATAACCGGATCATTTACTTTTCCAGATTTTTCTATTACAAATCAAGCTGATATGAATACCTACCTAGATGGAATGAAGTCTCTAAATATAGACACTATAATCTGGGGATACTCAGGAGTCGTTTACAAAGAAGGTGATTGCTCCGGACCATACATAGAAGATAACTTTTTTTCGAAAAATGATCCAAATTTTTTTTCGAACGGAGAGAAACTGCTCCAAAGTATTCATGATAAGGGGCTATCGGTGTATGTGGGTTTAGCGGGTACATGGAATTGCGTGAATTTTGCATCCGGAAGTATAAGCGACCCGAATACTGATGCTGGTAGGATTATTGATTTTTCCAGGAGACTCATCCAAGAGTACAAAAATCTCTGTACTGCCAAAGGATGGGATTGTAATTTTATTAAAGGATTCTATATCCCAGAAGAAACAAACATTGGTACTTTTCATAACATAGGTTGGTTCTACAAAGGAATGGCCGACATGATTAGAAACCAAGAACCAAATAAAAAAATCATCATATCACCATATCAATTAGAATCTATTGACTATGAAGAAACGTACGACGATGTGTATTATCTTATTCAAGATGTAGGCATTGATATTGTCGCACCTCAAGATTCAATGGGAACTAAACTAGTTACCTCCTTAGAAACCAATCAACAGCACTTTACTGCCTTACACGATGCTGTACGAGATGCTAATGCGCAATTAGGTAAATCTGCTCAGGCATGGGCGAACGTGGAATCATTTACGAATTGCGTGAACTCCATTTGTGAACCTCCAGATTACCAAATGCTTAAACAGCAAATGCAGACCGTTGATGGTCTCGTTAGCAAAACGATCACCTTTATCTATTCCTGGAGCTTCGCTACTGAGCCTTTTCTGAACAACAGTGGTGCTCAATATACTCCAGCTTTTGCAGCAGCCAGGGCTCAACTAAGAGCTCGTTATATTTCCGACTTCTTGCCAGATACCTCACCAGTCCCCTCACCAACTCCAGGAGACCTGAATAACGATGGCACAATCGATATGCTCGATCATAATATTGTTCTTCAAGAATTTTATAAGAATGGTTCTCAGGGATGGATTCCTGCAGACATCAATAAAGACGGAATAGTTGATATCTGGGACTACAATAAATTAGTTGAGTTATCAGGTGATTAGTTTCAATCTATAGTGTGTTTTATTTTTTTTCGCCTAAAGTGTCGATGGCTTTCTTATACGCCTCGTACTGCCTTGTTGGTTTCCCATTTTCATCTAAGAAACTAAAACCAGCAAACGCACCTGGTGCTCCACGCAGTACAAAAGGCGTAACTGCCTTCACTCGAGGGTCGGACCATACATGATCAACTGCATATTTGTAATATGTATAGAGAAACCTTGATGTCGCTCGAGAGTCCATCCAACCAGTTTCTGTAATATAGACTTCGATTTTTCTATCTGTGTATTTTGCTAAAAAGTCCAACTCATGAACAAATCCCCGAATACTGTTTTTACCCGTTTGTGTTGGCGAGGAACTGAACGCCGGATTAGGATATGAATGCGAAGCCCATCCATCTAATAGCTCAACAACTCTTGAGTCCGTGTTAATAACGCGTGAAAGATAATTGAACGCTTCTAATGTATTAATGCCATTAGGTGCCGCAAGATCCATTGCTGCTGGTAGCACTGTATAGTTTTTTTGTTCACTATGGAGCCAATCAGCGGTGAACGTGAAAATCCTTGAATAACTTTCTGGGTCAATTGTTCCTCCCCACTCACCAGCATGATTCGGCTCATTAAAGACAATAACGATACGATCACCATCAGGCCACTCAAGAGTTGAAAGGAAATTTGAGAGATCAACAATATCTTTGCGTGTAGGAATCTTCCAGCTTGCTCCCTCGAATTTTGTCGCTAATCGAACAATTGGTCTAATTTTTTTCTCTCGTGAAAGATCGAAAAACCTCTGCCACATCTCTTTTTTATGAATGTCGTCAAGCGTTAAAGGTACTGTCACATAATTCCAGTCGGAAGTATTTGAATCAGCATCAAATAAGTCCAGAGCTGACTCAAGTTCATCTGGATTTAAAATGTGAATGCCAAGTACCTCAGAGGCAAATACTTGAGGTGGGATGCTTAACAGCACAAGGATAAGAATCTGTGCTAGAATGATTTTCATAACGCCTGTATTGTACCATCTATGAAACGACTATTCTTGATATTTTTATGGTTTGGAGTGAGTTTTTCTCTTTTTGCTGTTAACTCAAGTGCAGTATATCTAATGCGAAGAAAAACACCCATTTCCCAATCTTTTTCTAGCACCCAAGCAGTAACCTCACCCAATGTACTAGGGATTGAAGATGCTTCTCTCGGTATTGCCGGAACAATTCAAAAAGAAGATGCTCGGGTTGAGATTTTAGCAAGCTTCCTTGAGCGGCACACCTCCCCCTTAAAACCATATGAACGTTATGCCAGATCCCTTGTTGAGATTGCTGATCGATATGATATTGATTACCGCTTACTCCCTGCAATCATGATGCAAGAAAGCAACGTATGCAAGGCAATTCCGCCAGGGTCTAATAACTGTTTAGGTTTCGGTATTCATGAACGAGGTACTTTGACTTTCCCCACATATGAAGAAGGTTTTGATCGCGCCGCTCGTGAATTAAAAAAGAATTATATTGATCAAGGACTCAATACTCCAGAGAAAATCATGAAAAAGTACACCCCCTCCAGCAATGGTTCATGGGCAAACTCAGTGAACCAATGGATTGCTGAGATGGAATATAACGATCGTGACATGGGTAGAGATATGAAAAGTGACGCTGATTTGTTGGAGTATGTTAAGTAGTTATACAACGGTACTTGATTTGTAAGAACCTCTGTCCTTGTTAAATATAGTCCTAGAATGTTTTGCTTAGTGATTAAGTGTTGACAACCCTATAATGTTATTGTATTATAACCTCAGATCTGAAGGTTCTCCTCATAAGGGATTACGTTCAGGTTACAAAGCACCCGACATCCAAGTCGGGTTTTTTGTATCTGAATGGGAGAACCGGTAAGGAAGAATCGGGAACTCCCTTATTGTCTCAATTTATTTCTCTATTAACCTGGAATCTCGTTCCTTTTCCGCTGCACCCAAACCCCAAAACTGTTATAATCATCTCACCGTAACGGGAGAATCGGGTTTAAACTGAGAACAGCATAATATGACGTTTTCTTTTTTCTCTGGAAGCATTTCAAATTTCCAGAGAGCGAACGGGAGAACCCGGAACTCCCTTTTAGCACCTTTTGCAGCGGTGGCGGAATTGGCAGACGCGCAGGACTTAGAATCCTGTGTCCTTGAATAAGACGTGAGGGTTCAACCCCCTCCCGCTGCACACAGGATCGAACCTCAAACACTAGTTTAGGATAAATTATCCCTATAACAGCAGCCCCGACCTACAACAAAAAAAATCTGGTATACTACGAAGCCTATGACAAAAACAGATGAAAAGGCTCAACCAAATCAACCAACTCAGCAAAAACAGCAAACTAAGCAGTCACCCGTAGACTCGCTCATTTCCAAAAATCGAGTCCTCACGCTGACCATTCCTTGGGAAAAAGCGCAGCAAGGATATCAAAAGGCCTTAACGCATTTCCAAGAGCATGTTGAACTGGAAGGGTTTAGAAAGGGCAAGGCTCCTTTGGCCTTGGTCGAAGGTCGGGTGGGGAAGGCGAAACTCTACGAAGAGGCGCTTTCTATACTCCTTCCGGAATTCTATACAGAAGCGATCAAAAAAGAACAAGCGAAACCCCTCACATACCCTCATTTTAGTGTAAAGTCTGCTGATGAGAATAAAGAGTGGGTTGTTGAAGCGGAGATTGCTGAAGCTCCAGAGGTAAAGCTTGGGGACTATAAGAAGATTGTCAAAGAAGCAGCTGCTAAAGGCAAGATCTGGCTTCCGGGCAAAGACGTCCCAGCAAAAGAGAATAAAGACGAGAAAAAAGCTCCTCCAGAAGAAGAAAAGCTTCGAAATATCTTTCAGGCTTTATTAGAAAAGATCAAAATAATGATCCCTGAGTTGCTTATCAGTGAAGAGGTCAATCGTTCTCTTTCGCAATTGGTCGATCAACTGGAAAGACTTCACATCCCACTTCAGGATTATCTGAACTCAGTGAAAAAAACTGCCGACCAGATTCGAACGGAATACGCTACACAAGCACTTGCTTCATTGCAGCTTGAGTTTTTGCTCGAAAAGATCGCTGAGGAAGAAAAGTTGATGATCGAGGATAAGGATGTTGATGCAGTGATCAACTCAATTCCCGATGAGAAGGTTCGTAAGGCAAATGAGAATTCGCAGCAAAAAGCAAGGATCCGGGCATCGCTCAAACGTCAAAAGACGATCCAGTTCTTGTTGGGCTTGTAGTCCTCTTACCGATTCTTTACGGATTTTTCCATCGTTCCCCCATGTGAGAAATCATACTGTACACCAGGCTTTTTGATGGTATAATGCATCGAATTAGTATGGCAATGTCAACCTTGCAACCACCAGGATCAGGGTCAAGTAAACAGACAGGAAACCCCCAGATCTCGAACTTTGCCAAAGCGCTACTCGAAGCAGGGGGGAATCAGTCTGATAGTTCTGATGCCCAAAGTTCTTCATCAAATGCATCAAATGGCTTGAATTTCCCATCATTCCCTGGGAATGAGGATTTTCTTTCTCAGCTTAATAGCGAAAACCCCTGGGCTGTAAAAGAGCAACAGGAAAAAGAAATGAAGCGCCGAGAGCGCCGATTGTTACGTCATCGAGAAATCAACCAGGTGAATGTATATGATCACCGCCAAGTTGAAACTGAGCGCAAAATTGATCAGATCTTGAAAGAGCTTGAGGCACTTGCTAAAGACTTGGCAAATGTGAACCGAGAAGCGAGAGATGTGCAAATCGCCGTGATGCAGGGTGCTATTGAACCTGGAGATTATCATTTAACATTCTTCGAAAAGTTACTGAGCGTTATTGTTTTGCTTCGTAAGCGGGTGAATGAATCTGCTACCTGGCTTTCTAGCTGGAGCTCGCGAAACACAAAAAAGCAGGGGTACTGGTCTCAATTCCATTCTTCTGGGACGCAATGGTCGATGTCGCAAGAGCGCATGATTGCTACGAGCGTTGGGTGATTTTTGCTTCGTTGTTTTGGGGTTGATTTTTTTGCGAGATTTTCAATTGATCTATTTTGTTATTGTTTGTCTTCTTGCATAGAAGGTCTACTTGTAGTAGAGTGTTTCTATGGGTAAAGTGAGAGTATATCCTCCAGAAATCAAAGCAAAGGCTATCCAACTGCGCAAGCAGGGGAAGATGTACAGTGAAATTCAGCACGTCTTTTCGGAATGGAAGATTCCGAAGAATACTTTGTCTTGTTGGATGACTAGAGCAGGAGTCGTATTAACGGAAAAACAGCTTAATAGAATTCTCAATAAGAGAACTCTTAATCTTGAACTTGCTCATATCAAAGCTGCTGAATGGAATAGAAATCAGAAAAATAAAAGGTTGAAGCTAGCACACATAACTGCTAGCAGTTTTTTATCTCATCATCCGAGAAATCATATTAATGATCTTTTCTTTTTCAGTGGTTTCTACCTGGGAGAAGGTGTGAAAAAAGATGATAGCGTTATGTTTGCTAATGCTAATCCCAAGATCGTAAAAGCTTTCTATGCTTTACTTCAAACCTTTAAATCATTTGATTTTAAAAAGGTAAAAGCAAGTGTTCATTTACGCTACGATCAAAACATCCAAGATATACTCGATTTTTGGTCCAATTTTCTACAAATCCCATTGGATAAATTTCATAAAACACAACTTGATCCCCGAACCAAAGGAAAACCAACATTCCCAGATTACAAAGGCGTATGTTCAATCCATTATTTTGATGCTAGAATACAGAGGATTTTGCTCGAGTTGCAAAATCAATATGTAGAAAATATTCTAAAAATGGGCGGTTAGCTCAGCTGGTAGAGCGCTTCATTGACATTGAAGAGGTTTCACAGGTTCGAGCCCTGTACCGCCCACAATCATGCTACAATAGCAACAGATAAATGCTTTTATTGATCCGCCTACCAAGCGGGGAAAAAGCCAGCATCGCCACTGAATGACGAGAAATGAGCCACTAATCAGGATGGAACCGCCCGGGAAGAACTCCCAGACTCCTGAACATGAGTGGCTTTTTTGTTCGAAAAAATGCACACTATACATACGATAAGGAGCACCTATGTCCCAGCAACATGATCTGCATAACCTTCGCCATTCCGCAGCGCACCTGTTAGCCGCAGCTGTCGTGGAACTTTGGCCAAACTCAAAGCTCACTATCGGACCTTCTACAGAAGACGGCTTTTACTACGACATTGAGTTCCAAGACAAAATCTCTGAAGAGAGCTTTGCTCAAATCGAACAAAAAATGCACGAGATCGCAAAAACATGGGATGGGTTTTCACTTCTAGAAGTTTCAGCAGAACAGGCCAAACAGGAATTCAACAATAATCCATATAAGCTCGAATTGATTGAAGATTTGGCAAAAAACGGCGAGACGATAACCTTTGTGCAATCTGGCGAATTTCAAGATCTATGCCGAGGTGGTCATGTTGAACATCCAAAAGACGAATTAAAACACTTCAAATTGCTTAAAATTGCCGGAGCGTACTGGCGAGGCAACGAGAAGAACACCATGCTCACGCGTATCTACGGAACAATTTTCCCTACAAAAGAGGAATTGCAGCAGTATTTAACAAATCTTGAAGAAGCGAAAAAGCGCGACCATAAAAAATTAGGCAAAGAACTCGAACTTTTTACCATGACAAACGACGTGGGGCCTGGATTGACGATCTGGCTTCCCAACGGGGCGATTATACGGAGAGAAATCGAAAACTACATGGTAAAAGAGCAGGAAAAGATGGGCTTTAAGCATGTGTATAGCCCACATATCGGGCGTAAATCGCTGTGGGAGACAAGTGGACACTGGGATCTGTACAGAGAAAAAATGTACTCTCCAATGGATGTTGAAGGAAGCGAGTATTTAGTCAAGCCAATGACCTGTCCCATGCACATTCAGACATACCAGTTCCGGCCGCGCTCGTACCGCGAGTTGCCTTTCCGTATTGCTGAAATTGCTTCAGTGTATCGTTATGAACAGTCCGGCGAGCTGAACGGGCTTTTGCGCGTGAGAGCATTTACTCAAGATGACGCGCATATTTTCTGTACCCAAGAGCAGACCGTGGATGAGTTTCTTTCTGTCTTTTTCTTCATCCAACGACTCTACAAGATTTTTGGTTTTACGGACTACAAAGTGCGATTAGGTATTCGTTCGAAAAAAGAAAAGTATCTTGGTGACGACTCATTGTGGGAAAAAGCGCAGGAAAAAATTATCGAGGCGTTAAAGCAGAGCGGGGCAGACTACTTTATTTCTGAAGGTGATGCTGCATTTTATGGTCCAAAGGCTGACTTTTTGATCAATGATGCGCTTGGCCGCGAATGGCAGTGTGGAACTGTGCAGGTAGACTTCATGTTGCCCGAGCGATTCGGCTTAAAGTACATTGATCAGGATGGTAAAGAGAAGACTCCTGTTATGATCCACCGCGCACCACTTGGTTCTTTAGAGAGATTCCTGGCGATCTTGATTGAAAGCTATGCCGGAGCATTCCCAACCTGGATTGCTCCATTACAGACTGTCATTATCCCAATCTCTCAAGACCAAAATGTCTATGCCGAAAAAGTTCTTGGTCTATTAAAAGAAGAAAACATTCGCGTGGAAAACTGGAATGAAGCGGAAAGCATGCAGAACAGAATCCGAAAGGCAGAAAAGCAGAAAGTTCCATACATGCTTGTGGTTGGAAAACGCGAAGAAGCTGAAGGAACTGTTTCGATACGAACTAGAGGGAACAAGCAAGGTGGAACAACATCGATTGAAGAGTTCGCTAAAGCCATTCGGGAAGAGATTGAGAATAAGACTGCATAATTCGCGCAAAACAGCTCTTGCTTCTCAAAAATCAATGCGGTACCATGAACGGCAATAGTCGCATGTTTTCCTGTCCAAACACGTAGAAAAGAGGGGTCATTTCATGGACAACCAACAACAAAAAACATCAATGCAAGCACTCGTATTCTTTTTCGGCTGTGCGGCTTTTGCTGTTGGTCTACGCATGTTTCCCCACACACCAAATTACGCGGCAATGGGTGCTTTAGCGATATTTTCAGGATCATTATTTAACAGTAAAAAGTTCGCATTTCTTCCTTTTCTTGTTGTCTTCCTATCAGATGCTTTCATTGGGTTCTATGAGCCGTTGCTCATGGCTACCGTGTATCTAAGCTACGCACTCATGTTCTTCATTGGACATTCGATGAAAAAAGCCACAGCTTCCGGTGTCGTTCTTCGAGCAACTCTCGCTTCAAGCCTCTTTTACCTTACGACAAACTTTGCAGTGTGGGCATTCACTCCTTGGTACTCAAAGACCCTAGCAGATCTGGTGAAAGTCTATATTCAAGCCATCCCATTCTATC
>Ga0172379_10012143_pt1 | contig 10128 bp, 4 predicted proteins | sample GrowelOW334metaG_FD_119756 | JGI IMG/M metagenome (GOLD analysis project Ga0172379, IMG submission 119756) | Groundwater microbial communities from an aquifer near a municipal landfill in Southern Ontario, Canada - Groundwater well OW334 metaG | ecosystem: Environmental > Aquatic > Deep...
GATCTTACTAGAAAATAAACTAATTACCTTTCGTTTTAAAAATTTATCTAGATCAATCCGCTGTTCTCCGCATTTATTTGTCTTAAATAATGTGGAGGCGAATTTCCCATGCGATTTGTCTTCCGGCATTTAAGCTAATTAGATGCGGAGAGGGATATCCAATTGATTTATCTAAATAACTTTAAGACTGAAAGGCAACCCGCCTCATTAGATACTAATTAAATCTAATCAGGCAAACAAAAAACATTATGCAAAGATTAAAGAAATTTATCACCGCAAGTGTTTTGGGAATGAGCGTTTTGTCCATGACTATTGTAGCCAGCCCAGTTAGCGCTGCTACTATCGTTAATGGCGATTTGATCAAAACCAAAACTGACTCTGCAGTGTATTACGTTCAGAATGGCAACCGCTATGTGTTTCCAAACGAAAACACTTATCGCACTTGGTTTGTCAACTCTGCTGGTCTAGCTGATTTCAAATCTGTAACTATCAAAATTGTTACTGATGCTGAAAAAAATGCTCTTCCTTACACAGGTATTGTTCGTTTTCGTCCAGGTACCGCTATCTATAAGTTTAGCGCTAGCGATACCGATATGTATGCTGTTGAACCAAATGGTGTTCTACGTTTGATCACTACTTCTCAAGCAGCTGCTATCTATGGTACTAACTGGTCAAGCAAAGTTTTCGTTGGTAGCAATTATTCTTTTAATGATTATACTAAAGGAACTGCTTTCACTGGTACTTATCCAATTGGCACAGTTGTTAACCCAACTGGCACCAGTGATTTATTTTACTGGGATGGCGCTACCTATCGCAAATTTGCGAATGATTCCGCTTTGCTAGCTAATGGAATGAGCTTTAAATATGTTGTACCTACTGCTACAGCTATTGTGGCTACTGGTGCTGCTATTACCGGAGCTGAAGCTGGTTTAGGCCTATCTACTATGGCTCAAGCCGGTACTGTTGTAACTGGTCCTGCTACAGGTACTGGTTCTGGATTGACTGTCGCTTTGGCTTCAGATACCCCAGCTGCCGCTACTTATGTTCGTGATACTGGTGCTGTAGTTGCTCAATCTGTGTCTCCTTTCACTAAGATTAATTTTACTGCTTCCAATGACGGTGACGTTGTTGTAACTACTGTTAAATTAACTCGCAGTGGAATTTCTGCTGACACTGATTTAAGCACTGTTTATCTTTACGATGGTAATACTAGATTAGCTGAACACACTTCTATTTCTAATAAAGTGATTTCTTTCACTAATTCAGCTGGTTTGTTCACCGTAGCCAAAGGTACAACTAAATCTATTATGGTCAAAGCTGATATTTCAGCTGCTGACGCCACTGTTTCTGGTTTAGGTTTAGGTATTAATGCTGCTTCTGACATTACTGCCGGAACTGCCGTTGTTAGCGGTTCTTTCCCAGTTAATGGCAATCAAATGGCTGTTGGTAAAGTTACTGATTTAGGTTATCTTAAGTTCACTTCTGCTACTTTAGGAACCTTCCCAGCTAATATTGATCCAGGTTTGACTAATCAAGAATTGTTCAGATTTAGCATGAGCGCTAATGACCAACAAATGAACTTGGAAAGCATTAAATTGACTATCGTCGGTACTATTAGTACCACTGATTTGACTAATTTAATGTTGAAAGATACTGCTGGAGTTCAAATTGGTTCAACCATTGCTGCTATGCCATCTTCTAAAGAATTATTGTTTGACACCACTGCTACTCCTTATACGATTACCAGCGGTCAAAGCAAAACTTTAGTGGTTTATGGTGACGTTGTGAATGGTTCTGGACGAGCTTTCAGATTTACTTTAAGAAAGAGTGCTGATGTGGTAGTTAAAGATAATGGTTACGGTGTTTACACTGCTCCATTGATTTCTACTGGCGCAGCCTTTACTTTAATTGATTCTGATGCTTCTGGTGATGGTACTAATGTTAACAATGGTACTGTAACTTCTGGTCTAGCTACTGATTCTCCAACTGGCAGTATCGCCTCTGGAGCTACTGGTGTTAATTTGGCCAAATTCACTTTGAAGGCTAATGGTGAAGATGTTAAGGTTAGTTCCTTGACTGTCAACGCCAATACTAGTGGTAGTGAAGCTATGAAGAACGGAAAATTGTTATGGAATGGAACTCAAGTTGGTTCTACCGATGTCAGTGTTGATGATGCCGGCGATGCCGATACCACCGATACTTTCACTGTTAACCAAGTTATTCCTGCTGGAACAACCATTACTTTAACTTATCAGGCTGATACTATTAATGCTGCTAACAATGCCGCCATTACTGGTACTGTCTCTGTAACCATGGATGCCTCTACTGATGCGACTGGTCAATCTTCTTTGTCCACCGTGTCTATTGCTTCTGTGGCTGGTAGACAATTAACCTTCTCAACCGGTACTTTAACTGCTGTGAAAAACTTAGCTTTCGGTAATATGGCTACTGCCAATCCAACCGGAGTTAAGGGCGCCACTAACGTTAAGGTTGGTTCTATGGTTATTACTGCCGGAACTGGCGAAGGTTCATCTATCACTCAAATTGTGATAAGAGATCATTCCGCTGATTCTGCCGGCAATAACATTGGTGATAACTTCCAGAACTTAAAGTTGATGAATGGTGCTACTCAATTGGGCGCTACTCAAGGCACCTTGTCTCACTCCGCTTCTAATACTAGCTTTACTTTTAGTATTAGTCCGGCTGTGACTTTGGCTGCTGGTCAACAAATGGTAGTTGACATTTACGCTGACATCTTAACCGGTTCTACTGGCTACATTTCTTTGGGTCAAGTGATTGGTTTTGACATCGTCAGTGTGAGTGGTACTGGTTTAATAACCTCTAATTCTACTACTGTTGATAGTTTAACCACTGCTTTGCAGACCTTATATATCAGCGCTAATGGTAATATGACCATTACTGCAGAAACTATTGATGCCGCTCAACTAGTGATGGGTTCGACTGAAAATACTATTGGTACTTTCAATTTTAACGCCTCCACTTCTTCTGAAGCTATCAATGTTTCTATGATTAAGCTTACTGGTAGTGCTAATACTGCTAGTTTCTCTAACATTAAGTTCTACGATGGCACCACTTTATTGGGCACCGTAGCTTCTTTTGCCGCTGATGATACTGCCACCTTAAACTTGGCTACCAACTGGGTCATCAACAAAGTTAACAAGGTCTTAACTGTTAAGGCTGATGTTAATGATGCTACCAGTGCTACCTCTGGTACCGCTTGTACTTTCAGTATTGCTGCTGATACTTCTATTACTAGTATTGGTGCTGGCTCTGGCCAAGCAATTACTGAAACCGTTGGTACTGTTAATGGTATTACTGCTACTCCATATAAGACTAAGTTGACTGTGTCCAAATCTGCCAGCTCTCCTTCTGGAGCCGCTGCAGCTATGGCTGGTCAAACTGTAGCTATCTTCAGCTTCACTAATAGCGCCAATGTGGCCTCTCAGACTGCTACTGTTAAAGATATTGCTTTGACCATTTCTACTAGTGGTACTTGGACTCAATGGGCCAATGGCACATCTAAGTCCATTACTATCCGCAAGAGTTCCACTACCGGTACTTTATTAGGTACCAGTGCCACTCAAATGGCTCCTGTGAGCGTTGCGGCTTCTACTGGTTGGGACGGAGCTACTTTGACTGATTTCGATGTAGCCGCTGGTACAACTGTTGATTTATATGTTATCGTCGATACTTCTAATGCTCCTGCTACCACTGGTAAGCTCACTGCTTCCTTGGCTGCCGGTAGTGTTACTTGGACTGACGGTGTAACTGCTTCCATTACTACTGTCAATTCGTTGCCGGTAATTGCTGGAACCCTATCTTACTAAGCAATAGCTTGATAAGTTAGTTGTAGTTAGTAATAACTACATAACAAAAACATCCGCCCTAGGCGGATGTTTTTGTTTATATTTATTCCCTCCTTTATAATTGATTTTTACTAAAAAAAGTTATAGAATAAAAGATATTATCCAATGATAGTAGCATGCCCATCACTTATCACTTAACTAATTTTTAAAGATTGTTATGTGTTATGTGTTGTGTGTTGCGTGATTTATATGTCTCAAAAAATTTATTACAAGCTTTTACAAGGGGGGATTTACGCCTCTTTTTTGGTATTCCTTTTAATAAATAATAATTGGCTTTACCCTTACAACACTTCTAAACAAATATTTTTTAATATTTTAATGGAGGTTTTAGCTGTAGTTTGGCTGGCTTTAATTATTAGATATCCTGAGGCCAGACCAAAAAAATCTTGGCTAACTTGGAGTTTTTTAGCCTGGCTAGTGGTTTTACTTATCACAAGCCTAACCGGTGTAGATTTTAACATGAGTTTTTGGGGCGATGCCAACCGTATGATGGGCTGGTTTCATTTGGCGCATTGGTTTATTTTTTATGTAATTTTAATTACGGTTTTTAAAACCAAAGCTGATTGGCAAAAATTATTTAACTTATCTTTAATTACCGCCGGTTTAATGGTTATTTATAGTTTGGTTAAGAGCCCAGAAACCGGTTTTGATCCTGGCACAACAGTTAATATGAGTAATAATATCAGCACCTTGGGTCACGCTACTCACGTGGCCGGAGTCATGATATTTTGTTTTTTCTTGGCCTTGTTTGGTCTTTTAAATAATAAAGAAAGAAATAAAAAAATTATTTATGCTTTAGCTGGAGTTTTGATTTTAGTTGGTTTTGGCTATGCTAATGTTTCCGGCTCCCAGGCTGGGTTAGCGGTTGGTTTGGTTGTCTTTGTCTTGTTTTATGCCTGGCTGTCCAGCAATAAAACCGCTAAAAAAATAAGTTTAATTAGTGTTGGTCTTTTTATTACTATTATTGCTGTGCTCTATGGCTTGCGACAAGCGCCTTTTATGCAAAATAGTTTCGGCAAACTTTTTCGCGATTTTTCTACGCAAAATATCAATCTTAACACTCGTATGTATGCTTGGCGCGCCGGTTGGGAGGGGCTTAAAGAGAAACCTGTCTTGGGCTGGGGCTATGGTGATTTTAGTATCGTCTATGACAAGTTTTTTGCCGGGAGCTACTATCGTTACACCATGGACGAAGAATACTTTGATCGCGCCCATAACAACCTAATTGACTTAGGAGCAACTACCGGAATCATCGGCTTACTGGTTTATTTATCAATGTTTGTGGCTATTGGCTACTATTTAATTGCGGGTTTTAGACAGCAAAAATTTGGTTGGTTGGAATTTTCCATTATTACCGCCATTATTACCGCTTATTTTATTCATAATTTAGCTGTCTTTGATTTTTGGGGTACCTATTTTATGTTTTTTATGGTTTTGGCTTGGACTTTTTCTCTTTATCAAGGTCAAGCAGATTCTGCTTTGGGCGTTAAAGGCAATCTTACAAATAAAGAAATTTTAACCTGGCTTTTGGCCGGCATTACGGCTTTATTTTTAATTTTCAATTACAACCTGGCTTTTGCTAAGAGTTTTAAAGGCACGATTAAATTAACCGATATTTTAAGAACCACGCCCCAAAGTCAAGAATTATTAGATTATTATCAGGAACCCTTTAAACATAATACCCCCATGGATAGAAGCGGGATTGAGGTGGTACTTGATTTTATCGATGGTCAACCAGAATTATTAGCTAATTTGAGTAAGGAAGAGAGAAAAACTTTTTTTAATTATTTAATTGAATTAAATAAAAAAACTGTAGCACTTAATTCTGACAATAGTTTAACTCAAGCTCGACTAGGAAGAACATTGATGACAGCTTGTATAAACTTAGAGGACAAAAATTATTGTCAAGCAGCATTGGCACCACTTAATAAGTCTATGGAGACTGGTGGCGATCATATTCCTCCTTATAGAGTTAAAAGTACAGTTCAGCTTTATTTAAATGATGTTGACGGAGCTATCGCCACCTTAAATCAGGCTTTAAAAATTTACCCAGATTACACGCAAGTTCATTGTCAGTTGGCTCGTATTTACGTACAACTAAAGATTAGTACTGAGTCTGATCGTCTTTTGGGTAAAGAATATATGAAAAAATGTGTAGCCGATGGTGGAGGCCAGGATTTTGTCGAAAGCGAAGGAGTGTTGGCCCAGGAATACAAAAATGCCGAGGAGGCCATTAAAAATGAAAAAGAACAAGAAAAATTATCAGCCATTAATGACCAATATTTAGCTTTACTAAAACAAGGTTTGCGTCTTAAGGGTGAGGGTGATACAGGCAATCGAGATTCGTATTATAAATCTATCGATGTCTTTAAACAGGCCACACAACTAACTGAAAATAAAATTTGGATTCCCTTTTTAAATATTGCTAATATTTATCGCATTTTAGGCGATTATGACAAGGCTGAAGAGAATTATAACCAAGCTTTAAAAATTTCTGCAGGTGATGTGTCTATTTATTTAGCCAAGATTGAGCTTTATGTTTTATATGCCAAGAAATCACCAAAAGAAATTAGTGATCTTTATCAAGAAGCATTCAAAATAGTCACCGACACTAAAGACTTGACCGTTAGTTATGCTAATTGGGCGCGTGACAATGGTTATCTTGAGGACTCACTGAAAGCTTTCAAAAGTTTAGCTGAGAGTTTTCCTGATAATAAAACCTACCCAGAAGAAATAGCTAAATTAAAGGCTCAACTTAAAAAATGACGACGTGTGAGCCTGTCTGCGCAGGCAGGCCATCATCCCGATTTAGTGATTTTGCTTTAGCTAAAAACAAGTATCGGGACCCAACTATTATTTTATAAATAATTTTATGAGAAAAGTTACTTTAGAGTGGATTTTAAAAATTGGCGTCATAGCGAGTTGGCTGAGTTTCTTTTTAATAACCAAGGGCTTGTATTTTCCGTATGTGACCGGCAAACAACTCTACTTAAATATCTTGGTAGAGATTTTATTTGGCGTTTGGCTTTATCTTATTTTTAAATATCCCGAAGCTAGGCCCAAACGCTCGCTAATTACAATTAGTTTTTTTGCTTGGCTGGCGGTCATGTTGGCTTCATCTTTATTTGGCGTAGATTTTAATTTGAGTTTTTGGGGCGATGCCGAACGTATGCTTGGCTGGTTTTCTTTGGTTCACTATTTTCTATTATATTTAATTATAATCACAGTTTTTAAGACAAAAGATGATTGGGAATGGCTGTTAAATAGCTCAATCGTCGTGGCTATTATTTTGGCGGTTTATAGTTTTGTCACTAACACTGGTTGGAAAAATCAAGGTAATGTTAATTTAGCCAGTAATATTAGTACCCTAGGTAACGCCACTTATGTAGCCGGAGTGATGTTGTTTAACATTTACTTCGCTTTATACTTACTATTAACCAAACGCGATTGGTTTGCGAAATTTTTGTATGTCGTCGCTTTACTGATAATTTTAGCCGAATTTTTCTACGCCGATGTTTCCGGTTCTCAAGCCGGATTAGCCGTGAGTTTGGTGTTATTTTGTGGAATTTACGGCTGGCTACATCAGAATAAAAAAATTAAATGGGGGAGTCTGGCGGGGGTAGCCGGTTTGGTTATTATCCTAACAACTCTCTTTATTTTTAGGAACGCTCCAATTTTTGATGATAACAAAATTGGCCGTGTGCTGAGAGGCTTTTCTTCCACGAATACTAGTTTAAACGCTCGTTTTTTCTCTTGGCAAGCCGGCTGGAAAGGCTTTTTAGAAAAACCGGTCTTGGGTTACGGCTGGGGTAATTATTCCGCGCCTTTTGATAAATATTTTTCCGCCGGTCTTTACAAATGGACGCCTAACGAAGAATTTTATGACCGCGCTCATAATATGGTCATAGAAATGCTAGCCACGGCCGGTGTTCTGGGACTTTTAACATATTTAGGAATTTTTGTGTCCGTGCTAATTGTTTTAATAAAAGCTTGGCGTCGAATAACTATCAAATCCCTGGCTCTGGCTACTGTCGTGGCAATTTTTTCCGCTTATTTCGTTCATAATCTAGCCGTATTTGATGCTTTACCAAACTTTGTCTGTTTATCGGTGGCTCTAGCTTGGGTTTTTTGGCTCACCAGCGAACAGGCAGTAGAAGAGGAAGTTAACTACAAACAAAAACCAAATTCTTTATCGTCAATAAAAGTTATAGCTCTGGCCATAATGTGGATTTTATTAAGTTTAATAATTTATTACGGCAATATTCGCGTGATGAAAATGTTTGGCGACGCCATCAAGGGCACTAATGCTTGGTATCAAGGACAACTTGGAGAGTTTACTAAAGATTATTATCAAACCTTTTCTTATAATACACCCCTGGATCGCGATGTGAGAAATTTGTATATTGGATTTTTCTTAAGTAATCCTTATGGTTTAGTTAATTTACCTGAGGAAGAATTAAAAGGCGTTTTTGATTTTGCCTTAGAACTTGATAGGAAAAATCTTCAGCTTAGCCCCCAGGATCACTTTGCTTGGATGCGACACGCTCAACTTTTGAATTTAGTTAGTAGAGTCTCCGGCAATCAAGAGTTAATGGATGAATCTTTAACTGCCTCCACTCGGGCCATGGAATTAGGTGGAGAGCATCTTACTCCTTATTTACTACGTTCCAATATTTACGAAGCGCAAAAAAAACCGGAACTAGCCGTAGAATCTTTAAGACAAGCCCTAAGAATTTTCCCCAACTATTACGAAGCGCTCTGCCCGGTAGTCGTCCTAGAAGATAAATACAAAACTCCCATAACTAAAGAAGAATTTTGGCAACAACTGGATCTTTGTGTGGATAAAGGCAATCTTAAGGCGCTAGAGACAGGCAAATATTTACCTCAAGCCATTAAACATTACGAAACCACTAAAGACCAAGTTCGATTAGATTTACTTAAAACAGCCACCACGACGGAGTAATTTCCAAATCCCAATTTCCAATTTCCAAACAAATCTCAATTTCCAAATCTCAATTTCCAAATAAATTTCAAATTTAGATCCCGACTCGTAGACCGGGACAAATGCTCGCACGCAGTTATTTTTTCTTTTTATTGTTTTTTATGCTACAATGGAAATAGTTAAATAATTGTGTACAATTTTTATTTTTTAAACCATTTTTTAATTTTTTTTGGAAATTGGAAATTGGAAATTGGAAATTAACCCCTATGCCTTCTTTTCAACCTTTTGTTCAACGAGCCGGCGATGGTCCCACGACCATTAGCACGCCTCCGACTATGCCTAGCGGAATAAACGACAGATTAAGTAAGCCGGAAGTTAGTCGCGATGTTAAAATGCGTCGTTATCAACGTTGGTTTTTTTACGTGGTTATTGTCGGTCTATTTTTAGCCGCTTTAGGTCTTATTTTAAAAGTTTACGCTGATAATAATAGTTTAGTCACTAGCGTGGAAACTCTTAGCACTCAAGTTAAGCAACGCGATCAAAATTTAGAACAAATTCGCGCCGAATTAGCCGCGCGTAACCAAGCCACCGAAAGTGCCAGTACCAATTTAGAACAAATGAAAGCGCAGTTAGCTCAGAATATGAAAGATTTAGAAAATGCCGTCAGTAAAAGCAAAGCCGTGGAAGACAGTTTAGCCACCACCACTAGTGCGCGGGCGGTGGATCAGCTCACCTTAGAACGCGCTAAAGCCAACACGCTTAATTTGATTTTAAGTTTAGGCACGGAATTATCCAATAAGGATATGACCAGAATTAAGATTGCCGATATTGCTGTGGCTGGCATGGATACGGATAAAGATGGTCTGCCGGATGATATGGAAGCGAGTCTAGGCACCGATCCACTAAAATCTGATACAGACGGCGATAATTACAGCGACCGCGAAGAGGCCGTGGGAGGTTTTAATCCTTTAGGCAAAGGCTTGTGGCCAATTGATAGCAAATTTTCCGCCAATTATAAGGGTCGAGTGATTTTAAATAAACAAGGTGATATTTTTTACGCCTGGTATGTAGCGCAAGACGGTCTACGATATTATATGGGAAGTTCCGGAGACAAGTTTGAAGCCTTAAGACAAAATGATTATTGGACCAAACAAAAATAATTTTTAGTTAAAATAATCCGGCAGTTGTCGGATTGTTTTTAATAGAAGAATATTCCCCTCTAGAGAGGGGTGGACCAAGTACTCTTGGGACGGGGTGTGTGAATTTTGTAATTAATTCCCCTCTTGAGAGGGGTGGCCC
>Ga0172379_10012144_pt1 | contig 10128 bp, 14 predicted proteins | sample GrowelOW334metaG_FD_119756 | JGI IMG/M metagenome (GOLD analysis project Ga0172379, IMG submission 119756) | Groundwater microbial communities from an aquifer near a municipal landfill in Southern Ontario, Canada - Groundwater well OW334 metaG | ecosystem: Environmental > Aquatic > Deep...
CGTGACGCAGTCCGCTAGTAGCTTCGCGAAAGCGAGATTCGTTCGCATGGAGCATAACTGTAGCGTGACGCAGTCCGCTAGTAGCTTCGCGAAAGCGAGATTCGTTCGTAGGAAAAAAAAAGATAAAACACTCATTAATATGTATTACGTCTATAGTTTGAAATGCAAAGACGGTTATTATATTGGGTGCACAAACGACCTTAAAGAAAGGATTGAGCGTCATAAGCACGGCTACGTACCAGCAACAGCAAGAAGACTACCTGTTTCATTAGAATTTTATTGTGCAATAACGGATAAATTCAAAGCATTCGAGTTTGAAAAATATTTGAAATCAGGTTCTGGAAGGGCGTTTACACTCAAACATTTTTAAGTTTTTTTAAGCGAGACAATGTCGCCCTCGTGCCGTCAAGGTCGGCAAGCTCTCTTGACGGCGGGCGATACTATGCAATACGATCTGTAAGCGAAAAATGGGATTTTCCGCTTCGCCTTACTTCACACGCCCTGTTTCCAGTCTTGCCTTTTTCATCGAAAGGATGAAAAAGGCAAGACTGGAATCAGGGCTTCGACAGATTGAGGTTGCAAAAGCAATGAAGCGACCACAATCCTATATTTCTCGTGTTGAATCGGGAGAATACAGACATATTTTGGAGGTGAAAGCATTTGCCAAGCTTTATAAAAAAAGTATTGAGTATTTTTTGAAATAAGCGTTGATGAGTTGATAAAATAATTTTTATAATATGAAAATTGAAATCTTTGAAGAAGACGGAGAAAATACATTATCATTTGATAATGAACACGCGGATTTTACTATTGAAGTATATCCAGAATTAAAAACCTACCAGTCAAGAATGTCCCTAAAAGATGATTGTTATTATCGTACCCAAAAGTTTGAATATAGAATAAAAACCAATCCTATTAAATTAGAAACGAGACTCATTGAAAGAGTAGATGAACCACCAGAGCGATATTGTGTAAAAGACGGCGTTGTATTGGAATCAGATATTCTTGCCGAAAGAGGCGATTTAATATCTTCAATAACTAAAGAATTTATTACTGACCTTAAAAAAAAAGTTGTGTGGCACGAAGAATGGGTTGGCGACCCCGTTTCCATGTATATTCTTTCCAAACACCCTGATATCATTTCTAGCGATGATTACAGGCGTTATTTGCGACAGCTGTCAGAGAAAATCAGAAGCGCAACACAAAAGGTTGAAAAATTTCTTGAATCAGAAAGTACGGGATTAAAAGTGACCGACGAGTACGAGGGTTCTGGTCGTACAGTATGGTATCCACGAGTAAAACAAGACGCAATGTCTGACGAAGAATCCAAAAAAGCGATAGAGCACGCGAAAAAAGTTCGTGAACGCTTGTTTGATGAAAAATCAAAAGATTATGTTGAAATTTCAGAAGGTGAGTTTAATTCAAGCAAAGAAATACTCGAACACATTGAAACTTTTCTCGATAAGAAACCCACTCCCGCAAAGAAAGAAAATAAAAGGATTTCTTTTGGAGTAAAATTCGCTGCTTTTATATTTCAATGGATTTGGCTATTTATTGTTGTGTCTGTTGTGATTTGGTTGTTTTCTTTGATTGTCAGCATAATCCAATATAGCTTCACTTTTGCATTTTTTGTTTCAGGATTTTTAGCGTTTTTCTTAACCCTATTGAGAAAAACACGATGAGAATTTTCTGTTAGATATTTTAGAAGTAAAATAATTTGCAAAACTTTACAGGAAAAGTATCGATTATTTTATTGAATAATAATTGTTTATGATGAAAAAAGCAGATAAGTACGATTGGCTTGAATTCGCACAAAGTTTTTTATTGTTGGCAAAATTAGCTTGTCAGGAATTAGAAGATGCGCGAGAAAAAAAGCATAGCAAAATAACGCGATTCGACCCACCAGAAATGAATTTTTCTTATCAACATACAGATTTATTTGTGCCGATTGTTTTTAATGTTAAGCATGGTCTAGAAGTATTCGTTAAAACTCTCAAAATTATTTCAACTAAAAATTATAAAGAAGGGCATGATTTGAAAGATTTGTTTAGTAATTTAAAAGATAGCCTACCAAAGAAAATAAAACCAATAAAAGACCAGAGGGGAAATAAGGTAACGCAAGAAGATATTGATAACATTTCTTCCAACCTTGATGACATTGAAAAATTAGTTTTAAAATATTACCATTGTGAATTCATAAATAGTGGCCAAAAAGTTGTAAATATTTATGATAAAATGAATGATGTGTTTAGATATCCAGATAATAAAGCTGAAACTAAAATAAATTTTGATTTAGTTGACGAAAATTTGATTAAAGATATTCATGGGGATATTGATAATATATATCGATTTTTTAATGATTTCGGATATCTTTTAGAAATTTATCAGGCAAATTGTAATAAATAAGTTCTAACTTCGTCCCACTCTCTCCGCCTTCGGTCGCCGAAGCGACCTACGACGGACAAAGTCCGCTGTGGTTGCGAAGGAGACTTTCGCTCTATCGAAACAAACCGCGATGCAACAAAGTTCGCAAGAAGTCCGCTTAAAAAGTCGGTAAAAGAAAAAGTCAGGTATCGCGATGAATAGTCTGACTTAGTCGATGCTTTTTGTATTATAAAGAAACAATTCTTCAAAATCGAGCGGGTCATCATTTATGACGTAATTCTCCGCCATGACACAATTTTCTTTGTTTACACCGCATAAATATATGCAGGCTATTATCACGAGATGACCTTCGGAATTTCTGATTTCATTACAACGATACAGACAGCGTTTTTGTTCGATTTCTTGCGGAAGGTTTGCGTCCGCATCGGGTTGCGTATGCATGACAGTTTCCTCTTGATTTGTTAAATAGCCGATTAATTGCAGGTTACCGCATATTACGCATAAAGTCAATATACAAAGGTTTTTTTCGGAAAATACTTGCCAAATACGAAAGAGTATGATAGACTGTGAACACAATCAAGAAAGACCTGGTGTATCCCGCTTTTATCCTTTTTTCAGTAAGAAAGGAGTCGAGAGATAGGATGCATACACGACATATTTCGTTATCTGTCCCGGGATTTCTTGGCGACAGTTTTTTTATGAATGACGGATGATATGTCTTGCGGAGGCTTGCGAGACTGTCGAGGTGAGTACGAGGAATTTTTCAGCAGAAAAATATCCGTACTCTGCAAGACATATCATCCGTCATTCGAATAATTAATTAAGATACTATGCATATGATAGAATACGAATTACTCTATTTAGTGGCAGAGTCCAAAGAAGTTGATTTGGCTCGCATCAAAGAAGAAGTCAAAACCATTGTTGAAGGTGAAGGAGGCACTTATGCGGGTGTTGAAAAATTGGAAAAGCGCAAACTTGCTTACGCGATCAAACGCGAAACTCGCGGAACATATATCGCCCAGCGATTTACTACGCCTGACAAAAATGACAGAGAAGCAAGTGTTGAAGCCGGTGAGCCGAGTATCCTTGGGCGCATCAATCATAAAGTGACATTGTATCGCGATGTGTTGCGATTCATTATTGTGCGTGCCGATGATTTGCCACCACTTATTCCCGAAGAGAGCTCTTCAAAAGTTGTGGCGGAAGTTGCCAAGGAAGCGGATGCACAAAAAACGGCAATGGAAAAAAAACCGGTTCGACGAGCAAAAGTTGAGACCGTTGTCGAATCTCCAAAGCCCGCAGTAGAAGAAAAAGTTGAGGAAGTTAAGACGATTGACAAGAAAGAGGAAGAAAAAGCGACTGAAAAGAAAACCGAAGCTGAGTTGGATAAGCAGTTGGAAGAAGTTTTGCACATTTAATACATACTAATATACACAAAAACATCAATAAAAAATGTACTATTGATGAAGCGTGTTTCAAAACTATGAATGTGAACAAAGTGATACTTGTAGGGCGTTTGACTCGCGATCCGGAAATTCGTACGACACCGACCGGGCAGACAGTGGCGACCATCGGTTTGGCAACCAGTGATCATTGGAATGATAAAGGTGGTCAAAAACAGGAGCGCACAGAGTTCCACAATGTTGTTGTGTGGGGACGTTTGGCGGAAATCGCCGGGCAATATCTTACAAAAGGACAAGAAGCTTTTTTCGAAGGTCGTCTGCAATCCAGAGTCTATACGGACAAGGCTGGCGTGGAGAAAAAAGTCGTGGATATTATTGCAAGCTCGATGCAACTCGGCAGTCGTCCGCAAGGAACTGGCAATAGCGCGCCAAGACCAGCCACTCCGGTACAGCGTCAAGCTCCTGTCGCAAAACAACAAACAGAGGAAGAAATTCCAACCATCAATCTTGATGATGAGCGCGATGAAATTCGTATCGAGGACGTCCCTTTTTAATTATAAACAATGAATATGGTAGATACCAAGAACACCGCTTCTTCCGAGAAGCTTGAAAACATCGATTACAAAGACGCTTACTTTTTGCGACGTTTTTTGAACTCGCAGGGAAAGATTTATCCGCCGAAAAAGTACGGTTTGTCGACGAAACAACAGCGGGAATTGACCCAAGCCATCAAGCGAGCTCGTTTTATGGCACTCATTCCGTATGTTATTCGATAAGCTACCAATACTATGCTTAATCTCAGCGAAATCAAAGCAGGAAAAAACATTTTGTGGGAAGATCAGCCTTATGTTGTCTTACATCACGAGCATTCAAAAACAGGACGTGCCGGCGCGGTGCTTCGTACGAAACTGAAAAATCTTCTTACCGGAGCGGTGCTCGACAAGACCTTTCAGGGTTCGGAAAAAATTGACAATGCCGATATGTCTAAAGCCAAAGCGCAGTATCTCTATCAGGAGGGAGACAATTATGTGTTTATGGACAATGAGACCTACAATCAATTCTTTCTCTCCAAAGATATTTTAGGTCAGATGACTTCGTATTTGGTGGAGGGGACGGAGGTGATTATTTTGCAATTCAACGGACAGCCGGTCAATATGGAACTGCCGATCAAAATGACCTTAACGGTCGTGGATGCGCCTCCCGGCATCAAAGGCGATTCCGTATCGGGCGGAGACAAAGTAGTGACGGTGGAAACGGGACTGAAAGTCACGACACCACTGTTCGTCAAAGAAGGCGACAAAATCGTCATCAACACTGAGCAGGGGACATACGTCTCTCGGGCGTAGATTTTTTGATAGGAAGATTGAGAAAAGAAACGCATTCCTCCTCCCCTTGGAAAGGGGAGGGCAGGGAGGGGTTTGAAATCTAACAACCACCCCCTACCCCCTCCTTGAGAAGGAGGGGAGGACGGTATAAAAAGCAGGGTATAGAAACCCTGTTTTTTGGTATAAAAAAAGCCATCCATTATCAATCAATTTGCTTATCGGGCGGAAAACCGCTATAATGATTAGGAAGCTAAAAAAAGTCTTTCAAGCTTCATATAAAAGAAAAACACACTTTTGTTATGTCACTACAAGGCTATCTTTTGGGGTTGAAGATCAGCACGCTGTTTGCTTTTTCTGCGTGGGCGGGAGTAGTGCTGTATATCGATCCGGATGTCGCTGGCGTATTCGGGAAAAGTCTTTTTTTTATTACGCTCTTTTTATGGTTGGCGGGTCTGTCGACGCTTCTACTGACATGGCTTCAAAGAAAGATAGTCGGAGACGAACGAGCGGCGGGACTCTTGGGTGCGAATATGCGACAGAGTATTTTTGTTGCTTGTTTGACCGTTGCGCTTCTGGCGCTACAATCTTTCAAAGTCTTGGCTTTTTGGAACGGACTCTTGATTGGCACGGCACTGCTTTTGATCGAATTGTATTTCATCCATCGCACGGTAAAGAGTGAGGATACGCAGAAAACGAAACTCAATGTGAAACAACAACAGTCCCGATTGAAACAGAGAAAATTGATATAAATTGTTTATCGACCGCTATGGCAAAAAATATACAGCAAAAATCAGATTATAATGCGAAGTCCATTCAGGTATTGGAGGGGTTGGATCCGGTGCGCAAGCGTCCGGGTATGTATATCGGAGGAACATCGCTTGAGGGCTTGCATCACCTTGTGTGGGAAGTGGTCAACAACTCCATCGATGAGGCGATGGCAGGTTTTGGTGATGATATTATCGTAAAATTACTGCCGGACAATATCGTGGAAGTGATTGACTTTGGTCGTGGTATTCCTGTTGAAATTCATCCGCAAACAAAAAAGTCAACCGTGGAGACCGTATTGACAGTACTTCATGCCGGTGGAAAATTCGGTGGCGGAGGATACAAAGTGTCGGGAGGTTTGCACGGTGTGGGCGTGTCGGTGGTCAATGCCTTGTCCGAGTGGACGAAGGTGGAGGTGCATCGTGATGGAAAACTATGGATGCAGACATTTGAGCGTGGCAAATCCAAAGGCGATGTCAAAGCGGTGGGCAAGTCCAATCGTACCGGAACAACAATTACATTCAAAGCGGACTCGCAGATTTTTCCGGAGATCGATTATAACTGGAACAAAATTTTAGATTACTTGCGTTATCAAGCGTATTTGACCAAAGGCATTCGCATTACGATCGAGGATTGGCGCGAGGTGGCGAGCAAAGAAGACGAATACAAAACGCGTCGATACAGTTTCTATTTCGATTCGGGTATTATTTCATTCGTGCGTTTTTTGAATCGCAACAAAGCGGTCAAAAACGAGACACCTTTTTATGTGGAAAAAATAGTGGGTGATGTCGCTGTGGAAGTATCATTGCAGTACGCGGATACGTTTAAGGAGCATTTGTTCGCTTTTGCCAACAACATCGTCAATCCCGAGGGAGGAACGCACGTGACGGGATTTCGTATGGCACTGACGCGCGTGATCAATGACTATGCCAAAAAGAACGGTATTTTAAAAGAGAAAGACGGAAGTTTTTCGTCTGATGATGTGCTGGAAGGATTGACGGCGGTGGTGAGCGTGAAACTTCCCGATCCGCAATTTGAAGGACAGACCAAAGCGAAACTCAACAATACGGAGGTGCGTGGGGCGGTATCATCGGCGACGGCGGAAGGACTGGTTGATTTTTTTGAAACGCATCCGCAGGACGCTCGCGGTATTATCGAGAAATGTATGTTAACGGCGCGCGCTCGATTGGCTGCTCGTGCCGCCAAGGACGCCGTGCTTCGCAAAGGTGCTTTGGATGGGATGACGCTTCCGGGAAAGTTGGCGGATTGCACAACACGAGACGCTTCCAAATCGGAAGTGTACATTGTAGAGGGAGACTCGGCTGGCGGTAGTGCCAAGCAAGGTCGCGACCGTATGTTTCAGGCGATTTTGCCATTGCGTGGAAAATTGGTCAATGTGGAAAAAACAAGTTTAGACAAAGTTGTGAAATCCGATACGCTCAAACCGATTATTATCGCCTTGGGCGTGGGTATTGGTGATTCTTTCGATATCACAAAGCTTCGCTATAACAAAGTTATTATTATGGCCGATGCTGATGTCGACGGATCGCATATCCGCACACTTCTTTTGACATTTTTTTATCGATATTATGAGCCATTGGTAACGGGTGGACATATCTATATCGCTCAACCGCCATTGTATCGCTTGCAAAAAGGTAAAGATGTTCGCTATGCCTATAATGATGATGAAAAATTACGTATTGTGGAGGATATGAAAAAAATTGCTGAAGCGAAGGCACTTGCCAAGGGTGATAAAAAATCAGTAAAAGTTGAAGAAATTTCCGAACCTGTGGTTGAAGGAGAAGAAAGTGGAGGAGAAGGGGATGCGGCGACGGCTGGTGAAGAAAAAGTAGCGGGTATCAATATTCAGCGATACAAAGGTTTGGGAGAAATGAATCCGGAACAGTTGTGGGAAACGACAATGAATCCGGAGAATCGTGTGATGCTTCAGGTGACTATTGATGATGCGGAAGAGGCGGACAGAATTTTTGATGTGTTGATGGGCAATGATGTCGAGCCTCGACGACGATTTATTCAGACGCATGCCAAGACGGTGAAGCATCTTGATATTTGAGTTTCTTGACTTCTATGGAGTATTCGTGCTATCTTTGGCAAAGCTCCGAAGTTTGCGAATTATGATTTTTTTGGTTTAGTACAAGCCTATGAAAACTTCTTTGGAACATTTGAAGCCATTGATGCGTTGCTCTCTTTGCGACCATAAGTATGAGCCGAATAAGGCGCTTCTTTTGGAGGATCAAGATGGGCAGACGACTTTTCACGTCACGTGTTCATCGTGCGGTGTCTCGACTATGGTATTCGTGTCCACCGGTCAATTCGGTGTGATCAGTATGGGCGTATTGACTGATTTGAAAGGCGCGGAAGTGAAAAATTTGTATGGCAATGAAGCTATCTCGAGTGATCAAGTACTCGATATTCACACTTTTTTCAAGAGTTTCGCGGGGAGTGTGAAGGAATTTATATAGCTCGTGACCTTGTGTATTTTCGACGTAAAAGATTTTTTCAAAAGTTATTGGCGTACCCTGCCCGAAATGCTACGCATAGCGTTGCAGGCGGGTCGACTCGGCTGTGAAAAATTACTTTTTCGTCGACAATACATTCATTTTATTAACTGATAAGAAATATTTATGTCAAATGTTATATTGAAAGCGACAACACGAACGGTTACCGGAAAACAAATGCGCTCCGAGCGGACGATTGGTCAACTCCCGATCGTTGTGTACGGACACAGCATCACCGCTCGTAATCTGTGGGTTTCTTTTTTGGATTTCACAAAAGCCTATAAGATTGCCGGAGAAAGTGCTATTCTCGAACTTCAGGTAACAGGAGAAAAGAATAATGCCAATGTATTGATTCAAGATATTCAGCTTGATCCACTTTCCGGAAAAGTGACGCACGCCGATTTGTTACAAGTGCGCATGGACGAGGAAATTGAAGCGCATATCCCACTCGAATTTACGGGTGAGTCCGTAGCGGTCAAAGCATTGGGAGGTATGTTGTTGAAAAATACGGATGAGATTTTGGTGAGTTGTTTGCCAGCCGATTTACCGCCTGTCATTATGGTTGATATTTCAGCATTGGCAACATTTGACGATCACATAAAAGTGAGCGACTTGAAAATTTCTTCGAAGGTGAAAGTGCTCAGTGATGTTGATATGATTATCGCCGGCGTCACGCCTCCGCGCACCGAAGCTCAGATGGCGGAACTTGAAGAAAAGGCCGAAGCGGACGTAACCAAAGTCGAGGGTGTTATTAAGGAAACGGACACGAAAACCGAATCAAAATAATTCTCTCCGCATTTCAAAAAACACAAAAACCTTCTTTGTTTGTTTCGGGAAGGTTTTTGTGTTGACGAACTATACAAATGAACTATGAAGCGATACATTTTTCAACTTCTTGCAAATAAGATGGAAAATTATTTTGGATAAGAGTTTGTTCCTCGGATGTAAAGACGTCGAGAACGAAATCGTGCGCGTCTCGTAAGCAAGATGTACTTTGTTTATCTGTCGCGATGCCGATGCGCAGGCGGTTGAAGGCTTGTGTACCGAGGTGTTCGATGATGTTTTTGATACCATTATGCCCCGCAGCGGAGGAATCCGTGGCAATCTTATACTTTCCCAGCGTCAAGTCCAATTCGTCCTGTACAACGAAAATATCGGCGGGAGTGAGTTTATAAAAATCGATGATTTTCCGTACGGACACTCCTGACAGATTCATAAAGGTCTGTGGTTTTGCGAGCATTATTTTTTGTCCCGATACAATGCCTTCGGAAATTTCCGCATCAAATTTTTTGTTGAGCGAAAAGGAAGGAAAGTTCCATATTTTTTTGAGTTCGTCTATGATCATAAATCCAACATTATGTCGCGTGTTTGTGTACTGCTCTCCCGGATTGCCCAGGCCGATGATAATTTTCATAATTTTTTTGTTAGGGTGTTGTATTTGTCGGATAGAGAGTATTGTCGTCTTCTGATTTTTTGAAATCATCGATCGAATCCTCCTCGAAGTTGAGGTCTTGAGCGAGATTGTTGCCGAGAGTCAAGATAAAATCGCTTGAGGTATCGTCTGTTGTCGCTGTGTTCCCAGCGGAGGTAGTGAGCGTGACAGGAAGCTTCTTGAGAATTTCGTCGAGACTAAACGGCTTTTGACGTGCCGTATTGTCTCTTATGAAACTATCATCTTGTGGGGATTCTGTCGATGTTTGCTGTTTGATACGCATCTGATCAAACCCGAAA
>Ga0172379_10012145_pt1 | contig 10128 bp, 10 predicted proteins | sample GrowelOW334metaG_FD_119756 | JGI IMG/M metagenome (GOLD analysis project Ga0172379, IMG submission 119756) | Groundwater microbial communities from an aquifer near a municipal landfill in Southern Ontario, Canada - Groundwater well OW334 metaG | ecosystem: Environmental > Aquatic > Deep...
ACTTGTTTTTGTCCCTGCTGACAGACAAATAATTTAATATATGTTATCGGTTACAATAATTACTTTAGATGAGGAAAAAGATTTACCGAAATGCCTTGAATCGGTTAAAGATCTTGCCGACGAGGTTGTTGTTGTCGACAGCGGAAGTACGGACAAAACAGTTGAAATCGCCAGAAAATTTGGGGCAGAAGTATTTGTTCGAAGCTTTGACAATTACTCTAACCAGAAAAATTTTGCGGCCGATATGGCGAAAGGGGATTGGATCTTGTCGATCGACGCTGATGAGGAAATAGAAGCGGCTTTAGCCAGCGAAATAAAATTACAGCTTCGAGATTTAAAAAACGGGATTAATGGCTTTTCCATTCCCCGGAAGAATATTATTTTCGGAAAATTTATCAGATATACGCGTTGGCAGCCGGAGCTGGATAGACACATATGGCTTTGGAAGAAAGATTCTGGTAAGTGGGTTAATGAAGTTCATGAAGAGGTGTTGGTTGAAGGAAAAGTAGAAAAGTTAAAAAATGCGAAAATTCACAAGCAGTACAAGACTGTTGAAGAGTTTTTCCAGATGATGGTGAGATATTCTCAATTTGATGCTGAGGAGAGGGTTGGAAAGGGAATTCATTTTTCGTATTTCAGGTTGTTTTTTGACCCTGTTTATAACTTTCTTGTAAGGTATTTTTATAGGCTGGGATTCTTGGACGGGTGGAGAGGGTTTGTACTTTCTTATCTAATGGCGGTTTATCATCTTATTGTGTGGGTTAAGATTTGGGAGAAAGATAAGTAACGGCTTTTAAACAAAAATGATTTACTTGATTCTGACACTTGGCTTGGTACTCAGACTCATTTGTATCAATCAGTCTCTTTGGCTTGATGAGGCAATCGGTGCGCTGTCGGTGAAGAATCTTTCCTACCACGACATTATTTCCAGTTTTTTGACTGTTGATAATCATCCTCCGCTTTACTATCTTTTGTTGAAATTTTGGACTGGTTTTTTTGGATACTCGGAAATTGCTTTAAGAGCTCCGTCAATAATTTTCGGTTTGGTCACGGTTTATTTAATATATTTGATAGGGAGAAAAATATTTTCTTCAAAGAAAGCCGGTTTGATTGCCGCAGCACTGCTTTCGACTTCACAACTTCATGTCTATTATTCACAGGAAGCCAGGATGTACTCGATGGCTGCTTTTTTTGTAGCAGCAGCATTTTATAGTTATTTGTTCGTGATGGGGGATAAACAAAAGTTTAAACATTAGTTTTTCTTTTCTCTTTCCAGCGTTGCCTTGGTATTTACCGACTACATGCCCGTTTTTCTGTTACCGGTATTTTTTGTAATTTCTCTGTTTGCGAAAAAAAACAAGGACTGGTGGGTGAAGTTCGCTTTTTCGTTTTTGCCGCTTCTCCTCTTTGGGTTGATTTGGCTACCGGTTTTTGAAAAGCAGTCCTTAGGTGGAAAGTGGCTGATGGGAATTCTTCCCGCATGGAAAGAATTGGCGGGTGGTGCAACTCTTAAGCAACTTGTACTTTTATGGATGAAATTTTCTTTAGGTAGAATCTCGCTTGTAAATAAAAGCATTTATTATGTAATAAGTGTTTTGGTTTCCATTCCGTTTGCACTTCTGATATTTAGGTCTTTTAAGTTCATTAAAAAATTTAAAGAGGTTTTTATCTGGTTGCTTTTACCGACCGCTCTTGCTTTTATGGTGTCGATATTTTTTCCAGCCTTTATCTACTTTAGGCTACTTTTTATACTTCCATCGTTTTATTTGGTTTTAACCATCGGAGGAATTCTCGGGGCGGATAAAAAATGGTATGCACTTCTTGTTTTAGTAGTACTTATCAATCTTACTTCCTGTGTTTTTTACTACACGGACAAATTCCAAAAAAGGGAAATGTGGAAAGGTGCGGTAGCTTATGTAGAGAATAGAGTCGCCGACAATGAAATAGTTTTGTTTTCTTATCCCGAGCCGTTTGCACCTTACCGTTGGTACGAGAAAAAAGCGGATTTGTCATTTGGTGCTACGGATTCAATTAAAGCGGATGGTATCAACGCTTCAGATAAGACAAAAAAGTTAATAGCCAATGTGTCGGGGATTTATTATTTTGAATATCTTAACGACCTTTCTGATCCGTCAAGGATTGTGATGAGTACGATTGTGGAAAACGGATTTGTGGAAAAAGAAGTAATTGGAGATTTTAATGGGGTGGGTTTGATATATCATTTTGTCAGATGACGGCATGGATACATTAAAAATATTAAAATACAAAGAAAAGATCTTTCCGCTTATAATCGGTTTTTTGATACTCGTTCATATTTTTATCCTTCTTCAGATGTTATTCTTCCCCTACCCGGAGCTATTTATTTATTCATACCTTACTGATAAAGGTTTCATGCCTTACAAACAAATCATCGACCAACATTTTCCCGGAGTGATGTTTTTACCCGTTAATTTATATTCTCTCGGAATCGACACTCTGGCTGAAATGAGAATGGTTTCTTTTGCCTTGATTATTTCAGGCGATCTTATTTTTGCGAAAATTCTTAAGAAGCTATTTAATAAAAACACGTATGTCTTTTTAGGACTTCTTTTATATGTTTTTTGGCAAATATATTTTGAGGGACATGTACTTTGGATTGAGTCATTTATAACACCGCTCCTTCTGGGGGCCTTTTATTTATTGATGAATTTCTTCGACAGGAAAAGTTATTCACAATTTTATATAGCAGCATTTATATTGGGTTTGTCTTTGGTTTTGAAACAGACGGTTTTGCCGTTAGTCGGACTTATTTACTTATACCTGATATATAAAAAAGTTCCGCTCAAAAATATATTTTATTCTCTGCTTTTGTTTTCTTTGCCGATGTGTATGGTTTTGTTGTATTTTATTAAGATTGGAATAATTAAGGATTTTTTTTATTGGACAGTCACTTTTAATTTGACGGCTTTTGCTCAAATGGGAAAAACCCACCCGACAATAAACGATCTGATAAAGACGATGCCGGTTTTCGGAACCGCCGCAATATCAATTTTGTGGTTGATTAGAACCCGTGGATTGAAGAAGGCTCTTCTTCCCGGTCTGTTTCTGTTGGGGTCTTTGTTTTTTGCCTATGCCAGGTTTGACTACATTCATCTACAGCCGGCTTTACCCTTTGCAGTGATACTTATCCTGTTTTTGCTAAATAATCTTAAAAGAAACCTTTTAATAGCTTCTGCATTAGTGTATTTTCTTGTTTCTCTTTACATTTTCATTCCCAGTTTTCGTTTCAATAACAGACCCGGTATTTCGCCGATGCTAAACGATATAGATACCGTATCACTTGTCAATTTGGTTAACAAATACAAGAAAGGTGGAAGTATATTTGCGCTTGGAACATATCCACATATATATTACCTGACGAACACTCTTCCACCTGGTGGAATATTTTCATTTCAGTTTCCGTGGTTTATGAAAGTGGCCGAAAATAGAGTATTGGAAGGGATACTTTCCGATCCGCCTGATATAATTGTCCGAGACACAACTGCTCAGGTTGATGGACTTACGTTAATTGATTATATGGAAACAATTGAAGATTATGTTGAAAAGCACTATAAGGTTGTAGACAGTGTTGGAAGCAGCGAAATTCTGGTAAAGATATGAAAATAACAATAGACGCGTCACAGATTATCTATGAAACGGGTGTTTCCGTATATACAAAAAATCTTATCAAGTTCTTACTTAAGATTGATAAAGTAAACACCTACCAGATAATTGGGGGATCGCTTAGACGCTTTGGTGAACTGGGGGAGAAGATAGACGCCCTTATCGGGGATAGTAAAAATGGCTATAAAACAACTTTTCCGTTTGCACCTACTGCGTCTGAATTTATTTTTAACCGTTTGGGGTTGGATATAGACCCTTTAATTGGCAAACCCGACGTTTTTCACTCTTCGGATTGGACACAACCCAAGACAGACGCTTTTAAAGTAACGACAATTCACGATTTAATCCCCTTTTTGTACCCCAAACTTGTCCATCCCAAGATCAGATCCGTGCACATTAGGCGAATGGAACGGGTGAAAAGGTGTGTAGATAAAATAATCGTTCCTTCTTTGACTACACGAGGCGACCTCATGAATCTAGGCATAAAGGAGGATCGAATTGTTGTCATTCCTGAAGCGGTTGATAACGATCTGAAAAGACCCTCCACAAAGGATGTTTTGAAGACCCAAAAGAAATACAGAATTTCGGATAAGTATTTGTTAAGTGTTGGAACCAGCCCAAGAAAGAATATTGATAGGATTATTACGGCATTTGAGAGGGTAAGAACGGAAAAACCGTGCAAGTTGGTTATTGTTGGTGAGGTGAAAAAACACTCGTCGGTTCGGAATGTTATGTTTTTGGGGCATATTCCGACTTCTGATATGGCGAAGATTTATTGCGGGGCAGAAGCATTGATTTATCCTTCTTTGTATGAAGGTTTTGGATTGCCAATTCTTGAAGCCTACGCACTGGGTGTGCCTGTATTAACGTCAAACATTGGCAGTCTTAAGGAAGTGGGCACAGACGCCTCAATACTGGTTGACCCATACGATGTCGATTCGATTACCCAGGGAATAAACGAACTTCTATTAAAGAGAAATGAGTATATAAAAAAAGGTAAAGAAGCCGTTAAAAAGTATTCGTGGGAGGAGACGGCAAAGAAAACATTGGCAGTTTACGAAGGTTTTAAGAAATAACTATGATTATCGGAATTGACGGTAGCGAGGCAAACGAAGTTCTTAAAGTAGGCACTTCTGAGTATGCTTTTCAATTGCTTAATGCACTTTATAGGATATCTTTATCCGAAAAGCACTCTCACGAATTTGTTATATTTATAAAACAAGGTGAAATTAACGGGTTGCCAAAGGAAAATAAACACTGGCATTATGAAGTATTGCCTTCAGAAAGCCTTTGGATATTCAAAAAGCTTATCCCAAGGCTTATTTTTGACAAGAAGTTGGATGTTTTTTTCAGCCCCACACATTATTTGCCGGTTATTACCAGGATTCCCCAAGTATGTACGATCCATGACCTAGGATATCTCATGTTTTCGGAACAATTTCGTCGATATGACTTTTGGCAGTTAAAATACTGGACTGCTATTTCGATTTATATATCAAAGTATATCATTGCCGTGTCTGACTCGACCAAAGAAGACATTGTACGACATTATCCTTTTGCATCAGAAAAGGTGAAAACTGTATACCATGGAGTCGATCACCAGTATTTTAATGAAAATATTTCAGAAAATCTTGTGCGACATGTTAAGAATAAATATAAAATTGATAAAAACTATATCCTCTATTTAGGAACCCTCAAACCTTCGAAAAATATTGAGGGGATAGTTACTGCTTTTTCAGGATTGATAAAGGATAAAAATGTGCAAATGGCAGATTATCAATTGGTGATTGCCGGAAAAAAAGGCTGGCTGTATGAAGAGGTGTTTCAATTGGTGAAGAAAAATAAACTGGAAGATAAAGTTATCTTTACAGATTATATAAGCCAAGAGGATAAAAAGGCTCTGTATAAAGGAGCAAGGTTTTTAATATCACCATCTTTTTGGGAGGGTTTTGGGATACATGTTCTTGAATCTATGGCTTGTGGGACCCCTGTTGTTGTAAGCAAGGCAGGCAGCCTTAAAGAAGTTGCTGGTGATGCAGGTGTTTACGTTGATCCCAACAATACAGATAGTATTGCCGATGGTATCTTGAAAGTGGCTAGAATGACCGATTCGGAATATAATATCTTAAAGAAGAAGTGCACAAAGCAGGCAAGTGCTTTTACTTGGGAGAAAGCAGCTCTTGAGACACTTTTATTACTTGAAAAAGCAAAAAGAATATGAAATTTGGCAATCTTGTCGTAAACTCTGGGGGGCTTCATTTTGTAAATAAGTATGGTGAAGCTATGAATACTTCTGAAGCTATCAAAAAGATGGCTAACAGGGTAAAAAATATACTCTACGATTTGAACTTATATTTTATTCATTTCGTCAGTCTCCACATACCCAGCCATTCATTCAGAAGAATGGTTTTCATGATAAATGGTGTGAAAATAGGGAAGGGTAGTACTATCCACATGGGTTGTAAATTTTTTTATTTAGGTAATATAGAAATAGGAGCAGATTCGGTAATAGGCAACAATGCGTTTTTAGATGGGAGAGCGAAACTCTCAATCGGCAGCCATGTAGATATTGCCAGTGAGGTAATGATATACAATTCGCAACACGATATAAATGACCCCAAGTTTAGAGCTACCGAAGAACCCGTAAAGATTGGCGACTATGTTTTTATCGGTCCTCGTTCAATTATCCTTCCCGGTGTAAATATCGAGAAAGGTGCTATTATTGCGGCTGGTTGTATTGTGACAAAAGACGTACCAGAAAATGCAATATGCGCTGGTGTGCCTGGAAAAATAATAGGAGAAAGAGGAATCAAAAATTTTGATTACATTCTTGGCAGACCCAGACTTTTTCAATAGATGAAACAGGCTTTCAAAATAATTTACATTTTTATAACTTTTTCCTTCTTGATATATTTATTGCTTCCCTTGTCAAACTTTCCCGATAGGCAGGATGGATCGCTACAGTCGAGCGAACCGGCCGATATAGAGACTCAATTAAGAAGGGGATACTATGCAAACTCCGATCGAGAGTCGGTAATAAATTATTACCAAAACGAATTTGGCAAAACCAGACTTTTTGGCAGAGAGCTGAATCTTTTTTCGATTAGGCTTAATTATCCTCCGGAGGAGTCACAAACACTTATCAGAGACCAAAATCGAAGTACTTATCTTGAAGAAATAGTTCATCCTTTCAGACAATCCCTTTTTATCAGTGGATTTGAGCCAAAATACGACAAGGACAGAATTGTTGTTGATGGCACAAACTATCAACAGAAACTTGTGATTAAACTTGTTGTATCAAATGTTTTTACGCGGGTTCTTATTGGAATGTTGTCGATGGTACTTCTCTATTTCAACATTAAAATGTGGGTGAATTTAATGGCCAATCTTAAGAAACCCTCTTTGACAGGAGTAAGTAAGGTAACTAACTAATAAATATGTCGGAAACAATCAATCTTTCAATTGTTATTCTTTCTTATAACACCAAAGACATTTTGAAAAATTGTTTACAATCTTTGTATTCCAAGTTGGGCAGTATTTCTTACGAGGTAATTGTAATTGATAACAATTCAAAAGATGGAAGCAGAGAGTACCTTTATAAAATTATGGAAAACCGCAGAGACACACACTGTTTTTTTATGAATGAAAATTTAGGATTCGGGCGTGCCAATAATTTTGGGGTGAAAAAATGCCGCGGGAAATATGTTTTGCTTCTTAACTCGGACACTATTATCAAAAATGACGTTATAAATAAAGTTTTGGGATGGATGAAAAAAAATCCGTCTTATGCCGTGGCAAGTTCTAATCTATATAATTTGGATGGCACTGTTCAGGGAACGGGTGGTTATTTTCCAACACTAATACGCGTGTTCTCCTGGATGACGATTCAGGACTTCCCGTTTGTGGATTTGCTTATTAAACCATTTCACCCAATGAGATCAAATTCGTTTTTTAAAGGGCTATCGTTTTATCGGAGTGAACGGGATTTGGATTGGGTAACTGGGGCGTTTTTAATGATTCCGAGGACCGTTTTTGAAGATGTCGGGGGGTTTGATGAGGATTTTTTTATGTATATGGAGGAGGTTGAATTGTGCTACCGTGTAAAAAGAAAGGGCTGGAAGGTAAAATATCTTCCATATGAGGGTGTTGTGCATCTCGGAGGTGCGAGTGGCACAGTAGGCGCATCCGTGCTTCGTGAGTTTGACGGTGTTAAACTCTTTTATAAGAAACATTGCCCCAAGTGGCAATATCCGGTTCTTAGATTGTTTTTTAAAATTGGATGCCTTTGGAGAATTCCCGTTATGGGCTTGTTGAAAGGAAAGGGGGCGGCAAAAACATATGCAAAAGCTCTTGTCGAAGCTTGAAAATATAAACAAATATTTGGTGGCAGCTATATTATTAGCAATTCCTCTGTATCCGAAGTTTCCGCTTTTTTCGATACCTAATACCTATGTTTCAGTGCGTTTGGAAGATTTTCTGATTGTGCTAACACTTTTGGTATTTTTGCTTACGAACATTGGAGATTTGAAAAATTTCTTAAAAAATAAACTATTTATAGTAATAGCTCTTTTTCTGGCATGCGGATTGCTTTCATATTTGTCCGGTCTTTTTATTACCCAAACTATTGGTTGGAAGTTGGGGTTTCTCCACTGGGCGAGGAGAGTTGAATATATTTCAATGTTCTATGTCGGTTATGTGACCATTAAAAGATACCCCCAATACCTACAGTTTTTTATGAAACTTTTCTTTTTGGTGGTTTTTCTAAGTTTTCTATACGGCTTGGGGCAGAAGTATTTTAATTTTCCGATTATAGTTACTCAGAATGAAGAGTATTCGAAAGGTATAGCTTTGCGATATGTGGAAGGAAGCCATATTAACTCAACTTTTGCAGGGCATTATGATTTGGCAACGTATCTGGTTTTTGTCCTGCCGTTAATACTGTCTATTAATGTGTATTCAAAAAAATGGAATATTTTGTATTTATTGACGTACTTTGCGGGTTTGTGGCTTTTGGTCAATACAGCCTCAAGAATCTCTCTTGTATCTTATGTTGTTGCCGCAAGCGTTGCACTGCTGCTTCTTAAACGTTTCAAACGTGGATTCATTCTTATTTTTGCGAGCGTCTTGTTTATCGGTTTTTCCTCAAACTTAATTTCAAGGTATGAGAGGGTAATAGAGATATTTTCGGCAACTGTTAAAAAGTATACGCAAAACGTTGTTGCTCCTTTGTATGCGCAAGATGTGTCAACGTTAAGACGCGACGCAGCACCTCCGACCCCGACCCCGATGCCGGTTTTTGAAGACCGTTCAACATCAATCCGTTTAAACGTTGAATGGCCAAGGGCGATAAGAGCATTTTTGAAAAACCCCCTACTTGGAACGGGGTATTCTTCGATAACTCTGGCTACGGATAACGATTATCTAAGACTTTTGGGTGAAACGGGCCTGCTCGGGGTTTCGTCTTTTTTCTTGATTTTGTCGTACCTTGCCACTTCTTTTTGGAAATATTTTAAGTCGTCAGAAAATTTGGACGATTATCAACGTATTTTTCTTGCCTCTTTTGTCGGAGGTTTTATTGGAATTTTAATTAATGCCTTTTTCATAGACGTTTTCGAGGCGTCGAAATTTGCCATTACTTTATGGTTAATTTTCGGTATGCTGTATTCGATGACTGAAAAATATGAAGGATAAAATATTGAAGTTGTTAAAAAACGAGAAGCTGATGTTTTTCTTGATTCTTTTTGCCGGGCTTGTTCTGCGGCTTTATAAAATTGACTCGCCGATTTTAGACTGGCATTCATTCAGGCAGGCAGACACGGCTTCGGTCTCAAAGTATTTTTTTGAAAACGGGATAAACTTTTTAGATCCGAGATATCACGATATTTCGAGAGTTCAGAGTGGAATTTTCAACCCAAATGGTTATAGGCTAGTCGAGTTTCCGATTTTCAATGCTATACATGCCTTAGTTGCACATATTTTTTATTCAATACCTTTTGATACTGTTGGGAGATTGGTATCGGTGGTGTTCTCATTGTTAACTTCAATATATATTTATAAAATCACGGCTTTTTATTTTGGGAAAGACAAAGGCAAACTTGCGATGCTTGTGTTTTTGACTTTGCCTTTTAACATCTACTTTTCAAGGGCGGTCTTACCCGAACCCTTGGCAGTGTTTTTGGGGATATCTGCCCTCTGGTTTTTTGTAAAGTACTCAGACGACTCCTCTATCCGACACCTTCTTTTTTACTGTATCTTGATGTCGTTGGCCATTTTGGTTAAACCATATCTTGTTTTTTATAACCTATTTGTCCTCTACTATTTCTGGAAAAAATACGGTTTTCGGAAGCTGTTTTATGCAAAAGAAACGTTTTTAATCTCACTTATTATTTTGTTGCCTTTTTTTCTCTGGAGGATGTGGATAGCCCAGCACCCCGAAGGCATTCCGTTTTGGAAATGGACGTTTAATGGTGATGGGGTAAGATTTAA
>Ga0172379_10012146_pt1 | contig 10128 bp, 7 predicted proteins | sample GrowelOW334metaG_FD_119756 | JGI IMG/M metagenome (GOLD analysis project Ga0172379, IMG submission 119756) | Groundwater microbial communities from an aquifer near a municipal landfill in Southern Ontario, Canada - Groundwater well OW334 metaG | ecosystem: Environmental > Aquatic > Deep...
CGTATCATCGAATTTGCGATCGTATAATTCCTCAACCCGGTTTGTGACCAGGCCTGTCATTTCCTTGATCATCTTTCCCTTTTCCGAGGAAAGATAAAACTGCTCGTGATCTGCGAAAAAACGGTCCTTGAGTTCACGGTGAACCTTTTCCATCGCTTCGCGCACGCGCTCGGTGAGAATCTCGCGCCATTTCGCATCTTCAAGCACAAGCGGAACGAAAGACGAGCCGCGCTCTTCCGCTCTCGCGAGAACGCCTTCTTTTTTGTAGCTCAGCCTCTGGTCGCCCCGCAATGTCACAAAATCCTTCGTGACCGACACAACCGCGCTGAACGGCACGACTGCTTTGTACGGCGAGGTGAACCCGGAATCGCTGGTCACCGTCAGAAGCAGCAAGGCGCCGTCCTCAAGGTTAACGCTTATGTCCTTCACAAAACCGATGAACTTGTCGTCTCCCTCGAAACAAACCTTCGAACCGAGCAAAGGAATGTCTTTTTCGAATAGTTTTAAGAGATATTGATTGTCGGACAACGCGCATACGTCTGCGGCCTTGGCGAGCGTTATCGCAAAACTCCCGAAGCTGCTCACTGCTGAAAACGGCGCCGCCCGCACTCCCTCGCCCGGCTTTTTGCCGGCAAGCACGAAAGCCGCAAGCCGCCCGCGTTCGTAATCAATAAGAAAACTGCTCACGCCGCCAAGTTCGATGCCGTCAGTGATGCTTACAACCGGCAGATTACGTATCTCTGTAAGACGCCTCGCGCCCGGCGCGCTTTTCTCCAATGGCCTTATGTCAGACACTGATCACCTTTGATTTCGGCAGCTAATTTCCGCCGCCTGCTAAATTGCGTTAAAACTAATCAATTATTATAACAGAATATATATATCTAATTAACAAGTAAATTTAAAAACTATAATTGCAACTATTTTGTTAAATCGCCTGCCAATTACCGGATGCCTTCATCGAAACAACTTGATTAAAATACTAATGAACCCCAATTGCGGATTCAGAATTTCAAAAGTCACTCGATCGGATAACGGCCGTATTTTCGAGCGGCGCGGCACATAGCGATAAAATTCTCCGGTTTGACGTCCGGGTGAATTGAGTTGGACGAAGATAGAATGTATCCGCCGCCGGGGCCAGCGGTTCGGATCGTCTCATGCACATTTTTGTCGACGTCCTCCGGAGTTCCCTTAACAAGCAAATCTATACAATCGATATTTCCGAGAACCGCAGCGCGGCCGGTCAGATGTTTTTTAACTTCGCCAATGTCCATGCACTGCGGCTGAATCGGGTGAATGCCGTCAAATCCGGCCTCGACCAGATCGTCGACGATCGGCCAGAGGTTGCCGTCGGAATGTTTCGCGATCAGGCCGCCAAAACGATGCACCGCGTCCGTTATTTCCCGGTGATACGGTTTAACGAACTCGCGGTAGTGCTTCGGAGACATCAGCGTTGTGGCGTTCATCGCGAGGTCGCCTTCGAGAATTACTGCGTCGATGCCCACCTTGAAGGCTCGTTCGTAAAGCGATATGCAATAGTCGGTGACCAATCTGGCGAGCGTGTGCGCCATCGTAGGATTCAAAATGAAGTCGCCGAGCAGAGTTTCCATGCTCCCGCGCAGAGACCAACTCAGCTTGAATGTTCCGGGCGAGTGCAAAACAACAGCGCGCCGCCCGCCAAGCGAGGACACGGCGAACTGCGCGGCCATCATGAACGAGTCGTCGGGAACCGGCATTTTGAAGCCTGCGAGATCGGCTTCGCTCTTGATCGGCCCCTCTATCGGAAACGGTTCTCCGTGCGGCGTCACCTGCGAAATCACGCCCAGCTTGTCCCGAACCTTGTTACCGCCGAGCAATTCGCGCCCGGTCAGCGTCGGAACCGTCATTGCGTCCATATCCAATTCCTCGATAAGGTTTTTCAGCGTGAACAGCAGCTTGAACTGCTCGGCCGCGTCCATTTCGTGAATCAGTTTATTCGGCGGGAGGTCTTTTGTGAAATGCGACGCCGCGCCTATGATGGAAACCTCATTAATGCCCTGCTCCCAGTATGGAACAGCGTCCGGCGTTCCACCCTTCAATGCCGTCAGAAAACGTTCCTTGTTAGTCATTTTATCCGCTCCTGTAGTCGTTTATCCTATGATGCTGCGTCCATAAATAAATTTCTTCAGGACGTATTATACCACGAGGTCCGCTTTAGAATGTAAAAAATGAAAAATTGAAATATTCATGATCCCGAGGAACGTATATATTCGGCGATTTCTTTAATCGTGTCGTCTGTCAACTGTTCCACCGGAGCGAGATCGTCTGTGAAAACCTCATTGGTTTTGTTGTTCGTGGAATAAATTTGAAGCGGAATAGGATTTTCATCCGCAATTTCGCGGATATATTCATTATCGACAGCGTTGTAAACGCTGTTCATCTTTTCCAGAGGCGTCTTCTTAACGGTAGCGAACAGAATAATGTTGGTCTTAGGCGCCATCTGCCTGATATATACGGACGGAAAAACACGGCTAAGCGTGTTTGCGCATCTATGAACAAGCCTCATATCGTCTCCGGTTCGCCACGCCACGTTGAAGGCGACTACTCCGCGCTCCGTAAGCCTCTCCCGCACGAGCAGGAAAAACTCGACTGTCGCCATGTGAAACGGAATATAAGACTGATTGTAAACGTCCACGACTATCAGGTCGTATTTCTCGCGGTCGGCGCGCAGGAACGCGCGTCCGTCCGATATCACAATTCGATCGGTCGCAGCCTTCAATTCCATATATTTATTGCCCAACTCTATCAATCCAGGATCTATTTCCACGCCTGTAATTTTCGTTTGCGGGAACGTATGTTTTAAAATTCTCGCGTCAGTTCCGCCGGCCGCGCCGAGTATGCAGACATTTTTGGGGTAATCCGGGTCGCCTGAAAGCAACTTGGCGAGCGGAAAATAGTCGCGGTATGAATCCGTCTTCAACCGGCCTGGAATTATATTCGAATATGTCAGCCAACCCTGATCGATGGTCATCTGCCGCATTCCGTTTTGTTTCACGATCCGGGCATAGTTGTATTCAGTTTCGCGTTCCGCGATCATTTTTTCGCCGGGAGCGAATCCTTTAATCGGAATAGCATGCGCCATAATCCCGTATGGAATAAAAACAATGAGCGCCAGCAACCATTTGACGCGCGCCAAACCTGCCGCGGCCACAAGCGCAGGAGCGGCCGAAAAAACGAGAAATGTGAGCCGTGTTCCTATCGTAGGCAGAGTAACAAGCACTGGAAGGAAAACGCCGATGATGCTGCCTGCTGTCGACAACGCATAAAGCATTCCAGCGACAGAACCTGCGTCGCGCTCACCGCGAGAAAGTATGCCCGTCGCGAGCGGAAGCGCGCAGCCGAACAGAATAAGCGGCGCCGCCAGCGCTACAAGCGTCGTCAGCAAAACTCCAGGCAGCATGTTGCCGAAAAAACCGGCGCGGTCGGCCATGTAGGACATAACAGGCATCGCTATATAAGGCGATGCTCCGGCATATACCGAACCTGCGAGCGTCAACATGAATAAACGGTCCGGCCCGGCGCCCGCCCGGCTCATGTTGCCGCCGATGTGATAGCCGATCGCCAGAAACAGCAGCAACGCCCCTATCAGGCCGGCCCAAACAAATACCGACGACCCGAAATACGGCGCGTACAACCTCGACGCCGATAACTCGAGCGCCATCACCGCCATCCCGGACACGAACACTTGCAGAAAAATGTGTCCGGAAGGCGTTTTCGGCGCCGGCGCCTGCGGCTTTGCCGCCGGTTGTTGCTTCTTAGTATTCTTCTTTTTTGTCATCAGAGCATCCCGATCCAATTTTCTGCATATTAGCAAACTAAAATCAGCGGCGCAACAAAAATCGCAAGTAATGAATTATCGGACCGGCTTATTGTTGAACACACGGATTTATGAAATAATCAAAACGTACGGAGGAACAGACATGGGAAAGATAGTGGGAGTAATCCCCGCGCGCGGGGGCAGCAAGGGTTTGCCGGGCAAGAATACGAAGCTGATTCGCGGAAAACCAATGATCGCTTACGTTATTGAGGCCGCGCACGCAGCCAAGCGGCTCGACCGCGTCATAGTATCAACCGACGCCGACTACATTGCGGACGTCGCGAAAGAATACGGCGCAGAAGTCATCCGCCGCCCGGACGCCATCTCAGACGACGCCGCCCCGATTGAAGAATCGCTCCGCCACATCGTGCGAACTCTCAAAGAAAATGAAAATATTGAAACCGACGTCACGGTCCTCATGCAGGCGAACGTGCCCATCCGTCCGGACGGTATGATCGACGACGTCATTGAAAAGCTGCTCGGCTCGGAATACGATTCCGTCGTTACTGTTTTCAACGTCAACCAGCGCCCTCAGTGGATGAAACGCGTCGTAGACGGCAAAATCATTCCTTATATGGAATGTAAGGAATTCAGACGCCAGAACCTTGAGCCGCTTTACCTGCTCGACGGCGCAGTCATGGCTGTCCGGGTTCCCGTTCTTTTCGCGACCGAAGGAACAAACGGAGTCCACGTCTACCTCGGCGACAACGTCGGCATCTATGAACAGGATCGCCTGTACTCAACGGACGTCGACAGTCTCGAAGACTTCCGCCTCGCCGAAATCGCGATGGAGTACCTCGAAAAGGAAAGTAGCCAGTAACCAGTTGCGAGAACTCGCTACTTAATCTTTATAGTCAGCATACCAAGCGCGCCGATTTTATCCTCAACAAGCAATTTGCCGTTCTTCTTCGCAACCGGCAGTTTCGATTGAATATCTTCAATAAGGTTTGTCCTATACGCCGATGTCACTTTCAGAAGCGGGTCGACAAGCAACTTCACTTTTCCCGCCTTTCCGTCCATCTCCTGAAGCCGAATAACTATCCCGTCGCCGTCCTCGGCTTCTTTGACTCCGAGCAGCCGCACATTTGCCGGCGATACGGAAATGAACGAGATCTGCCCCGCAGAACCGCCGCCGCTTTTCTTCACCCACGCAGCGCTCAACGGGTCGGACACGTCCCGCCCGAACCTTATTATATCCGAGTCCGTCGCCCTTCCATTCGCAGCAGCGATCGCGTATCTGAAAGTGTACGAACCGCCCTGCTCCGCCAGATAATTCGTGTGCCAATAGTTATTCATCACATATGAAAACAGCGTGTTGTTTATTCTTTCGAGTTTATTCTGAAATGTAAGAACGCGAATGTTCTCCGGCACGACAAGCGGCGCGTCCGGAGTAGAAAAGAGAATTGAAAAATCATCGCTCACGACGCCCGCCGCGTCCTGCATCGAAATCCAGTCTCGCATCGCCGCCGGCAACTGGTCCTTCTCTGTCGCCATCATCCCGCCCGTCATTTCGAGCCGCGTTTCTCCGCCCGGCACATTGAACGGAAACGCGAAATACACGCCTTCCTTAGACAGCGTTTCCATCTTATCGAACTTATTTATAAACTCAATCTTATTAACTTTGTTGTAAACGCGAACGATCTGTTCGATGCGCGGAAAATACTTCGAATTCCCTACAAACCTGAATTCTCCGTAAACGGCGTTCGAGTCGCCGGGCTTGACCGCGACGCAATTCATTCGCGACTGTTTAGGCTCTACTTTTCCCGTTACATAAATAAACTCATTCATCGCATATCCGTTCCCGGAATCGATAAGCTCATGCTGCGTTGTTTTGTCATAAACGCTCAATATCCGACACGCTTTTTCGTCGATGGTGATTTTGTATAGTGAATTCTCAAACTTTCCGTTTTTATAGGTTGCGCCCGCTGCGGTTTTCGCTGTTTTGCCTTTTCCGGAGACAACTTCAAAATACCTGATGCCCATAGCCGGCGCTTCCGGCGCCACAAAAAGCAGATTATTCCCGGCGTCTACTGATCCAATCTCTTTCCCCGTGACTATGTCGTAAACTTTCGTTCCGCCTGTCGAGACGCCATACGGCAACTCGATCAATCCGCCTCGCGCAGCGCCGTAGGAATTCATAATCGCCACGATTCGGCCGCCGCGCTTTGGGCCAGGCGCAAACCGGCCCGCCACAGGCTCCAAAAGCGCTTTTGCCCGCGCGATGTTGTTCGCCGCGCCCCACATCGGCATTTTCTTCAGATGCCACTGTCCGGTTGTCTGCAGACTGTAAGGCGAACTGATGCTCATATCCGCGCCCCACGTATGCTCGTCGTACAAATAAACGCCCTCTTCGGCCTCCACAAGCTCGGCTTTAAGTTTCGGCGAACTCCCTAACAGCCGCTGCTGAACCGCTCCAAATGCATTCTCAAACAGCAAGTTCCTGTGCGCCCCGCGAACAAGAATAGTCTCCATCGCCGACGAGCCTTCGCCGTCTTCCCACGAACTCGTCCAGTCGCCTTTCAGCAAAGGCAATGCGCTCCTGTATTTAACGTCGAACTTTTTAAAAAATTCTGACGGGGTTCCGATAACGACGCGCGGATATGCCCATCGCCGGTTCCATTCGCCGACAACCTCAGGCAGCCGCTCGCCCGTCGGGCCGTCATCCGTGATATCGCCAAGCGTCCGCAGCGCCGCCAAATCATACGGATACCCCTCGCCGCCGAGCTTGTTCAGAAAATTCGGAAGCAGTTTCTCAACGACATCGACTCCGCGCGGGAATCCGTATTCAAAGCCTTCGTTATAACTGCCGAAACTGTGGAAAACGATGATTTTGCCGCCGCCGGGCCCTTCCCATATGAACGCGCGCGGAATGCCTGTCAGGCAGCCGCCCGCATGGTCGGCGTTGAGCGCCGGATAAAAATATTTTATTCCCGCGCCGGAGAGAACGTCGGGCAGCGCAAAAGTGAATCCCGGCACATCAGTCATCAACGCCGTATCCAGTTTCACGCCGGCCGCCCTCGCGACCTCGTTAGATCTCAAAAACGAACGTATCAGCCATTCCGTCGGCGTCAACTGCGTCAGAAAATTCATGTACATGCCGGTTAGTTCGAGCCTGCCGTCGCGCATCGCTTTCAGCGTTCTATCTATTGTCTCGCGCGGATCGACTCTCTGCCACGCCTCGATGTCCATGAACGAGGCGGGCCGCTCGTCGTACGCAGCGCTTACGACTTCGACCGAGAACTTCGAGACCGGTTTCGCGGTTACGGAAACGAGAAACCGTTCCCGGTTGGCGCCGAGCGGACCGACGATTCTTCCATCCGATGTTCCGTCTTTGAAAAAGGTTTTGACGCGCACATATCGGATCGGGTTCTCTTCAGTCTCGCGCCCGTTGCGAACAGCGACGTAAGCGAGCTTCTGGGGCGCTGCGAAACTAAGCTCGACGCGCGCGCCGCGCGCAGCTCCAAGAGTCAGCCAGCCCATCGGCGAGCCGTCCACCGCCCGCCTGTCGTTGATCGCATCTCCTTTAGGAGCCGTGCTTTTCACTTCCGCTTTGTAAGCTATGTTCCGAAGCCCGAGAGACTCTTTATAAAATGAATCCGGCGCGCTGCGCGTCAATGGCGTTTCCGGCATCCATTTGCCATACTCTTCATAAGGTCCAATCCCTTTCATGAGCAGCCATTGCAGCCATGAAATTTCAGCCACCCATTTCATAGGCGCGATCTTCGGATTCTTCTCATAATTCATAATTAGCGGCGCTGAACGCTTTGCAGCCTCTTTTTCGCCGCCGGTGTCGTCTATCAGGTCGAGCGCCTGTTCGAGATAGCGCTTCTGAGCGATAAGAATGTTCGATTGCAAATCCGGATAGCCGATGTCGAGATGCGAATGCGGAATGACATAAATCGTCAGATGCCTAACCGGCGCGAGTTCGACACTCGAACTAAAAACTGGAACTCCGTCTGCCGCGACTTTCACAGACACCGTAGTTTTTTCAGCCTGTTCGGGGACCATCATATCAACGTTAAAATCGCCCGCCTTCGCCGTAGTTTTGCCGGAATATTCTTTTCCGCCGACAACTGCTGAGATCACGACATCCGCATTTTTGCCGAGAGAAACGCCATCCGCGCGGATGAGATGTCCAAGCGCTCCGCCACGCTTCACAAGAAATGGCGGCGCGTCCACCAGATTGATTCTAACAGACGCTTTCGTCGCATCCGCCGCAGACTCCAGCTTTACAAAATCGTATGCCGCCCATCCGCCGCCGACTATCGTAAGCGTTATAGTGTTTTCGCCCTTTTTAAGATCATTCGCTGAAATGAAAGAGCTTATCGTCGTCGTTTTGCCTGTCGATTGAAAACTTAAAGCGACTTCGCCCATTCCTCGCGGAATCTGCTTTGTTGAAGCGCGGCCGTTGACCGATATTTCAAGCTCGGGGTCGCTGCGGTCAGATACTCCGGAGAATCCGATAGTCAGAGAATAGCCGCCGGAGACAACCTGATCGAGCTTGAAATGAAGCCTCAACGGATAGGATTTGCCGGCTCCCCACCCATCGCCAGGCCCTGCCTGCACTCCCGGAAAAACGTCCTTCTTAATCTTTTCTCCGGCAGCGATATCGAAACCGCCGCCGAATTTTTTATCGTAACCGTCCATCCATGCGCGCGCCGGTTTGTTCGAAAACTCGCCGTTCGCTCCGTCCGCGCGGCCTAACGACCAAACGGTCTTCAGCGCGGAATCAGTCGATCCGGATGCGGCCGTTCCATCAACGCTCATCAACGCTGATGCGCACAAAACAATTGCCGCCGCTATCGCAAAACATTTCACTTTCTTAATCATTGAAAACACCCTTCACTGAAATATTCACTACTGAACCGCTATTATATGTGATTGATGATTTAGGGCAAAGAAGAACTAAAAATTCGCTTCCGCATCCTCTGCGCAGTCAAACAACCGGAAAACGCTCTGGAAATTCAGGAGGAAAAACAATTCTTTTATCTGCATGGATGCATTGGCGATAACCATATCGCCGCCGAGCGATCTGACGTATTTCAATATTGCGACTAACGTGCCGAGACTTACGCTGTCTATTATCTCGACATGTTTCATGTTCATAATAACTTTTCTTTTGTTATTTTCGACTGCGTCCTTCACAGTTTTAAGGACGAATCGGGCGTTCTTGAAAGTAATATCAACAACTACAGGCGTAATGATAAGAAATTCGCCTCTCGACTCTATTTCAAGATCAATTTTGCCTTCATATTCGCTCATTGCGTTGCCTTCATGCGTAGGTTGAGAATCTGGAATACTCCTGTAAGCTCCTCGTTCGCACAGTCCACGGCCCGTTCGCATCGAGCTGAGCGCGCTGCGAGTCAATTTCCTTGAATGCTTCCGCCATAACCCTGATCCATGTCGCCTGCTTGTACATCGGCGCCGCAAGGTATACGTTTTGAGCCGCGCTTGCAGATTCAATCTCCGCCATCGTTACGTGCCTCCTCCTCAAATCTTCCGACCGCCTCTTCAACCGTATCGCTTATTCTCAGTATCTTCCCGAGCTGCAGCACATTGAACATCTGCTTGAGCTTCTCGTCCTTGACTACTAAGACCATGTCGCCGCCCAAGCGCCTCGTGTACAGCAGCAGCGGCACAAGCATCCCGAGGCTTATGCTGTCCATAAACTTCACTTTCGACAAATCGAGAACAATCATGCAGTTGAAATCGCTGATCGCCGCCTTAACCTTCGTGAAAACATCCTCGTAATTGCTGAATTGGATGATTTCTATAAGTATGGTAACGATGCGCACTTCGCCATGATCTTTTATCAGTGTATAAATCATAACAAACAACTCCATGCAGCCAATCGCCAGACACGCGCCTACGGGGCCGTATGCCTATTATTACTATTTACGGCGCTTATTGCTTTGAACTTTAGTTATTACTATTCAATTTTATTAGCGCTATAATGTCCTATCAATTGAGAAACAGTACTGCGCGGCTTGAAAATGACAGAAAATGAACCGATATACATAAAATCGCTCGCGGTTCGAGCGCTGGACAGCGGACAGGCTCGAATCGAAGCAGAACTCGAGAACCGGGGCGGCTCAGACTCGCCTCCGCTTCTGCTGCTCATAAATTTCTTCGACTCCGAGAACAGGGTCCGCGACCGCATCTCGATACGGCTGAAACCGATCAAACCCGGAGCGCCGCTTTCCGCGTCCACGGTTTTCCGCCTGAAAAGCGGCGGTTTCTTCTCATACTCCGCCCGCCTTGAAAAAATCGTCTGA
>Ga0172379_10012147_pt1 | contig 10126 bp, 8 predicted proteins | sample GrowelOW334metaG_FD_119756 | JGI IMG/M metagenome (GOLD analysis project Ga0172379, IMG submission 119756) | Groundwater microbial communities from an aquifer near a municipal landfill in Southern Ontario, Canada - Groundwater well OW334 metaG | ecosystem: Environmental > Aquatic > Deep...
AAGTCAGGATATATGGATGTTACTGTGTGCGCAATATATGACGGAGAAGATTTTCACTTGGGGCTTTCATCTGCTTTTGAATATCCTAAAGTTGTAATGGATTTTATTTTAAAAGAAGACCTTGATGCCAGCCGGGCATTTTACGAAGCGGGGCTGACGAAAGACACATATATAGGATACAGCGAGGGAATCATAGGAGTTTTAACAAAAGGCAGACTTGATAGAAAAGAATATACAAAACAGGCCATAAGAACCGCCTTGATACATTTAGAAAATAAAAATTTGTATTAGCATGAAAATTGTGATTATTTCTGATACCCACGGAAATGTTAAAAATTTTAAAAAGGTTATAACATGGCTGAACAAGGAAAACATCAAAATGATTTTGCATTGCGGAGACATAGGAAGCCCCGAAGATTTGAAAGAGTCGTTGGAAGATTTTGACGGAGAATTTTTGGGAGTTATGGGAAATATGGACCGGGAATATAAAAATGAAATAGAGGAATATCAAATTCCGCCCAAGGTAAAAGTTTTTAAATTTTCAGGCGAAGCCAAAATTGACGGAGACGATTATTTGAAAGAAAAGCGCATAGCTTTCACGCATTATCCCGACAAGGCCAGAGAGTTTGCCGAGTCCGGGAAATATGATATTGTTTTCTACGGCCACACGCACAAACCTTGGGAAGAAAAAGTTATGATTAACCCGGAATTTATAAGAGAAAATAAAAATACCTGCCGGCTTGTAAATCCGGGCGAGGTTGCAGGACAGCTGTATAAACCGTCTTTCGCGGTATATGACACGGAAAAGGATTTATTGGAGCTCAAAATTTTGGAAAGATTATAAATGCATATAATGGGTTGACTATTTTAGAAAGCAGAGATATAATAGCTCTATTAGTTTTACTAAACTTAAAAAATATTTTTAATTTTTATTATGGATCAGAAATACTATATCTTTATCGGAGTTGTGATTTTGGCAATTTTAGCTGGAATTTTCGCCTATCCTAATTATTATAATAACGGCGTTGATTATTTAAATAATAAATTTTCGTGGACCTTGCCGCATTTTTGGGAAAAGCCCTTTGTTTTGGGCCTTGATTTGCAGGGAGGGGTAAGCTTGGTTTACCAGGCGGATTTAAGCAATGTTACAAATAAGCCCGAAGCAATGAACGGCTTAAGAGATGTTATTGAAAGAAGAATCAACACTTTTGGGGTTTCTGAACCGGTAATCCAGGTTCAGGGCGAAGACAGGCTGCTTGTTGAATTGCCGGGAGTGACAAACGTTGAACAGGCCATCCAGATGATTGGCGAGACGCCTTATTTGGAATTTGATGAGCAGAGAACAGAAGAGGAAACCAATCAAATTATAGAAAAAATAAAAGAGGTGCAAAAAGCGCAGGAAGAAGGGGGAGATTTTTCAAAAGTGGAAAATTGGACGCTGGCTTTGCAAAATCCTTATTTCAAACCCACAGATTTAACCGGAGAATATCTTTCAAAAGCAACAGTTGTTTTTAATAACACAACTTATCAGCCTGAAATTCAATTAAAATTTAACGACGAGGGGGCAAAAATATTTGCCCAGGTAACCGCAAGGAACATAAAAAAACCTTTGGCAATATATCTTGATAATTATTCCATTATTGACACCAATGACGATGGAAAGATTGATACTAACGATTTGTATGCTCCAACAGTGCAGAGCGAAATAACCGGAGGCACAGCAGTTATTTCGGGGAACATGGACACAAACACCGCCAACGATATCGCAAGGCGTTTGAACTCGGGAGCTTTGCCGGTTAAAATTGGCAACCCCATTTCTCAAGAAACAGTGGGGCCCACCCTAGGAACCGCCTCTTTGCAAAAGTCTCTTTGGGCAGGAATATACGGATTATTAGGAGTAGTGTTATTTATGATAATATTTTATAGATTGCCGGGGCTATTGGCATCTCTTGCCTTGGTAATTTATGTTGCCATCACTCTTGCGTTATTTAAAATTATTCCCGTCACCTTAACATTGGCCGGAATTGGCGGATTCATATTATCCATAGGAATGGCGGTTGATGCCAATATCCTGATTTTTGCCAGAATGAAAGAGGAAATCAAACAGGGCAAGGGCATTTCCGGTTCAATTAATGAAGGATTCCACAGGGCATGGCCGTCCATCAGAGACAGCAACCTCAACTCTTTGATTGTTTGCGCAATTTTATTTATCTTTGCCACATCGTTTGTAAAAGGTTTTGCTTTTACATTGGCTTTGGGCATTTTAGTAAGCTTGTTTTCAGCAATATTTATCACCAGAATTTTCTTGCAGGTTTTTATAGGCAAGTGGGCTGAAAAAGCAAAGTGGCTATTATAATTAAAATTCAATCAATCAAATAATCATGAATTTTCAATTTACAAAATATTCAGCGGTTTATTACATTATTTCCGGGATTTTAATTATAGCGTCATTTGCGGCTCTTATAACTTTTGGTTTGAAGTTTGGCATTGAGTTTACCGGCGGCAGCAATATGGAGCTGGCTTTTACCGGAGAAAGATTATCAAACGAAAAAATTCAGGAAGCTGCTGTTGAATTTAATCTTGGAGAAATTATTATACAGCCCACTTCAAACAACGGGGCAATTTTACAGTTCAAAGGAGTTGACGAAGCAACCCATCAGAAAATACTTGCTAAAATAAGCGAAACTGCAACTTCTGCAGGGTCTTCTGTTGAAGAAAAAAGCTTTCAATATATAGGTTCGTCTGTAGGCCAGGAGTTAAAAAACAAAACAGAAATCGCCATAATATTGTGTTTGCTGGCAATTACCGTTTATATTGCTTTTGCTTTCAGAAAAGTTTCCAGGCCTGTCAATTCTTGGAAATATGGAATGACTTCTTTGATTGCTCTCTGCCACGACATCATAATTCCTTTGGGAGTTTTTTCTGTTCTTGGCCACTTATATAATGTTGAAATTACCATTCCCATTATCACAGCGCTTTTGACAATCTTGGGCTTTTCGGTGCATGACACAATTGTTATTTTTGACAGAATCAGGGAAAATATTTTAAGAAAGGGAATGGGCGATTTTCAGGAAACTGTTGATTGGAGCTTAAACCAGACATTGGGCAGGTCAATTTCCACTGTTTTCACGGTTTTGATTGTGATGTTTTTCTTGTTCTTTTTTGGAGGAGAAACATTGAAATATTTCTCTTTGGCGTTGATAATAGGAGTAACTTCCGGGGCCTATTCTTCAATTTTTATAGCCAGTCCGCTGTTGGTAACGTGGAGAAAATTTGACGAAAAGAAGTTTCAAAAAAATAGGGGAAAATAGGGGAAAACCGCGTTTTTTTGGTTTATCTCTTGACATATGAAGTTAAATATGGTAGTCTTATAAAATAGTAATAATATAAGCTAAAACATGGAAAAAACAAACTATTCACAATTATATCAAAAATTAACCAAAGGCCTTTCTCCAAAGACAAAGGAGATTTTTGATAGACGCTTTGGAGTAAAAACAGGCCAAACTGAAACTCTTGAGTCTATTGGAAAAACCCTTGATATTACAAGGGAAAGAGTGCGTCAAATAGAAGAGGCCGGTTTTAACTTTGTTAAAAAGCAAAACAAAGAGCTTTTGGAAAAAACCTTTAAAGACTTAGAGGTTTATTTCGCTGACAAAGGCGGATTTAAGAAAGAAGAAATCGCCCTGGAAGAGCTTGGAGGAAAGAAACACAAGCCCTATGTTTTGTTTTTGTTAACTTTAGGAGAACAGTTTGCAAGAGTTTGTGAAAAGAAAGATTTCTATTCTTTCTGGTCAACTGAAAAGAGTCCTGAAAGCAAAGTAAAAGAAACATTGGGATTATTGGTGTCTGATATTGAAAAACAGGGAAACATCATTCCAAAAGACGGATTTGCCGCAAGCTTTTCCCAGAAAAACAATTTGAGCCCGGCTCATTTGGCTTCTTATCTTGAATTATCAAAACAGATTAAAGAAAACAAAGAAGGAAAGATAGGCTTGGTAAACTGGCCGGAAATAAACCCAAGAGGAGTGAAAGATAAGGCCTTCTTAGTGTTTAAGAAACACGGAAAACCTCTTCACTTCACAAAGGTTGCTGAATTGATTGACAGCCTTGAATACAACGCTCCAAACAAGAAAACCTATCCTCAAACAGTTCATAACGAACTTATAAAGGATGCAAGATTTGTCTTGGTTGGAAGAGGAACATATGCTTTGTCAGAATGGGGTTATTATCCTGGAACTATCAAAGACATTATTGTAAAACTTTTAAACACCAAAACACAGCCAATTCACAAAGACGATCTTGTTAAAGAAGTTTTGGCCCAGCGCTTTGTTGCAAAGAATACAGTGTTGATGAATTTGAACAATAAGAAATATTTTGACAAAGACCAGGAAGGCAAATACTTCTTGAGAAAAACTCAATCGGCATAACGAAAAAAAATCCCGCATCTCGCGGGATTTTTTGTTGCAAAAATATTAATATTTGGCAATCGCTGTGTTTTATTCTGTATTGATTATGATTTTTAGCAGAGGTATAATGTTATAATACAGTCTAAAATATTATGTCTTATTTTTTCACGGGGCTTGGCATATTATTCGCAGCAACTATAATTTATTACATAGTGTTTTTTTCGTTGGTTTATTATTGGCACGAAAAGAAAGAAACTTTTGTTATAGTTCCTGTTTATTACACTTTTGAATTTTTTGCCATCGGGTTTTTGGTGGTCTGCGTAGTTTCTGTTTTGCTTGAATATCTTCCGCAAATAATAAAATTATCTACCTAAAATGGCATCTAAATTACCTCCACAACTTTTTTGGCTGGAATGGATAAAAAAAGTAGTATGGGATTCTTTTTGGTGGCTGATTTTATTGATAATTGTTTTATGGATTCCTTTTTTAAGGCCCTGGTGGTGGTTTTTTGCCCCGTTGTTTTTGTCTATACAATTGAGAACGTTGTACCTCTGGTGGATTGGCTGGGACTTTGCCTATGCAAAATCAAAATGGCTGGTTTTGGAAATGATTCCGCCAAAGGAAGTTTTGACCCCGCTAAAGGCAATGGAAGATGTGTTCACGGTGGTGTGGCCCATTTATGATAAAGGAAACTGGAGAGAAAGATGGTGTGACGGATGTTTGGACAATTCCCCATATTGGATGTCTTGGGAAATAGCCAGTATTGAAGGCAATATCCATTTTTATATCAGAGTTATGTCGGCTCACAGAACGGCCGTTGAAACAGCTATTTATGCCCATTATCCGGAGGTGGAAATACGCGAGGTTCAAGATTACACAAAATTGGTTCCGCAAAATATCCCAAATGAAGAATGGGATATGTACGGAGAAGATTGGGAGCAAACTAAACCCGCCGCTTATCCTATTAAAACATACGAAAAGTTTTTTGAACCGCAAGGAGAAAGAATTTCAGCAGAAGAAAAAAGAATTGACCCTATTGCGTCTTTGCTGGAATTAATGGCAAAGCTGGGAAAGGGCGAACATTATTGGCTGCAATTTATAACAGTTCCCGTGCAGGATTTTGATGAGCCCGATTGGAAGCCCGAAGCAAAATCAATAATCAATAAAATTACAAAACGCCCCGACAAAAAAGACACAACATTCTTTGAAGATTTGGCGTATGTTGCAAAACAGGTTCTTCTTGGCCCGGAAAAAGAAGGTTCGGGCGAAAAGGCATCGTATAAGTGGCTGGATCAATCTCAATCAGACGAAGGCGAAAGAGAAATGGTTTTAACTCCGGGTGAGAAAGATATTTTAAGCGAAATTGAAAATAAAATTAAAAAACCGGTATTTAGAACAGCCATAAGAGGAGTTTATATTGCCAAAAGAGAAAATTGGAAATCATCCCACAAGGCAATGGCCAGGTCTTATTTTGCCCATTTTGCAACCATTCATATGAACCGCATAGGCTTTAACAATGATACAAGGCCGAAAATTCATTATATCTGGAGAAAAAGAAGGTCTTTCTTGAGAGCAAGAAGAATGTTCAGAAATTCCGTGTTAAGATTTCCGCCATTGTTTCCTGACAGAAGAAAGGTCGCCTCTATTTTGAGCACGGAAGAATTGGCGACTATTTTTCACTTCCCAATAAAAATTACAGGCTTGGTTGCGCCTACTACTGCAAGGGTTGAATCAAAGAAAGGCGGACCGCCTCCAAATTTGCCTATTGGGTAAATAAAATATTTTTAAAAGTTTTTTTAGTATGGCAGAAAAAAACGAAATAACTTTTTTTGGGCTGACAAGTTTCAGAAATGAAAAGAAAAGATTTGGCATAAGAACTGACGACCGCAGGAGGCATTTTTATTGCATAGGAAAAACCGGCATGGGAAAATCCAACCTGATGGAAAATATGGCCATACAAGATATCCAGGCGGGGCGCGGAATTGCTTATGTTGATCCGCACGGAGAAGGCGCGGAAAAATTATTGGAATTTGTTCCAACCAACAGAATCAATGATGTTATTTTTTTCAATCCGGCGGACTTGGATTACCCCATTGCTTTCAATGTAATGGAAAAAGTTGATTTCAGATACAGGCACTTGGTTGCCGGCGGATTGATGGGCGTTTTCAAAAAAGTTTGGCCGGATGTCTGGTCTGCCAGAATGGAATATATTTTGAACAACACTATTTTGGCGCTTTTGGAATACCCCGATTCAACTCTGCTGGGAGTCAACAGAATGCTGGCTGACCCTGAATACAGAGAAAAAGTTGTCGCAAAAGTTGCAGACCCAATGGTAAAATCTTTTTGGGTTGTAGAGTTTGCAAAATACAGCCAGCGATATGAGCAGGAAGCCACAGCTGCCATTCAAAACAAAGTGGGGCAATTTATTTCAAATCCGTTGATAAGAAATTTGATAGGCCAGGTGAAATCCACAATCAATATGAGAGATATAATGGACCAGGAAAAAATATTTATTATGGATTTATCAAAAGGCAGAATTGGCGAAGATAATTCAAGGCTTCTTGGGCAATTGTTAATTACAAAATTGCAAATTGCCGCAATGTCCCGCGTTGACATTCCAGAAACAGACAGAAAAGACTTTTATCTTTATGTAGACGAGTTCCAAAACTTTGCCACGGAATCTTTTGCCAACATTTTGTCAGAGGCCAGAAAATACAGGTTAAATTTAATTTTGGGCCATCAATATATTACGCAGATGGAAGAAGAAATAAGAGATGCGGTTTTTGGAAACGTGGGAACCTTGGCAGTTTTCAGAGTTGGAGCCGAAGATGCCGAGTTTTTGGAAAGAGAATTTTCTCCGGAGTTTATGGCCACGGATTTGGTTAATTTGAGCAAATATAATATTTATATAAAACTTATGATAGACGGCGTGGCCAGCCATCCGTTTTCAGCCGAAACGCTGCCCCCGCCAATTAAACCGGAGGAAACAAACGCAGAAAAAATTATAAAAGCCAGCCAGGAAAGATATGGAGTCAGAAGAGAAATTGTTGAAGAAAAAATTTCCCGATGGACAGGGTTTGACGAAAATGCAGTAATGCCTCCGCCCCAAAAAAGACAAGACAGGTCTTCTGGCGGAGGAGGTAACTTTTCAGGCCAGGATGGGCCAACTCTCTACGACGCTGTTTGCTCTCTTTGCGGGAAAGACACAAAAGTTATTTTTGAACCGGAAAAAGGCAGGCCGGTTTATTGCAAAAATTGCATGAAAAAAATAAAGTCAGGCGAAGCAAGCCCGCCATCCGGACAAAAAAGAGAAAGCAGTGGCGAAAAACACGAAAGTCTGACCCCAAAGCCCGCTCCAAAAACATTTCCATCAGCGCCGCCAGATGACCAGGCTATAAATAACGTCCAAAAAGAAGAACAGCCGGCATCTTTTGAAAAACCGCCCGCTCCTAGTGTTCCTAAAACAGCCCAGCCTTCGCTGGAGGTTGCAGAGGAATCGGCCAAAATAGAAAATGTTTCATTTCATTCTCAAAGAAACAAACAAGAAGGCAGGCAGGATAACCGGCGCGATAATTCTCGTCCCCGCCAAAACTCCGGCGGGCCGGTGAAAAGAAAAGAAATTAATTTGTCAGAATTAAGAAAAGCTTTAGAAGAATCTTTGGAGAAAAAGGACAAAGACGACGATGATGATAACAGCGAAGAAGAAAATGTAAAAGAACAACTGCCGGCAGTTATAACAGAAAAAAAGCCTTTGACCAATGAAAAAGGTTTATTAAAGCCGGGTGAAACAATAAAATTTAGCGACAAAAAATGAAAAGCATAAAAGACTTTGATGTTAAAGACAAGCGCGTTTTGGTGAGGTGTGATCTTAACGTTCCCTTGGATGAACAAGGAAACATTTCAAATGATTACAGAATTGTGCAATCTCTGCCCACAATAAAATATTTAGTGGAACAGAATGCCAAAGTAATTTTGATGAGCCATTTGGACCCCGACAGCACCAGCGTGGCTGACAGCAAATACAACTTAAATAAAATTGGAGAAAAATTATCGGAATTGCTGGATGTGTCTATTATAAAAATTGATGATTGTGTTGGAGCTGAAGCAGAAAGTCAGAGCAATAACTTAAAACCAGGAAAAATTTTATTGCTGGAAAATTTAAGATTTCATAAAGAAGAAACAGAAGGGGATACAGAGTTTGCAAAAAATCTTGCAAAACTGGGCGATATTTATGTTAACGATGCTTTCTCGGTTTGCCATAGAAGTCACTCTTCTATTTCAGGAGTTGCCGGGTTCTTACCGCATTGCATGGGGTTGCTGTTGGAAAAAGAAATAACAAATTTAAATAAGGTGATGCAAAATCCGGAAAGGCCTATGACAGCCTTAATAGGGGGCACAAAAGTTGGAACCAAGTCAAAACTTATTGAAAAAGTTTCAGACGTGGCTGATTGCGTTATTATAAGCGGACTCATCAAAAAAGAAGTGCTGGAAAAAAAGCTTGAATTAAAAAATGCTGAAAAAATAATCGGCCCCGAAGACAATTTAGCCGCGTTGGATATTGATGAAAAAGCAATAAAATTATTTGAAGGAAAAATATTTAATTCAAAAACTATTTTGTGGAACGGCCCTTTCGGTAAGTTTGAAGACGAGGCTTATGCAAAAGGCACTTTGGCTTTGGCAAATGCAATTATAGACAGCAAAGCGTTTTCGGTTGCGGGAGGAGGCGAAACGGTTGAATTTTTGACAAAACAGGGTATACTTGAAAAGTTCAGCCATGTTTCAACGGGGGGCGGAGCAATGCTTCAATATCTGGCAGGAGATGTTTTGCCGGGCATTGAGGCCCTACAAAAATAATTATGAAAAGGCAAAAGATAAAGAATATAGACAAAGCTGCAAGCAGAATCAAAGAAGCGGTCTTGAATAAAGAGCGTATTATTTTGTATGGAGATTCGGATTTGGACGGCATTTCATCGGTTGTTATTTTGGAAGAAGCCATTAAAAGTTTGGGAGGAAAAATTGATTCGGTATTTTTTCCCGACAGGGAAAATGACGGCTATGGAATAAATTTGAATATTTTAGAATCTATAAAAGACAAAGTTCCCGCGCTGTTTATCACCCTAGACCTTGGAATCAGCAACATTAAGGAAGTAAAAGCTGCAAACGATATGGGCTTTGAGGTAATAATTATTGATCATCATGAAACTTTAATAGGCACTCCCGAGGCATCCATAATTGTTGACCCAAAACAAAAAGATGATGATTATGCCTTCAAGGGCTTGGCCAATGTTGGCATCACTTTCAGGCTTTGCGAAGAATTATTGGGAGATGGAATTTCTAAAAATTTAAGGGACAGTTTTTTAGAGCTCACAGCGCTGGGAACAATAGCCGATATGGTTCCTCAAATTGATGAAAACCAAGCCATTGTTGAAGATGGATTAAGGTCTTTGAAGAATACTTTTCGCCCGGGATTACGGGCGTTTTTAGATGCTTTGGGAAAAGGAAATGTTTTCAGCGGGCTTTTGCTGAAAATTATTTCTGCATTAAATGCGGCGGAAAGCAAAAATTACCAGAATGATTCTTATTTTCTTCTGACAAGTTCTTCGCCCAAAGACTGCAAAGATTTGGTTGATAATTTAATGGGAAGAACTTTGCAAAAACAGCAGAAAGTGAAAGAGATTACAATGGAAATAGAAAGAAGGTTTTCAAAAAATCCGGATGAA
>Ga0172379_10012148_pt1 | contig 10125 bp, 9 predicted proteins | sample GrowelOW334metaG_FD_119756 | JGI IMG/M metagenome (GOLD analysis project Ga0172379, IMG submission 119756) | Groundwater microbial communities from an aquifer near a municipal landfill in Southern Ontario, Canada - Groundwater well OW334 metaG | ecosystem: Environmental > Aquatic > Deep...
GGAAAAATAGGTACTGCCAGGATTAAATTTAAAGCCTCGATTGTAAAAAGTCGGGGCTTTTTTTCTTGTGATTTTTTTTAAAATATTGAATAAATTGTATTGAAAAGAGTTGTGAAAATTACAGATATATTTAATGGAATTTATGATTTTTTATTATAAAAAAATTTTAAAGTTTAAAGAGATTTATTTGCTAGCGGTTTTGTTTTTTGCAGGCTGTGCTAAGCATGAATTGACGCTGCAGGAAAAACAGGATTTAGTAAAATCATCAAGATGTTTACATACAGATCTTTTAAATAAATATTATAAAGAATTAAAAAGTTTGAATTCAGGTAAAAAAAATAATGAAATTAAAGACAAGATAATTGAAGTTGCGGGTAACAAGCGGTACAAAGAGGATTTTTGGGATAAAGTTTATCCGGAATTAGCGCCAAAGAATATTCCATTGCACAAGTATATTGAAGGCTTGAATATTGATTTAGATTTTTTGAACTCAAAATATAGGGCCCTAGCTCGGATAAGCGATTTTGAATCCTCTGTGCCTATTGCTACACGCGTTCAAAGTTTGAATAATGATCTTCTTGAGATCAGAGCATTTATAACAACATGTAAAGAGTATCGCGAAGAAGGGAGATATATAAATATAATGTCTCGAAGAGTGTAATATAGAATTACCAAGTGAATTGACAAATGGCTTTCAAGTTTCGAGCTGTCCATTTGGGACTGCGGAATTGAGGCCTGCCAGGGTGATGATGTTTGAACCGGTTGCGTATTCCGTTGGGCAAACCTGATAGAAGCTTTTTGGTTTTTTATGCATTTGCGCTATTTTACGCAAAATAGTAATCTAAAAGCGTATTGAAGTATTTTGTAGATGTATTTTTTTGAAAGGATTTTGTAATGTATAACACTTATAATAATCTTACTCGTTCGGTTGCATCTTTTATGTATAAAGTTTATGCATGGATGTCTTTGGGTTTGGCAATTACCGCTGCAACCGCTTATGGGGTTTATTCAACTCCTGAGTTATTCAGAGCAATCGTTACAAACAGATTTGCTTTTTTTGCACTTCTTATTGCACAGCTTGGCATAGTTTTTTACATTTCAAGTGCTTTCCAAAAACTTAGCTATGCGACAAACGTTTTACTATTTTCATTGTATTCGGGATTGCTTGGTATGACATTGTCTGTAATATTTGCCGTATACCAGATGGGTTCAATTTACCAAATTTTTGCAATTACTGTTGGAATGTTTGGTTTTATGGCTCTTTATGGTTACTATACCAAAACCGATTTGACATCTTTTGGCCAAATCATGTTCATGGGGCTAATTGGAATAATTATTGCAGGAATTGTTAATATGTTTCTGCAAAACTCAATGATGAACTATGTTATTTCTTTTATTGGAATTTTAATTTTCACAGGTTTGACTGCCTATGATGTACAAAGAATAAAGGTTTTGGGAAGTGAGCTTTTAAATAAAGGCGAAGAAGAACGCAAAATTGCATTGATGTGTGCGCTAACTCTTTATCTTGATTTTATCAATTTGTTTTTGCATTTGCTAAATTTTCTTGGTAAGAAAAAATAAGCGCAGTGCTATTAAATAAAAGTTAATGACAATAAAAAAAGCCTCGATTTTTTACAATCGAGGCTTTTTTTATTATCATTATATTAATTTGTTTTATTGACCTGGGTCATCATCTATATAACCAACTTTTTCGCACTCTCCACAGCCAACTTTTTCACCCTCGTATTGATCAGACTCTTCTCCGCCTATTTTGAAATCTTCCTCGCTATCATTTTGGTAAGAAGTTTCATCATCGTCAGGATAACCTACCCTGAAATCTTCTTCCATTGCAAATAATGAGGCGCATGATACAAGCCCGCTCAAAGCGAGTAACATAAACATCTTTTTCATCTAAACGTCTCCTTTCCGTATTTCTTATACTTCCTACTCTTTTTCATCTTTTTTCCACCTGTTTTTATTTTACAACTAAGCCATGTGCAAAGTCAATTACTCTGATTTTTATTTCTATTATAAAACTACATCAGGTTTTCGTCTTTGTTAAAGCTACAGACGGATATGTCTGCCCTGTGTAGTAATGATATTTTTTCTGTTCCCCAGCTGCGCCTTTTGGCGCTGCGACATTGAGGTAGCCCTAGGTGGTGAAAGTGCAGTAGCTTACAATAACAAATTGGTCAACCTGGGGCGGTACATAGTTATTTTGTCGGATAAATGTCGAATAATTGTGATATTGGAGGTGAAAAAGCATTAAAAAGTTTAAAAAATGCTAAAAATTACAAAGTACTTTATCGCCTAAATCCTCAAGTTTTGTTATAATTCGACTTTAGAGAATGCGGGGTAATCACAAATTATGGAGATTTACAGATTATGTTGTTAGCCAAAGATTTTTTACTAAATGCCGTCCCTTACGCAAAATTTTATGTCAATGGTGTTGAATTAACACGAAATGTTGACTGGAATTTTCATAATGCAGGAAATGATGTTTCTGTTGCGTTTGATAGCAGATCAGTACCATCAAAATCTGTTTTTTTTGCTCTTAAAGGGCAAAACCTTGATGGGCATGATTTTATATCTCAAGCGCTTGATGCGGGTGCTTGTGCTTTAGTTATCAGCAAGGAGCTAAAATCTTTTTCGGGCAAGGATATGCAACATCTTGTAGATTCTCTTATAAATCGCTTGGTGATATTTGTTCCGGATACCTATGTGGCGCTTGTTGATATGGCAAAGGCTTGGCGTGCAACTTTTAATTTCCCCGTTGTTGGCATAACCGGATCATTGGGTAAAACAAGCACCAAGGAGATCCTGCGTTCAATTTTACAGCAGACAGACATTCCTTTTTATATCTCTGCAAAAAATCAAAACACTTTTATAGGCTTATGCGCAAACATTTTGAATGTAGATAGTTCATGCAAGGCTGCTGCATTTGAAGTTGGGATTAGTGAACTTGGAGAGATGTCTGTTAAGGCAGATATTCTGAACCCAACAATAGCCTTAATAACAAAAATTTCATACTCGCATATTTCCCAATTTGGGAGCTTGCAAAATGTTGCCTATGAAAAGCGTCAATTATTCAGAAATTTTAAAGATAAAGAGATAGGAATAATTTTTGGAGATCAGCCAATTTTAACTGATGCTAATTACGTACATCCAATAGCTCGATATGGATTCAAAACGAAAAATCATGTTCAGGCCAAAAAAATAAAAATCAGTGCAGATGCAAATGGAAAATTTATTACGGAATTTAATTTAAGATGGTATGGGCAAAAGGCCAGAGTTAAGTTTAACAGTACTCATCAGGGTCTTTTGTGCAATGCCCTGGCTGCTAGTACAATTGCCTATTTTATAAAAGTTCCGCTTTGCGCTGTTGTTAAAGGCATTGAGTCTTACACCGGTTTTGATAACAGATTTGAGCAAAAACCACTTAAAAATAATTGGGGAACGGTTATCAGTGACTGCTACAATGCTAATCCGGAAAGTATGAAAGCTGCCATTTCTGCATTTGATAAAATGAATAATAATGGGAAAAAAATAGCAGTTATTGGCGATATGCTGGAGCTTGGTGATCGCGAAGTTTATTGGCATAGAAATCTTGGTAAAATATTGAATAAGGCAGACAGTATTAATTCAATAATTTTAGTAGGCAGCCTGGTAAAGTATACACAGGGCATGCTTTTGTCTGATTCTTCTGTAACTCGAGTTAGTGATTGGCAAGAGGCCGAAAAGGTTCTTCTAGAAGAACTAAAAGCATCAAATTCACTTGTTTTGGTAAAAGCTTCACATGGAATCTCTTTGGATAAGTTAGTTGCAAAAGTTGTTGCATAAATCTGTTTTTAGCCAGATTTTTCCCTTTTCTTGTTCCGCGCGTAAAAAATTATTAAAGTTGGATATGTTAGTATTCAACTTTTTTGTTCTGTTTAAATTTTGAAGGGAGAAGGCGATGGTCCAGGATAGAGATTTTGACGTGGGAAGAGTATTTGAAAAGCTTACAGAAATTCCAAGTAAGATTCTTTTGCATCATGAAGTTCAAGATTTGTCTCAAATTGTTTTACATGATCTCTCGCATGATGATGTTTTTAATTTTAATAAGGCCGTTTATCTGGTCGATAATCCGGACTTTGATTGCCTCAAGGGTGTGGCTGGGTACTCAAGCGAAGAGTGTAAATTTCATAAACACGACGTTTGGGAAGATCCGGACCATTTTGCACAAGATATGCAGCAGGCAGATTTTAATTCTCAACTTAAACAGTTTTTACGCAATGGTTTGAAACGCAAAGATATTAATACTCATGATGAGGATGATTTAACACAACTTGGGCAATCCCTGGGATTGAAAAATCCGGCATTTTTGACTTGGCAAATGAGACATGGCAACCATGGTATTTTAATTTTTGAAACAAACGAGCAAATTTTGCAAAAAAAGCATAACTTACTAAAACATGCAGGGCCTCTTTTGAGCCTTTGCTAAAGACCATGTGGTATTGAACGTTTTGTTTTATACATTTGATTTAAAAAGTATTGTTTGCTTTTCGTTTGATAGAATTTTTGTTGCTGTAAGTTTTGTGCACGGTTGTAAGATTCCATAATTTTTTGAATAAAAGCCCGTTAGCATTACAAAATTCAACGTTGAAAAAATTCGACATATAGGTTTATTATTTTTTTCAACAGACCAACTTTTGTCATCTTCTTTTTTTAATTTTAGTTCTGGATTAAAAATTAAGTTCCATTCACTATTTATTTTATCACCATTTATTTCATTTTTTGTGTTTTCTGGTGCAATCTCCCACCAGTCAGTTAATTTAAAATTTTTTTCTTCATCTATTTCAATAGTTCGATAGGCTTTTTTATTTACATAAGTATCGAATTTATTGTAAGCAGTTATCCGTATATTATCACTGGTTTGATCAATTATTGCCGGATTATCTTGTGGCGTGAGTTTAAGCTGGAACAGCTCATCTTGTACTGTTATGAGTTCAGGCGAATAGAATGTATTGTGTGATTGTGGGCTTCGCATCAAGTTTCGCCATGTACCGTTTGCCGTGTAAACATAGCTTCCAGGATCTATTAGAATTGGAGTTCCATTGATTGATAGTGTTACGGCTAGTTGGTCGTAATGAAAATGGCCTGTCGGCTGATTTTGGTTGAATTTTGGCAGACGAAATGTTACATGGAAGCGTGCCCCGTCCGGGCATGTTTTTATTAGATCTTTTGCATAACCCGGCCCGTCGCCCTTCGGGCGATGGTTCGACAGGCTCACCACGAGCGCGCCTTTTAAAGATTCCAAATTACGTAAGAAGTCTATTATCACAATTCCAAAGTCCGGATAGTTGTAAATTACAGATTTTTCATTTGCAGCTCTTGGTTTTTTAGTACTTGGAATTTCAATCCCGGTTAAAATTTTCCCGCTGTCGTTATCACCGATAGTTACAAAATGGCCAGATGAGTTCGTGCCAGGCGAGCCTTTGCCAGACTCGTCTGTGCAGGCTTGTAAGAATTCTATCATTTTATCAAAGCGACTTAAAAATTCAGCAGGTAAGCCTGCTTGCCCCGTTTTGTTTTGATTCGTTTGGTAATCCGAAGTGATATTTTCTTTTGTATTACAAATCAGTTTAAAATGTAAAAACAGTTCAGTATCAAGTCTATGATAACCGGTTGTTCCCTCATAACATGTTCCATCGGGTTGTATTTGATGAAAAAATTGTTCTAGTATTTTTTTTACACACCAATTTTTTTTCTTATCAATGCTAGTATTACTTGTGTAAGCGTTATTTACGTGAGTATTTTTAATTTTGAAAAATTCGCATAAATACAGATATCCAACCAGATCAGATACATAATGGTTATTGGGTTTATCTGATGTCTCCCAATTAAATTCAAGATAATGTAAATGCATGTGCAGTGTATTTATAAATTTAATCCAAAATTCATCTGGAATATTATTATCGTTTTTGAAAAAATAAAATCCCCAAATCCAGTTGATAGCTCGTATTGCAACGTCCATTGGACATACCCAATTGACTCCAAGCATGTATGGATTTTGTTTTATCCAGTCTGATATTTGGTTTTGGAAAGTGCTTGTGTATCGATTATTCTGATTTATTTGGTAAGCTCTGCCAAGCACAAAAATATGTTGAAATCTGGACAGTTCCCACGGCACCTTGATATCCGGATTATATTCATCAAGTTTGATATTGGGGGGACAAGATGCTGCAATGTCTTGATAGAAGCTATGCGTCCATGATTTGGGGTTTGTAGTACACCATTTTGCATAATTGAGATACTCAAACTTGTCCGCTCCCAGTCTTCGCCCTACGTGGCTACGACGGGCAGGCTGTGGTGAGTGCCGGCCGGTCCTTCGATACGCGCACTTTGTGCGCACTCTGGACGAGCGGCCGGTGTATCGAACCATGCGGGCATAGAATCTACTTAGAATATTCTGACTTTTAAAATCTTGGTGCCACGGGATTTTTTCAAAACATTTTATTCCCGAACCCAAGATATCAAAACAATTTGAAGCGGCCAGATCCGCCTGCTGCAAAATCCAGTTACTGTCTTTGAATTTATTCGGCAAGTATGCGTTAAACTCTTCTGAATTTATTATTTTTTCTAGAAAATCAGTGTTAATTGATTTGGCTGTTTTGTCATCCTGAACTTGTTTCAGGATCCATGGATTAAATAAAATCCTCTTATAACAAAATCGTATCCAACGTTTTTTGGCTTTTCGTTCAAAAACTTGGGCACATCCGAATACTCCAAGTTCCATAAATCTTTTAAAAAATATTGCAAGCATCTTCTACCAAACAATTTTTGCACCAAACAATTTTTGATTTATAATCAATACTCTAAGTTTATTAAAAAGAAAGGATAATCTATGGATAACAATATATTAAGTAATGATAAAAACCAACAAGAATTAGATGAACAGAGCGTTGCTCAATTGGAACCAGTTCAACTGGAAGCAGTTCAACAAAAAACAATTCAACCGGCAGCGCTTGGCAATAAATATAAAAATATTATTTTTGATCTTGGTGCCGTTTTATTTTACTTTAATCCGTATGAAATTTTGCAGGATCTTTTTGGCCTTACAAAAGAACAATCTCAAGTAATAGTAAAAAACATTTCCAGTTCCACTTGGCTTGATATGGACAGAGGTCTTATAACACCTGAGCAAGTCGCAGAAAAATTGGCAGATCCTTTTGGCAAAGAAAATATGATGAAGTTTCTTGATGCGATGCCTGGTCGGCTGGTGCCTCTTACTCAAGGTGTTGAAATTTTAAATTTGGTCAGGCAGAAGGGATATAAAACTTATATTCTTTCAAACTTAGCAGAGTTTTGTTACCTCAAAGTCAAAGATTACGATTTTGTTAAACAGTTTGATGGCGCGATTTATTCGTACCAGCACAAATGTGCCAAACCTGAGGCACAGATTTATGAAATTCTGTTAAATACTTATTCTCTAAAAGCAGAAGAATGCCTTTTTATTGATGATCTTGAGGTTAATATTAACGGAAGCAAAACACTAGGAATTGATGGAATTGTTTGCAAAGACCATAATTATGTTTTGGATCAGCTAAAATTATTAAACATTATTTAGCACTGACTTGTCTTTTTTGTGTGGCTTTTTCATAAGATCTGAAAAAGAATTTTGTACCATCGAGCAAAGGCCTGTATTTTTCGCACAATTTTTTTATAAATTCTGAAAACTGTTGTGTTGTTATGGTCATCTTCCAGTCCAAAGTGGTTAGAATGAGTATTTCAATGGCATTTATTATTTCAAGTGTATCTTTTATGGCCTGAACCCTTTTCCAATCACTGTCTATACTAGGCTCATAATAATGTTTATAAAATACTGAAGCCCAATATTTATTTGAAAAAAATTTATCCTCATTTTCCTTTGATGCTAGCAGGCAACATACTATAAAATAGTTTGAGACACGTTTGAAGTCTCTTATTAAAGTTGAATTTTGAGTGAGTAAATTTTCCAAATAAATTAATCCATATAAAATTGTGTGTCTTGTGATTTGCAGTTTGCTGATTAAATTATTGGTTATTATTCTAGTTTCATATTGCTTATTTGGCTCAGTGTTGAAGATGCTTTTTTCTCCGGTCATAAAGCAAAGTTCTGTTGCTATGATATAATTTAAAACGGCCTTTTTTTTAGACAATTCTTCTCTTGAAATCGATGGCTTTCCACTAATAATATTTTGTTCTTGAGTGTCAATTGTTTTGATTAATTTAAGCAGGGGGAAAGAATCCCATTCGGTTGCAGTAATTTGCTGCGTGGTCCATTGACTGGCAGCCGCTTTTAGCGTTATCACGCCTTGATGAGTGGAATCTTGAGTTGGAGAATCCTGTGTCATGGCATTTATATTAGCAATTCCGAGTCCATAACATAAAATCAAAAAAACAAAAAGATTCATCTTAATTCCCCTTCCCATTTTTGTGTCATCCAAATTTCAGATTCTAGTTTTTAAGTTTAATTATGATAGTATTTAAAAGTAAATATTTATAAGTAATAATCTTTTTAATACAGGATATAACATGAATAAAAAAATTATTCTTACCGGTGATCGCCCAACGGGTCCACTGCATCTGGGACATTTTATTGGATCGCTACAAAATCGTGTTAAATTACAACAAGAGTACAATCAATATATTTTAATTGCCGATGTGCAAGCATTAACGGATAATTTTGAAAATCCGGAAAAAGTCAGAAAAAATATTTTTGAATTAGCTTGCGATTATTTAGCAGTTGGTATCAATCCGGATGTTTCTACAATTTTTATTCAATCAATGATTCCGGAAATTGCAGATCTTACAATTTTTTACCTGAATTTGGTTACACTTGCCAGACTACAGCGTAATCCAACTGTTAAAGACGAAATAAAACAAAAAGGCTATGGGGCCAACGTTACGGCCGGATTTTTGTGTTATCCCGTCAGCCAGGCTGCTGACATAACTGTTTTTAATGCAGATTTGGTTCCGGTTGGAGAAGATCAACTTCCAATGATTGAGCAGACTGTTGAAATTGTCCGCAAATTTAACAGCATTTATGAACCGGTTTTTGTAGAACCAAAGGCGCTTGTTCCCGAACATGGTGCGCGTTTGTCAGGCATTGATGGAAAAGCAAAAATGAGTAAATCGTTAGGCAATGCAATTTATCTGTCTGATTCTGCTGATGATTTACAGAAAAAAGTGATGAGCATGTTTACCGATCCAAACCACTTGCGCGTTGAAGATCCGGGCAAAATAGAGGGTAATACTGTTTTTACGTACCTTGATATTTTTGATCAGGATAAGGTCCGCGTAAATGATTTGAAAGAGCATTACAAGCGCGGCGGATTAGGTGATGTAAAAGTAAAACGTCATTTGAATGAGATATTACAAGAATTTTTAAAGCCAATTCGTGAACGTAGAATGCAATTTTCAAGTGATCCCGCTCAGGTTATGAATATTGTTAAACAGGGTACGGATAAGGCTAGAAATACTGCGGCGCAGACAATGGCAAAGGTACGTAAGGCCATGAAAATTAATTATTTTTAAACAAGTTCAAGTGCCACTCAGTTATCAATTGCATGCAATCAAAATAATTATTGGAATTAACATATAAAATCCAAGCCACCATAATTTGTTTTTAACCGCGAGTTTGTAACATAAATTAAGTGCAAGTATTGCAATAATAGTTGCACTTAAAATCAAAAAGAAGCCATGAGTGCCAAAACCGGCATTCAAGTTTTGAAAAAGCTCAGGTTTTTTGAAAATATCCTTTATTCCCAAAAATAAGAATGCTGCAACAATCAGCGGCAAGTGTATTAAAAACGAAATCTGAAAAGCTCGTCTAGGACTGATTTTTAACCAACATCCTGCAACGTATGTACTTGCAAAACGCGATATCCCAGGCAAAAGGGCACAGCCTTGAACTGCGCCAAGAATTATTGCTTTTTTGAAATCAAAAGGTTCATAACAGCCTACCTGTAGTGCTGTGCTTGTTGAATTGTTGCGAATCAGTCTTAACGAGAATAAAAGTAGCATTGTTATTATAAAACCAAAGAGCAAAAAATTTGGTCCAAGATTTTCGAAAAAATCGTGCATGCCAATTTTTATAACAAA
>Ga0172379_10012149_pt1 | contig 10125 bp, 10 predicted proteins | sample GrowelOW334metaG_FD_119756 | JGI IMG/M metagenome (GOLD analysis project Ga0172379, IMG submission 119756) | Groundwater microbial communities from an aquifer near a municipal landfill in Southern Ontario, Canada - Groundwater well OW334 metaG | ecosystem: Environmental > Aquatic > Deep...
GAGGGAAGATTCACTTATGAATTACAAAAAAGAATCTTTGAAGAGGCATTTGAAATTTCAGGGCAAGATTGAGATTAAAAATAAATTTCCGGCGATAAAGACAAAAGATGATTTAAGTGTGGCCTATACCCCAGGCGTGGCCGAAGTCTCGTCTTTTTTAGCCAAAAATCCAACTGAGGCATGCAATTATTCAATCAAAGGTAATACTATAGCTATAGTTTCTGACGGTTCGGCAGTTTTAGGTCTTGGCAACATTGGTCCATACGGCGCATTGCCTGTGATGGAAGGCAAGGCTTTGTTGTTTAAGGAATTTGGAAATGTGGATGCTTATCCTATTGTTTTGGCGACGCAAGATACTGAGGAAATTATCAAAATTGTGAAAGCTATTTCGCCTACTTTTGGTGGAATAAATCTGGAAGATATTTCTTCGCCTCGTTGTTTTGAAATAGAAGAGAGGTTGATTAAGGAATTAGACATTCCGATTTTCCATGATGATCAGCACGGAACCGCAGTCGTAATTTTGGCAGCACTCATCAATAGTTTGAAACTTGTCAAAAAGAACAAAGAAAATATAAAAATGGTAATTTGTGGAGCGGGAGCGGCAGGAATGGCTACCACTAAATTGTTGGTAAAGTTTGGGATAAAAAATATTGTTTTAGTTGATTCTGTGGGAATTGTTTCCAAGGATCGAAAAGATTTGAATGAAGTAAAAATGAAAATGTTGAAGCTGACTAATTCTCAGAATCTTTCAGGAAGTCTAGTTGATGCAGTAAAGGGCGCCGACGTCTTTGTGGGGGTGAGCACTGCTAATATTTTTAAGCCAGAATTTATAAAACTGATGGCAGACAAACCGATTATTTTTGCGATGGCCAATCCTAGTCCAGAAATTATGCCAGATCTGGCCAAAGCGGCTGGAGCGTATATTGTAGGTACCGGTCGTAGTGATTTTCCTAATCAGATAAACAACGTTCTAGCTTTTCCGGGCTTGTTTCGAGGGGTTTTGGATAATAAAATAAGACTTATTACGGATGAAATTAAAATTGAGGTGGCTGAAACTTTAGCTGGTTCGCTTACCAAGAAAGAATTGAGCGTCAATAAAATTTTGCCAAATGTTTTTGACAAAAAAATAGTCAAATTAATTTCTCAAAAGTTGAAGAAATTTAGAGGAAAGTAATGTTGGTATCAAGCATTTTTCTCATTTCTTTTACGTGATGGGTAGAAATAGCGTATGCTCCCCAGAGAGTGTATTTTTTAAGATTGGTCATTATCTCGTTTTTCTTAAAGATTTGATTTCCGCTTGGAACAAACTTAAATCCTTCACTTTGGATTTCTTTTGATAAAGATTTAGTAGCTGTATAACAGATCGGATTTATCCAGTTTGCTTCACAGGATTTACCTTTTGAAATTGCTGTCCAAGGTGACACGCAATGACAATTACGAATCACTGTTTTGTCTTGAATACTGGCTAGGAGCTTGGTGTCATAAGAACCAATGATAATTTCATTTGAACAAATAGAACGAACATGTGGTATCAGATTGTTAACATCAATTTTGTTTTTTATATCAAGATAAATTTTCGTATTTTCAACTAGTTTCAAGGCATCTTCTAGAGAACCCTGAATTTTTTCTAGGGGTGTATGTTGAACGATGTATTTTCCATCTTTCATCCTTATATCTAGTTCAATAATGTCAGCTCCATCTTGAATTGATTTTTTTATATACGAAAAGTCGGCATCTTCCCAGAATTTACCGCCTCTATGAGCAATGATTAAGGGAGATGATTTTATCATAAATTATAAATAAAAAGTTTTGCTTTCAATGCGGAAGAGGGGAGATTCGAACTCCCGAGAAGCTTTCGCCTCTGCTGGTTTTCGAAACCAGTGCTTTCGACCACTCAGCCACCCTTCCGTGTTCCTTAAACTAACACTTTTTTGCTTTTTTATCAAAAAATGGTATATTCACTTCTACCGGCTCTATCGTCTAACGGTTAGGACACGGCCTTTTCAAGGCTGGAATCGGGGTTCGATTCCCCGTAGAGTCACAAAATAATTTGTATGGATTTAAAATCTACGTATAACAAAATAGCGGACGATTGGTATAAAGATCATAAAAAAGATACTTGGTGGCAGGAAGGTACAAATAAATTTATTTCTTTGTTGTCTAAAGGTGCGACCGTGTTAGATATTGGTTGTGGTGCAGGGGTAAAATCAAAGTATCTTTCAGATAAAGGACTGAATGTCACTGGAATGGATTTTTCTGAAAAACTAATCGAAATTGCTAAAAGGGAAGTTTCTGGAGTTGATTTTGTTGTGGGTGATATTTATGAGCTTGATTCATATCAAAATAAATTTGATGCTGTCTTTGCTCAGGCGGTTTTGCTTCATATCCCAAAAGACAAAATAATGGAAGTTTTGAAAAAATTTAAAAATAAGTTAAATCCAAATGGGGTTCTGTATCTTGCGATGAAAGAAGTGAAAAATGGTATAGAAAATGAGGTCGTTAGAGAGAATGACTATGGTTATGAATATGAGAGATTTTTTAGCTATTTTACTTTGCCTGAAATGAAAGATTGTATTGAGAAACTTGGTTTGAAATTAGTTTGGGAAAGTGTTGCTCTCTCTGGTAGAACAACTTGGATACAGGTTGTTGCCAAAAGTGTTAAGTAAAATTTAATTTGAAACTCTATTTTGCGTGGATGCGGAGATAAATATCTTCTAGAGCTTTGACCCCATCGCCTGCGGCGATGTTGTTTTGGTGGTAGAGACCATCCGTGACATCTCCAGCTGCCCAAATGCCAGGAAGAGATGTCTGTTGGGTGCGTGGGTCAGTTATGATGTGTCCATTTGGGGTGAGTTTAACAATATCTTTAAGAAAATCAGTGTTTGGGAGAGAGCCAATTTCTACGAAAATCCCGCTGACTGACAATTCAACATTTTCGCCGGTATTTTTATCAAGATAAGTGATTGAGTTTACAAATTTATCACCTTTTATTTCAACTAGTTCGGTGTTGGTAATCGCGTGCATTTTTGGATGAGAGAGAACTTTTTTTATCGTGACTTCATCGGCGCGATACTCACCGCTTCGTTGGATAAGCGTGACGCTTTTACAATAAGCAAGTAGTTGCGCAGCAGATTCAAAAGCCGCGTTGCCTCCACCGATCACGGCCACATCCATATCGGTAAAAAGTGGACCATCACATGATGCGCAGTAGGTGATGCCTTTGTTCTCAAATTCTGCGGCGCCTGGGATAGTAAGTTTGCGGCGGCTGCTGCCGGTCGAGACTAAAATGGTTTTTGCTTCGTAGGTATTTTTAGTTGAAGTAATTTTGAATCCTTTTTCAATTTTTTGGATAAGTTCACCCTCTTTTAGTTCGAGAACATTGTCCGCTTGGGCGAGCAAATGTTTTTTTAAATTTTTGGAAAGATCTGCTCCAGAAATAGAAAGTGTGCCAATCCAATTCTGAATATCGGTTGAGACAATGCTTTGATTTTCAAAATCTTTGGTTATAAAAATAGTTTTTAATCTCTTGCGCGCGGCATAAACACCTGCCGCCACACCCGCCGGTCCACCTCCTAATATCGCTAAATCGTATATCATAGTTTTAGCATTATATCATAAAGGAAAAGTAAAATGTGCTATTGAGGGGCTAACGGAGGCCGACGGGCCGAGTTGGAGCGAAATTTTCAGCAGAAAATTTACGCGTACCCGAACATGGTACGTTTTACTTTTCCTTTGCTGTATATTATTTAATCTTTGATCTTCGAAGAAACGCTGGTACCGCCCCCCAATCATCATCATGCTCATCAATTTGTGGTAACTTCTTGTCATCAACAACTGGAGCTACTTTAGGTACTTCTTTTATTTCAACTTTTGCTGTCTCTTTCGGAGTAGAAATACTGTTGAATATTTTACCTCGCTTTTCTTTTTCTTCAGATTCTTGCTGGGTTCCATGGGTAGGGAACAATGAGTGTTTTATCGCATTGTCAGGGAAACCTGCGGCTACGACAGTAACACGCACTTCACCTTTTTGCATTCGATCATCGTGAATAGTTCCGAAAATAACTTTAGCGTCACTATCAATTGATTCGGTAATAATTTTGGCAGCATCTTGGATTTCGTACATAGTTAAGTCGTCCCCGCCGGCAATAGAGAAAAGTACACCCTTCGCGCCATGAATAGAAAGATCGAGAAGAGGGGAATTGATAGCCGCTTTTGCTGCGTCCTCGGCACGTTTTTCACCACTGCCATTTCCAACACCCATGAGAGCTGATCCGGAATTTTGCAAAATTGCTCGGATATCAGCGAAGTCAATATTGATAAATCCAGGCATAGTGATAAGGTCAGAAATACCTTCAACTGCTTGTTTCAAAACTTCGTCACAAATTGCGAACGCGCTTTTTGCTGTTGTTTCTTTGCTGACTACTGCGAGTAATCGATCGTTTGGAATTATGATGATAGCGTCAACTTCTTTTCGGAGTTCTTCAAGCCCTACTTCAGCGAGACGCATTCGATGTTGTCCTTCAAAAAAGAATGGCTTGGTTACAACTGCAATAGTTAAAGCACCTTGTTCTTTTGATGTACGTGCGATTCCAGGAGCAGAACCTGTGCAAGTTCCTCCACCCATACCACCAGTTATAAACACCATATCGGCACCTTTGAGAGCTTCTTGCACTTCTTCTTTTGTTTCTTCAACTGCTCGTTTGCCGAGTTCGGGGTTCATTCCAGTACCGAGACCTCTAGTGAGATTTTTTCCAATATGAATTTTTTTCTGAGCAAGTGAATGATGCAAGTCCTGAGCATCAGTGTTAACTGCGATGAACTCAACGCCTTTAACTTTTGCGTTGACCATGTGATTGAGTGCGTTCTTTCCAGAACCGCCGACACCAACTACTTTTATTCGTGCAAATGTTTGAACTTCTGGTTTGATTTGTGGCATGGTGTTTCTGGTTTCCCTTGGTCTTTTTGAGGCCATTTTGTAGGTTGGTTAATAAATATTACCTATTTGTGCTCAATCATAGCAGATATTAAAAAAAAGCAAAACCCTTGTTATGCTTTGCTTTTCGTGCTGTTATTATTGGTTTTTTTTGATAAAAAACTATGGCAAAAATTGCTGAATCCACTTCCAAGATTTTTGCCAGATTTTATTGAATTTTATGATGTTCCCGGAACGATATCCTTCGTGGTCTCCGGAGTTTAATCCAAAAATACACAAGCCGTATGCGACTGACCAAGTTGAATCTTTGATTTGTGTGCGTGGAGCGCCATCAGCTACGAGATCTGCAATGCGAGAAGGAAGTTTCAAAGAATCTTTTGCTTGATCTTCGATTGTTGTTGTGCCAGATCCGCCACCTGTTATGACTATCCCTGCCGGCAAAAGTCCGTTACGATTTATTTTACGCAAATGTGTGTCGATAAGTTCAAAGATATCAGAAAGCCGTGCGCCAATAATTTCTTCCAATCTTTTTCGAGGATAGGTGTTAGTTTTTCCTGTCTTAACTTTTTCTGCTTCTTCAAGAGGAATTTTTAAGCCAAGCGCAATGTCGTTTGTTATATCATTTGAGCCGATTGGGAAAACTTCAAGTGAAATTGGTATATTATTTTCAAAAACAACGATTGAAACTGTTTCTGCTCCGATGTTTGCTAGAACTACGCCAGCGATTTTTTGGGCTTTGTTTAAAGTCACGAGACTTGCGGCGATAGGAGCAGCCATGACGTCTTCAACAATTATTCCTGCTTCACCAACAGCGGAAATTAAGTCATTCAAATGTTGTTCAAGCGCAGAAATAAATAAAATTCTGGTTTCAAGTTTGAGTCCTTTCATGCCTTGCGGGCGACCCATTACGGTTTTGCTATCAATGCGGTAAGCGATTGGGATTGTGTGAATTATTTTGCGGTTGAGCGAGAGAGGTAACGGAATTTCTTTCTCGCAAACTTCTTGCACCTTTTTGACATCAAGATCGGTAACCTCAGAATCGCCACGAGAAACCATAACAGCGCCTTGACAAGTATTGCCTGCAAGTCCAACACCCCCAATGGACAAGAAAGCTTTTTTAATTTGTACGCCGGAAGTTTTTTCCGCTTGTTCTTTTGCCTTTTTAATAGAACGAGTGACTTCACTTCCGTTCATTATATATCCATGTCGAAGACCTTTTGATTCAGCGATACCCGTGCCAATGATGCGCGGGGTATTTGTTTGTGGGTCAGTTTCAGCAACCACCACTTTTATTTGGTAGCTACCAATATCGATTCCGACTGCGATGTGTCGTGTCATTGGTTCGACGACTTTTTAGCTAATAAAATTACGTTAGATGTTGAACTCTTTACGGAATATCTGTTCGTTACTCTCCATTGTACTACTATGATCGAAACCTTTCAAATGCATTAAACCGTGGATAAATAAAAAAGCGACGAAATTGTTAAAAGTTCGATTAAATTTTACAGATTCTTTTTTTGTTTCTGATAAACAGAGGAAAATTTCTCCAGTATTTTTGTTGATAGGGAAACTGAGAATATCTGTTGGTTTATTTTTTGAACGATATCTAAAATTTAGTAATTTTATTTCTGTTACATCAATAATAGTCAGACTAAGATTGTATTTTTTACCCAAAACCTTTTCGGCCATTTTTTTGAAAGGGTGGTTTGGCAGTTTTTCTTTTGTGATGTTGGTGATTGAAAATGACATAGTTGCATAAAAGAAAGCCCTCGAGCGAGGGCTTGTCTTTATCGTCGTGGAACTTTTTCTATAATCTTACCAAGTTTGATAAGTCGTTTGGTTTCTGTTTGGCGACCGAGCACTGCGAGAGTGTGTTTCTTTTTGGTGTATTCAGAAGGTTTGCGCGCTTTGTATCGGTTTGATCGGACTTTTCGCAAAACACCTGCGCTTTGAACACGCTTGGTAAATCGCTTGATCAAGTTGACGCTACTTTCGTTCGGGTTTTTCTCTATTTGTACGTTTATCATGTGGAAATACCATAGCATAGAGCCTTTTTTTTGGCAAGCATGAAAAAAGCCGCCAAATCGGATTTGGCGGCTTACATTTACAAACACTAGAAGCATTGACACTTTAAGTAGTACTTCGATCGATGATTGGAAGTTTAAATTGAATTCTCAACCAATTGGCGAAAGTGATCCAGTTATCATCAAGTTGAATATAACTTTCCTGTGATATCGAGAAATTAGTTAGACAATACTCTTCTTGTTCTATCCCGATTGCTCTGAAGATCTCACGCACGATTTTCAGAGCCGTTTCGCAGAATTGGTCACCGTCACCTAACCTGAAGTCTATTGTGAACACCGATGAATGTTCCTTACCTTGAGCTTTTTCGATGGGGGTTCCTTCCATTTTAACCGAAATTAGATCAATGATCTCTGCTCGCTTTGTTGTGGGTGATATAGATTCTCTCTTTATTTCTATCTCTATCTTTCCCATTCGGTCTGGCATAGCTGTCGCTCTCAATCCATGCACTTTATGCATATGTTTTTCTTCTGGATTATGCCAGTCTGTGACAGGTATTTTTGTCTCACGTCCGAGTCCACAATGCCAATCAATCACGGTTTTGTTCCAACGCTTTTTCATTTTAAACTCCTTTACTGCCTATTGGCTTACAACGAGTAAGCACCTAACATTTTGTTAGAGTTTTGAAGCAGTGTTTTAAAAGAACTGCCTCTCATCCTACTCACAAAGTCGGCAATTGCAAGTTTTTTTATTTCAACTTCTTGAGATGTTTTGGTAGCTCCTCTAGAGAAATAGTTTCTTGAGAACTATTTTTTGTGGCACGCACTAGGACTGTGTGTTCCATGCTTTCTTTTTGTCCCATGAGTAAAATATAAGGCACCGCGCATTGTTCAGCGTGAATGAGCTGGTGTGTAAGTGTGTCTTTGATCAATGAATAAACCACAGGTAGGCAAGCTTGGCGTAGAATTTCCAAAGTATTTAAACTTTTTAGTTTGGCTTCAAAACCAATGTGAACAAAATAAAACAAGGCCTTTTTCGGTTTTCTATTTTCGGTTTTTTTGATATGTCCAATTTTTGCTTTTGGTAAACAGATGACTACGCGCGCAGCCGGCACCTCTTTTTTGTAACCGATTTTTCTGGAAACAGGGTTGTAGCGGAAGCCTATTGCGCACGGTTCCTCCTCTGCATTTGTGTTTGCGCGACGTATCACAAATACTGTTTCGTAATATATGTTTCGGTTAGCTATAAGCTTGGGATTGATACGATAGGGGATATTGAGTGTCTCCATAAACTCAAGTACTTCTTTGAATTGTGTACGACTTGATTCGGAAAGGCAACTGATTGATTGGGGTGCATTGATTGCCAATTCTTTGGCTTTTGGATTGTCAGAAGTGACGACCAAACTCGGGTCGCTTTTTAGGAGATTTCGAAGTGATGTCGGCAATTCATTGGAAGCTTTTTTGTAATAACTATTTAATTCACGATTAAATCTGATAGCTGAATCTCGATCGCCGAGACTGTTGAGTTCGACAACCATATCCTCTTTATATTCTTCGGTCAAAATAGTGTATGCAGTGTGAATGAGTGCGGCTTCAGAAATACTTTTTGAAGAACCAATTATGTCGAGGGTTAATTGTCTCACAGCAGAACCTGAATACTCGTTCTCTCGTGGTAAAACACCTTCGTAATAAAACATTGGAGGTTGCTGACTCCCAAAAAGTTTTTTGTCTGCGTATGCGTGAAGGATTGCAGAAAGTTCGTCAGTGTTTATTTTTGCAAAAGGAGATTGTTGATCCAAAGGGCATCGCAACTGTCTTGCGACATGCATGTCATGACGAGTTACTTGAATTTTTGGGAGTAATGAAAAGCCGTAATACTCAGCAATTTTTGCCGCTTTTTCCATTGAGGCATAGCGGGGCATGCTTTTTGGTTGTGACGTTTTTTTGTTTTTATCTTCCTGTCGTGTTTTTCGGTTCGTGGATTTCGTCATGGTAGTTTAGTGAAATTTTACCTATTTATAACTTGAGACTCACCTGGCAAAAATGAAATCTTGTCGACAGGGAACAACCGAACTATCGGTCGCCCAATAATATATTTTTTGTCGACTGGCCCCCAAGCTCTAGAGTCAAAACTTGCACCACGATTGTCTCCCATCACAAAATATTGATTTTCGGAAAGTTTTTTTAGGATATGATCTGAAGTGAAATTTGCAGGTGAGATATAATTTTCAGTTAAAGTAAAGCTCTGCGGATTTTCTTTGGAATTACTTATTGTAACCTTCGTACCTTCTATTTGGACAGTTTCGCCAGGCAATCCGATGACACGTTTAATAAAATATTTACTAGTGTCGTTTGGATATTTGAAAATAACTACATCACCTCGTGATATCGGTTCAAAACGGTAGCTAACTTCATCAACTATGAGGTATTGATTGGTTTCAAAAGTTGGATCCATTGAAGCTCCGTCAACAATAAACGGTTGAGCAATGAAAAAACGAATAGGCAGAATTATCGCGAGAGCAACAATAGCAAAAATTATGGTGTCTTTAAAAAAACTTGTCTTTTTTTGTGGAACAGGAGAATTTATATTTTTTGTTTCCATAGGATTACACTATCTTAAGATAATTTCAACACATTGTACTACGGCTATCGTGTTGACACAAGCAATTTTATGATGTTAATTGATTTTCTCTCAAAATAATGCACGTTGGTTGATGTCGTGCTAAACTATTTGCATATGTTTATTATTGCCGGACTCGGAAACCCAGATCAAGAATATGTGGGGACGCGACATAATACAGGGCGTATGATGTTGGAAGTTTTTCGTGCGCGTCATGATTTGCCGGAATGGGAGGCAGACAAGAAATCAAAAAGTTTGGTCTCAAAAGGGGAAGTTGCAGGTGAGAAAGTTGTTTTGGTTGAACCTGAAACTTATATGAACAAATCCGGTTCCGCTTTGGTGTATTTTGTAAAAACAAAAAAAGCTGCTGAGAAACTGATTGTGATTTATGATGATTTAGATTTGCCTGTCGGTTCTATTAAAGTGTCTTTCAATAAAAGTTCCGGCGGACACCGCGGTTTGGAATCAATTATCTCTGCGCTAAAAACGGAAGCCTTCTTGCGTGTGCGAGTTGGAATTTCTCCGGTGACTGCTGGTGGCAAGTTGAAAAA
>Ga0172379_10012150_pt1 | contig 10125 bp, 11 predicted proteins | sample GrowelOW334metaG_FD_119756 | JGI IMG/M metagenome (GOLD analysis project Ga0172379, IMG submission 119756) | Groundwater microbial communities from an aquifer near a municipal landfill in Southern Ontario, Canada - Groundwater well OW334 metaG | ecosystem: Environmental > Aquatic > Deep...
AAAGGCGCGGATAAATGGTATTTGCAAGGCTTTAAAAGCGGCGCTGATCTGGTAAACCAAAATTTAAAAGGCAAGGTGCCTTATAATTCAAGACAGATGCAGGAAATGGCGGAAGTCGGCCGCGAATATGTGAAAAAATGCGAAGTCAGATAGCATCTTGTCATTGCGAGGAGCCTGTAATCAGACAACGAAGCAATCTCACGCATGAAGACATTTGATTGGAGGTAGCCACTTTAAAATAAATCATTTTATTTGTGAGATTGCTTCGCTTCACTGCGTTGCGCTCGCAATGACAGCTAAATACTATGGACGAAGAAATAAAAAAATTAATGGAGCAAAATCTAGAACTGACCAAAGAGATTTATTCCATGACTAAAAAAATGAAAGGCTATTTGGCTTGGCAGCGCCTAGTCAGTCTTTTTTATTTGTTTATAATTATTGCGCCGATTATTTTAGGCATAATCTATTTGCCGCCTCTACTCGGGGGAATATTTGACCAATATAAAGATTTACTAGGCGTGCAGGCCGGAACCGCTAATCCGATTGAAAGCCTCTTAAAAGGCGGAGTCGGCGGGTTGGATTTAAATAATATTGATGTTAATAATCTGCCGCCGCAAGTTAAGCAATTATTAAATAAATAATATGCGGCGGACAGAGTTTGAAATAAAAGTCTGGGCGGCGCTGAAAAAAATTCCGCGCGGCCGGGTAACGACTTATAAAGAGCTTGCTAGAATCTTGGGCCGGCCTAAGGCCGCGCGAGCTATCGGCAATGCCTGCGGGAGAAATCCGGACGCGCCCGAAACGCCTTGCCACCGCGTAATAAAAAGCGATGGCGGTTTAGGCGGTTACAGCGGGGGAATAAATAAAAAAATTGCATTATTAAAAAAAGAAGGCGTAAAAATTTTAAAAGGCAAAGTGGAAAATTTTAAAAATAAATTATATAAATTCATTTAAATGGAAAATTTGCTGAAAAATTTGGAAGAATTAAGAGAACGGCTCCTGGATACCTGGAGGTTACTTTGATTTGGATCGGCAGAAGGAAAAAGCCAGCGAGCTGAAAGTTGAAATGTCTAAACCGAATTTTTGGCAGGACCGGGAACGGGCCGTAATTTTAAGTAAGCAGGCCGAAGAATACGAGTCGGAAGTCATAAAATGGGAGAATTTAAAAAAGGAAATTACGGATTTAGAGCAATTCACGGCCGAGGCCGCGAAAGAAAAAGATTTATCTGTCGCCTCGGAGGCTGATAAAAAATATATTGAACTCAAGCGAGCCTATGAGGAGCTTGAGTTTTTTGTTTTGTTTTCCGGAAAATATGACCGCTCTAACGCCATAATTTCCATCCACGCCGGCACGGGCGGAGTGGACGCGCAGGATTGGGCGCAAATTTTAGAGCGCATGTTTCTGCGCTTTGCCGAGAAGAAAAATTGGAAAAGCGAATTAGTCGACCGGGCGGTAGCGAACGAAGCCGGCATAAAAAGCGCGAGCTACCGCGTTATCGGCGGCTGGGCTTACGGCTATTTAAAAAGCGAATCCGGCGTGCACCGCTTAGTGCGCATTTCCCCGTTTGACGCGGAAAAAATGCGCCATACTTCATTCGCCTTAGTTGAAGTTATTCCGGAACTTCCGGAAACCGAGGACATAGTTTTGCGTGACAGCGACTTAAAAATAGATACATTCCGTTCTTCGGGCGCCGGCGGGCAAAACGTTAATAAAGTGGAAACCGCCGTGCGCGTTACTCATCTGCCGACCGGCATTGTTGTCGCCTGCCAGACCCAAAGGTCCCAGCATCAAAATAAAGAAACCGCTTTAAAAATTTTAAAAGCCAAATTATTTAAGCTGGAAGAAGAAAAAAAAGGCGATGAAGAGAAAAAGATGCGCGGCGAGGCGCAAAAAGCCGAATGGGGCAAGCAGATTCGCTCTTATGTCATGCAGCCTTATCAAATGGTAAAAGACCACCGCACCGAGCAGGAAACTTCGGATATTCAAAAAGTTTTGGACGGCGGCTTGGACGAGTTTATGGAAGCGTATTTAAGAGCGGAGAGAACAAAAAAATAATATATGCCATTTCAAGGAGGCATAAATTTTACAAAATCTAAAATTTTTTTAATTGGCTGTTTGGCTTTTATTTTCGGTATTGCCTTAGCTTCGTTTCTGCCGGTGGAAATTTTAATGCATGAAATTTGGTGGTTCGCGGCCGCCATATTTTTTTTAATTTTAACTGTTTTATTTTGGGCGTATAGCGAAGAGGCGGGGATTAAGTCCGCCTGTTTATTTTTTTTGCTTTTGAGCATAGTATTTTTTTCCTTTTGGCGCTATGGCGTTAGTTTGCCTAAGAATACGCCGGATAAAATCTGGTATTATAATCTGCCGGCCGGCGAGGCGGGCGGCCAAATTTTAACTGTACGGGGATTTATTGCCAATGAGCCGGATATTAGAGAAAATAGCCAAAAATTGGAAATCGCGGCAGAGGCGATTAATGAATTGCCCGGCCGCCGGATTTACGGAAAAATTTTAGCCACCACTAATTTATATCCGGAGTATAAATACGGCGATCGGCTGGAGATAGAGTGCGAGCTTAAACGGCCGGAAGAATATAAGGGTTTCGCCTATGACCGCTATTTGGCGCGCTATAATATTTATTCGGTCTGCTATTATCCGCGCTTAAAAATTATGCCCGGCCGCGGCGGAAATTATGTTTACGAGAAAATTTTTTCTTTAAAAGCTAAATTGTCCGGCTTAATTGATTTAGGGTTAAGCGAGCCGGAATCAAGTTTGGCCCGGCCGATTGTTTTCGGCGGGCAAAAAGGCTTAGAGCAAGCCATCCGTGATGATTTTCAAAAAGTCGGGCTAACTCATATTATGGCCGTGTCCGGCTTTAACGTTAGCATTTTAGCCGTCATTATTATGGCCGTACTTTTAGCCATGGGCATAAATCGCCGGCGCGCTTTCTACATCGCCGTAATTTTTCTAGCCGCTTACATCATTTTAGTCGGTTTGCCGGCTTCGGCCATGCGCGCCGGGCTGATGGGGTTTTTAGTGCTTTGGGCGTTAAAGCTCGGCCGGCTTAATAAAATTACCAACTCACTGGTCCTGACCGCGGCCATAATGCTTTTAATTAATCCTAAAATTTTGCGCGATGACGTTGGCTTTCAATTGTCTTTTTTGGCTATTGCCGGCTTAATTTATGTTTATCCGATTTTGGAAGCAGTCTGGCAAAAAATCAAATTGCCAAAGCTTAAAGGCGTAAGCGACGCCCTCTTAATTACTTTAGCCGCTCAAGTTTTTACCTTGCCGATTTTAGCTTATAATTTTTCGCAAATTTCTTTAATCTCGCCTTTGGCCAACTTGGCCGTTTTATGGGCTTTGCCGCTTTTAACCATTTTAATTTTAATCGCCTTGCCGTTAAGCGCGGTTTTGCCCGGCTTATCGTTTTTATTTTTTCTGCCCAGCTTGATTTTAACCAAATATATTTTGGCTACGGTTAAATATCTGGCGAAAATTCCTTATGGTTATCTGGAAATTAATTATTTATGGTCGGGCTGGCTGGCTGTTTATTATTTTATCGTTATTTTTATGGTTATAAAATTGCGGAAGTCAAAATTGTTAAAACAGGGGATAAATGATAAAATATAGGCGAGAGAAATAGTTTGTTTTTATTTATAAATTATTTAATATATTTTATATGAAATTAATAAAATTTTATATTTTACCTTTAATTTTATTGGCGGTATTTTTCGGTTTTAAACATCCGGCCAAGGCGGAGGTTACTTATGATTTAAAGGCCGAAAGCCTTAGCGTAAGCCCGGATTCTCCGGATATAAATACCGCCGTGGTTGTAACGGCTAAAATTAAAAATGTCGGTAGCGATTTTCCTTTGAACTTTTCTTTAGTATATACTTATAGTTTTAGTAATTTTATTGTTAAGGGGTCGAATATAATTTCACCGGCGAAAGGCACGATAATAAAAACCAATGATTATATAACCGTTGAATTAAGGGGTTCATTTAATAAAATCGGACGAAGTTCCTTAAGCTTTAAAGTTGATCCTAGAGGATACTCGGTCGAAACCGTAACTGCAAATAATTCAATCAGCTCAACGATAGATATTGCCGGCTACGATTTAGCGGTTGGAAGTATAACGATTTTGCCGGCCAACCCGATTATTAATCAAGATTGCAATATTTATGTGAAAGTAAAAAACAACAGTTCATATAATTTATATTCTGGCAATGGCTTAGATATTTTAAAAAATTTTTCCGATTTTTTCATTACCAGCTCATCAAGCACCTCGCCTTCGCTAACACATCCAGTTAATTCCGGAGGCTATATTTATTATGGCTACGAGGGAAAATTTTTAACAAACGGGGAAAAGCAGCTTAGTTTTACCGTTGACCCCGATGATTATTTAAGACAAAGTAATTTAGCCAATAATACTTTAACTAAGAAAATTAATGTCTATTTGCCAAGCGAGACTGATTTAATCATAAATTCGATTGTTTTTAGCCAGCCAAAGCTAATAGTTGATACGTTTGTCGATATAATCATTGGTATAAAAAATATCGGTAAAACTTCACTTATTGAATCTAAGGGTTTTTCTAAATCCGAATTTGTTTACAATTTCTCTCCTCTCTACGGCATAAACGATTTAACTCCGGACGATTATCCTACGCTCTTTACTCCGTTCAATCCGGGCGATATATTCCATTATAAGCTTCGCGGTTATTTAAATAAATTTGGCAATTATGATATTAATTTTTCTTTTAATAATAACAAACAGATTTTTGAATCAAACTACGATAATAACGCCACTTCTACGGCCGTAACGATATATAAAAGTCTCGACGAAGCCAATAACTTTTCTTTTGCTAATCAAAAAGTTAATTTTGCCAGTTCAACCAGCGCTATTGTAAGCTGGAACACTAGTACTTTAGCGACAGGTAAAGTTTATTATGGATTAGAAAGTGATCATGCTTACGCCGATAAAGTTGAAGTGACCGCCAGCAGCACAAATTTTAATGTTACCATTAATGGTTTAACGCCCGGTAAAAATTATGTATATAAAATTGTATCCAAAAATAACAGTTTAGAAAAACAGGATACTGCCAGATCTTTTTCCATGCCGCTTAATAATGAATTAAAAATTATTTCCGGTCCAGCTGTTAGTTCTATTAATAAAATAACTACTTTTAGCTGGACGACTAATTTAACTTCATCGTCAAAAATTTATTACAAAAAGCAAAGCGCTAGTTCTATGGGTAGCGCCGGAACCGAAACCGCCGTTATTGATCATGCGGTTGAAGTAAAAAATCTGGAGATTGGTCTATATGATTATTTTTTAAGCTCAACCAGTACGGTTAAAACAAATGCTAAAACCGGTTGGACGGTCTTTGAAATAAAGGACGCGGCTGCTTCCGCGCCGGCTAATTCAGCCGCGGCCGTAGCGGCTGATAATTCCTCCGTAGTTGCTTCGGCCGTTAGTTTAGCCGTTAACGACGATAAGCCGTATGGACAACTAAAAGGCAAGATCATGCTAAAAGTTCAGAGCAAAGGCGAGGCTTATTATGTTAGTTATAAAGAAAAAAAATTATATTATTTAGGCCGGCCGGCCGATGCTTTTCAGGTGATTAGAAATCAAGGTGTTGGCATTTCTAACGCCAATTTAGCTAAAATTCCTGTTAGCTTAAGCGCTTTAAGCGGAGCTGATGCCGATAAAGACGGTTTACCGGACGCTTTGGAGACCGCTATCGGCACGGATAAAAATAAAACCGATTCGGACGGAGACGGGTTTAATGATAAAGATGAATTAATGACCGGTTACGCGCCATGGGCTAAAAATATAAAAATCAATTACGATAATAATTTTTCCGTGGCGCAAAAAGGCAAAATATTTTTACAAGTGGAAAGCCGAGGAGAAGCCTGGTATGTTAATCCGGCTGACGGCAAAAGATATTTTTTGGCGCGCCCGGCCGACGCTTTTAGCATCATGCGCCAGCTAGGTGTTGGATTAAGCAATAGTAATTTTGATAAATTGGCGAAATAAATTTTTATGATAACTAGCTGGAAAAAAATTAAAGTCGAGCCGTATAGGGCGGGTTTTAGAAAATTATTAAAAAAGACTTTTCAATTGCCTGACGGTAGAATAGTAGATTTTGACATAAAAGATGAGGGGCCGGCGGTTTGCGTTTTAGCTTTAACTAAAGATAATAAAGTAGTCTTAGCAAGACAGTTCAGGCCGGGACCGGAAAAAATATTATTGGAAATGCCCGGCGGTGTTGTAGAAAAAGGAGAAGAGCCTGAACAAGCTATGAGAAGAGAGTTGTTTGAAGAAACAGGCTATGCCGGTGAACTAAAATTTGTTGGAACTAGTTTTGACTGCGCTTATTCAACAATGGTTAGATATAATTTTGTGGCTACGGATTGCCGAAAAATTCAAGAACAAAAGCTTGAAGCTAATGAATTCGCCGATGTAGTTGAAATGTCTTTAGAAGATTTTAGAAAGCATTTACGAACCGGCGATTTAACGGATGTAGAATCCGGGTATTTAGGGCTTGATTTTCTCGGAAGGCTGTAAAAATTTACCCATGCCAGCCAAGTTATACAAAATATTATTAATTTTAGGAATAGTTGCCTGTTTGGCGGCTATTCCTTTGTTTTGGTTTGCTTATAAAGTGCCGAAAAATCTGGAAGTGGATTTTTTAGACGTTGGGCAGGGCGACGCGATTTTAATTAAAACGCCGGGCGGGCAGAACGTTTTGATTGACGGCGGGCCGGATAAAGCCGTAATTAAGCGCTTGGGCGAAAATTTAGCTTGGTGGGACAAGCAAATTGATTTAATGGTTTTAACGCACGCGCACGACGACCATGTTACCGGCCTAATAGACGTTTTAAAAAGATACGACGTGAAAAAAATTTTATATACGGGTGCGGTCCATAACGCGCCTAATTATTTAGCCTGGCTTAAATTAGCGCGCGATAAAAAAGCGCCGCTCTTAATTATTGATAAAGAGCAGACTATAAATTTAGGCGCCGGCGCTAAAATGGAAATATTATATCCGGCTGAAAGCTTGCTAGATAAAACTTTAGCGGATTTAAACGACAGCTCAATCATAATAAAATTAATTTACGGCCAGAATAAATTTTTATTGACCGGCGACGCCAGCGAAAAAGTTGAAAAAATACTGCTAACGAACGGCGCTGATTTAAGCGCGGACGTTTTAAAAGTCGCTCATCACGGCTCGCAGTATTCAAGCAGTGAGGAATTTTTAGAAAAAGTTAAGCCGGCGATGGCTATAATTGAAGTCGGTAAAAATAATGATTTCGGGCATCCAAGCCTAAGGATTATAAAGCGCTTGGAAAGGAGCGGCGCGGAAATTTTCAGGACAGACGAAGAAGGGACAATTAAAATTATTTCTAATGGTCAAGATTTGACGGTTAACGAAAGGCAGTTTAAATTTAACGCAACTCAAAGTTCAAATGTCAAAACTCAAGATTATAATTAAAATTTTAAAATTTAATAATAGTTTTTAGTTTTGAGATATGGTTTTGAGCTTTGAGCTTTGAGTTATCTGATTTCTCTTGCCATTTTCTTAAAAAATGATATACTTTATGGTAATCACCTTTAGAGGTGCGATTTATTTTCTAAGAAAAATCATTATGGCGCAAGGCAAAAAGAAAATTTTAGTGGTAGAGGATGATTCTATGATCAGCTCAATGTATAGAACGAAATTCACGGCCGACGGTTTTGATGTTTTTATCGCCGATAACGGGGTTATCGGGCTGGAATTGGCTAAAAAAGAAAAGCCGGACATTGTTATGCTGGACGTGATTTTACCGCAATTGGACGGTTTTTCCGTTCTGGACCAGATAAAAAAAGATGAAGCCACGAAAAATATTCCGGTAATCATGCTGACTAATTTAGGCACGGAAGAAGACAAGCAAAAAGGCGAAGCCATGGGCGCTTTGGATTATTTGGTGAAAGCCAGCTTGACGCCGGGCCAAGTTAGTGAAAAGATAAAGCAAGCTTTAAAGATGTAATCGCGCATGCCGAGAAAATAAAATTAATTTAGCGAATAAATAATAAAATCATAACCGTCAGTTAGGCTGGGGGTGTATTTTTTAAAAAAGACATTATGAAAAATTACGAAAAAGATTTTCCTTATTTTAAGACTAAGATGGACGGCGCGGCGGAAAAATTTAACTTGTCCGATCCGTCTAGCCGGAAAAAATATTTTGAGGCTAAGGCCGGCGCGGAGATAGCCCAAATTAAGAAGTATTTAGAGAAGAACACTTTTGTGGCCTATCTTTTGGGCAAAAAGAATTCCGGCAAAGGAACTTATTCAAAACTGATGAAAGAGCTTTTCGGCGAAGATAAAATCGGCCATATATCCGTGGGCGATATTGTCAGAGATGTACATACCGCCATGGCGGATGAAGCAAAAAAGGCCGAGATGATGAAATTTTTGGAGAAAAATTATCGCGGCTATATTTCCATCGGCGATGCCATTAACGCGCTTTTAGGGCGCGACACTAAAAATCTTTTGCCCACCGAATTTATTTTATCCTTGATAAAAATGGAAATAAGCAAATGGCCGAAAAAGTCGCTGTTTATTGACGGCTTTCCGCGCGAGCTTGACCAGGTGTCCTATGCTTTATTTTTGAGCGACTTAATAGATTATCGCAGCGATTTGGATATTTTCGTGGCTATAAGCATTCCGGAATCGGTTATAGACGAGCGCATGAAATTCAGAGTCGTTTGCCCGGCCTGCCATACGCCGAGAAATTTAAAGCTTTTTGCCACCAAAGAAGTCGGCTATGATAAAGAAAAAAATGAATTTTATTTAAAATGCGATAATACCGCCTGCCCGGAAAAAAACGCGCGCATGGTTGGCAAAGAAGGAGATAATCTAGGCATAGAAACTATCAGGGAAAGGCTGGAATTGGATGAGAAATTAATCGCCAGAGTTTTTACTTTGCATGGCATCCCTAAAATTTTACTTAGAAATTCCATTCCGGCGGAAATCGCCGGAGAGTATGTTGACGATTATGAAATAACGCCGGAATACGTTTATGAGCTTGGCGCCGACGGCAACGTTAAGGTCGGTGAAAAATCCTGGATAATTAAAGATGATGAAGGCGTTGACGCTTACAGCTTGCTGGCGCCGCCCGTAGCCCTGTCTTTAATTAAGCAGTTGGCAAAAGTAATAAAGAAATAATAGTTTGACTGATTTTAATTTTTGCCTTATAATTGTGGATAAGTATATGAATAATACAATCGCCAGAAAAATAACGTTGATTTTACAAACCATTATTTTGGGCGTTATTTTTATTGATTTAAAATCATCGGGCGGTTAAAAAAATAAAAAAATTTGCATAAATAAAAAAATCGCCCAAAATAATAAGGCGGTTTTTTAAAATTAACAATTAAATAAAAGCAAGGAGGGGAAAATGCAAGGTGGACTTAAAGGTAAAGCGTTTAGACGAAGAGAAAGTTTAGCGATTCAGGAGACAGCTTTGTTTAAACGGCTGGTAGAAGCCATTAAAGATGACGATTCTGACGCCATCTTGAAAGTAAGGTATGATTTAAAGCAAACGCAAAAGGCGATTTTGGCACCATCTTAAAAGCGGAATTTGACTTGAAGTAAGCTGAAAAAGGGGGAAAAAATGAGTGAAGGAATTTTTGGTCAAGTGGTAGAAGTGAGCGGCGACAGAGAGCTTCATGCTGGCCTTCCGCCAGTTTGCCCTAAATGCGGATTTCCCGGCGGGGTAATAGAAGGTTCAGTAGATTGCGTAAAATGCAGGGATTCAGAGGGAGGAATAAAAAGAAACAGTATAACGTACGCTAGCGTGCGTTAGCGCTTAAACTCAAAAATGTTTTAGCGCTCGGGGGCGAAGATGATTTTTATCTCGCCCTCTTTTTTTATGCTAAATTTTAGGATAAAAGCGCGGAGCTTGATTTTTATTATAGATTTGCTATAATTATCCACAGATATGATTAAGACAATACAAAAAACTGCTTTATCTTTTAGTTTCTATTGGTTTTTTACCGAGAGAGCGGTTTTTTGTGGTGTTTTGACTAATTGATCACAAGTTAAAACTCACTAGGGAAACGAACCGGCTCTCCGCAA
>Ga0172379_10012151_pt1 | contig 10125 bp, 8 predicted proteins | sample GrowelOW334metaG_FD_119756 | JGI IMG/M metagenome (GOLD analysis project Ga0172379, IMG submission 119756) | Groundwater microbial communities from an aquifer near a municipal landfill in Southern Ontario, Canada - Groundwater well OW334 metaG | ecosystem: Environmental > Aquatic > Deep...
GACGGAAAATCCTTTACTTTTCGTTTTTTTCAGACTCCCGGAAGTCCTCTTTATTTGTTACACCAAAAAGTAATTGATGATTTTACGGCGGCGGGAGTTGCTGAAGCGACTGAAGCGGCGCGTGAATATATTTTCTGGCCGGAGGAACTTCTTCTTTTAGAGGCTCAATTAATCCACAAGCAGGACGCGGATGATACCGGGGATGGAAACTATGATAGAATAAAAGCGGCTCATAAAGATATTTATACCGCTTTTAAAAGATCGGCTCAATTTGATAATCCGGATTATGTGCTTGAACAGAATGACGCGGCAGGAACGAGAGTTTCAAATCAAAGCAGTGACCTTCTTGGAGGGGATTCTTTCGGCGGGTTTCATCACGATAACTCAATGGATGGATAAGGCGGGTAAATGGTTTCAGGACGCAAACAGTCGGCGGTTGATTTTTCTGATATTTCGGGCGGATTTAATACTGCCATGCCTGCTCATTCTCTCGGAAAGAACGAATGCCAAAAAGCATACAATACAATTATTAAAGAAAAAGGATGGGAAAAGTGGCCTGGATTTTTAGGAATAAAGTCGACTGCAATTTTTAACGACCAGTTGCGAGGAATGGAAATTTACAAAAACGCAGACGCTGAAACAGTTCTTTCCATGTCTGGGGGAAAGCTCTATTCCATAAACACGACTACGGGTGCACCGACTGAATTATACGATTTGACCGGTACCGGAGAGGGATATTTCGCAAACGCCTATAATAAATGCTTTGTTTCGAACGGCGCGAAGCTTGTAAAAGTAGAAAGCGGAAATGCCTATCAGGTAGGGATTACCGCTCCCGTGGCAGGTGCTTCAGTAGCTGCGGCGGCGGCGGGTACGATTCCGGACGGAGTTTATACCGTAATTATAGGGTACGCAAGAAAAGTTTCCGGAAGCAATGTTTTATACTCTCAGGGTTTATCTTTGGGAACGGTTACGCTTGGAACCGGAAGTAATAAAATAGCGATTACGAATATTCCAAATTCTTCCGACTTACAGGTAAACAATAAAATAGCATGGGTAAAAAAACCTGCTGAAAATCTTTATTATTATTGGGGCGAGACAGGGGACAATTCCACTACAAGCATAACTCTTACGTCTGACACTTCCGATGCAAACTTAATTTATGAAGTTTTGGCCGCGAACAATAATATTCCAAGTTCGCCAGAATTTTGTTTTTTCTTTGATAATCGACTTTGGTATATCAAAGACAATCAGTTTTGGTTTTCACTCAAGGGATCGACTTCTTACCAGCTGGAAAGATTTTTTGATACGAATAAGGGAACTATGCCTTTTAACATTCGTGGAGCTTTTGTTATCGGGCAACATTTGTATTTTAACACCGTGGGCGGGATCATAAGACAGCCTTACGGGGACGTGAATTCTAAATATGAAATTGTAGATACGCGGTGGTATTACAGATACATAAGAACAATAGATGCGTGGGGATCGACTAAAGTAATCGGCGTTACGAATGACGGCGTAAGGGTTTTCGACCAAGATTCAGGATTCGCTAATTTCGACATGAGCTCAAACGTAAAACCTGAAATAGAAAAACTCTATTCCGGTTCGTCGGACGGGTTTGAACCTATCGGGCGCGTAATGAGAAGAAACAATCGCACAGAGTACAGACTTTCTTTCAGGGATATAAACATAAACACGACTTATAATAATCGTACGCTTATTTTAAATCTTGACTCAGTGGTGGTTTATGATAATAACAAATACAAAACTCCTTGGGAAGAATCCCAACATGGATTCGGATATTGCGCAATGACCAGAGATTATGTCCCTTACTTCGGACAGTCAGGAACGAGTGGATCGACTATTTACGCGGAGAGTTCGACAACGAAAAAAGACAGATATATTTTTAATCTTGCCGGAACTTTTTTGACCGCTGCCACAAATAAAAGACAGGAAGTCTGGACGAGAAAACATATTGAAAATATGCTTGCGATAACTCAATGGTTCATGGCTGAAATTCTAGGCCGTGCAAATTACGATATGACAATCGAGGCTATAGTCGAAGGCCGCGGAATTGTGAATAGTTCAGATACTTTTAATTCTCTTACCGGAAATGAAAGCGTATTCGGAACGGCGGTTTTTGGAACTTCCAAGTTTTCTATCGAGAGTCCGCAGATTGGACGGGCACTATTCAAAAGACGCTGTGCGGGAAAATCTGTTTATTTAAAAATTTATCAGGATGCAAACGATAGGGTTTTTGATTTAATATCAATAGTTCTTATAGGAAAAACTTCACAAACACGATTCAGTTAAGGAGCTTTATGAAAAATCTAAAATGGCTTTTGATTGTTGCTTTTATTTTTGTTTCTTCTCAGGCGCTAAACGATTTGAGCGTTCCAAATACGTTTGTAGAAGGTGCGACTATTTACGCTTCTGACTTTAACGAAAATGACGACACTACCGAGGTTGTGATAAATTCAAATAACGATACCATAGAAATAAAATTTATCCGCTTTACGGATTTAACGGGTCATGATTCAACGCTAAGTTTTGTAAAAATAGATTCAATTCGTAATTCTCCAAATATAGACACTATTATTGGAAACAAATTTACTGATACGGTGAACACGAAAAAAATAACAAGTGCGGATTCTGTAAAATGCGTGAACCTGAAAACAACCGACTCTGTTTTAATTGGAAGCGGACTTTATGTGGTGAAAAGCATTCGGACGGCGGATTCTCTTGTGACAACAAAAGGAATCAGGAGCGCGGAGAGTATTCGAGGGGATTCTTTGATTTCGGATAAAGGGATTCGAGCGGTGGCGGACATAAATGGTGTTGACATTATTGCTAGTTCTGATTTAACCGCAACCGATAGTGTGGGAGCGGGAAAAGGAATTAGGGCGGTAGGGAGTATTCGCGGTGATTCTATTTTATCAGATAAAGGAATTAGGGCGGTAGGGAGTATTCGCGGTGATTCTGCAAACATAATAAAAGGGTTAAATGTCGGTGGATATACGACACTGGGTGGTAACAATGGGATTAAATTTTGGAGTTATAAGAGAATTGTAACAAGCGCAGATACGGTCGCTGGTCTTACTGTACCACAAATTCCAATAACTCCTGTTGCTATTGGTAATGTTTTTGGGTTAGATGTTGTAATAAAAAAATCTGGTGCTAGTGGTGGATATTTGTATAAAATATACCAAATAAATGAAAACTATGGAATACACACAATGTCTTTAACCGGAAATGATTCGATTACGGTTGTTTTATCGCACCCAGTAAGTCAAGCGGTTCCACCAGATACATTAAATATCTCTTTTTTTACTGTTCCATAATTAATTTTATGCGCCAAAGAATATTATGATAAGAATTCTCAATCTCTTCCCTTCTGAAAACAAAATATCCGGTGGATATATTTCCGCGGATTTTGTTCTTTGCCTGTGTGACGCTTCGACTTCAGCGTTTACAATTACTATTCCATCGCCGGATTTAGTAAAAGACATAATTTTCGTTTTTAAAAAAACAGACTCAAGCGTGAATGAAATAACGATTCAATCGGAGAATGAGAATAATTACAAAATAGATGGCGCTTCATCGATTACACTCGCTTCTCAATATGCTATGAAAATGTTAGCGAGTGATTCGTTGAATTATTATTTGGTATCTATAATTTAAAAGAGAATAAAAGAGGTAAAAAATGAATTTAGTGCAACCCAACCAAGTAAAAAAACCTGTGACTTTGCCTTACGTTCAACCCGGACAAAACTTAGGATTAGCCGCTCCTTCCGTTCCTGTAAACGGCGCGACCGGAACCTCGGCAGTACCTGCTATTGACCCTACAAAAATAACAAGCGTGAACGCGGCGCCTGTTGCACAAGTCGGAGCGAATCAGCAAGTTTTGGAAACAGCACAACAAAAGGCAATTCAGGGATTCGCCTCTCCGGTAATGGATACGACTTCTCAGAAAACTCTTGAACTTTTAAATCAGCCTGCGCCGGATTTACAAAAACAAAAAATAGCGGCAATGGAAAAATTCAACTTAGATCAGGCGAAAAGTTTGCAAGCTTTGACTCAGCAATACGCGGACGTTTCTAACCTGGGGCCGTCTCTCGAAAAAATGGTAAGCGTACAAATGAATACTCCCGTTTTAAGATCGCAACTTGAAAGCGAACAGGACGCGGCGATTCGTAAAGAGGAACTTTCGAGGCAGTTATCACTTTTAGCGGAGGGAAGAAGTACGGCGGAATCGGAAAGAAACCGTTTTGCAACGGATATCGGAGCGTTGACTTCCGTTCGTGGGGCGGCGGAGGGAGAGGCGACCAGAAACGTACAACAGGCAGAAAGCGCAATCGACCGGGGACTACAAATAGCGACCTCGAATCAAAACGCAACTTTGCAGGGATATCTTACGGAGCTAAAAGGAAAACAGGACAAAGATATGCTTTTGACTTCTCAGGACTTTGAGGGGACTCAAAACGAATTACAGAGAGAACTTGATAAAGCGCTCGCGGAAGGAAATTGGCAGAACGCTTTTAACATACAACAGATGCAGCAAACTTTCGAGACGCAGAGGCAGGAATCACAACAGAAATTTGCAAGCGCTGAACGAGTGGCGACTCAAGGCTGGCAGACAGGGGAAAGAATCAGCGAACAGGATTATAAAACCGCTTCACAAGTTCTTGACCAAAAACACGCTCTCGCTATGCAAAATAACGACATTGTTTCACAGAGAGAAATTGAAGATAACCGGAATAAATTAAATCTCGCTATGCAGACCGCAGGATTTACGCACGAAGAAAAAATAACCCGTCTGAATGACGAACTTGCTACCGCAAGGGCGGATGGTGACGTTGGCAGACAAAAATCTATTCTCGAATTTACCCATAGACAAAATCTCGAAGAGATTGCAAAGACGCAAGGTTTTCAAGCAGCGCAAAATCAGGCAGACAGAGATTTGCAGACAGCGTTATCTTCCGGGGATCATTTAGCGGCGCAGGCTTTACAGACTCAAAGATTGGAAATGGAAGTTTCGGAGAATGCGAAAAATAGAGTTTTGGAAGAAGCCTCTCTCGCTTTACAAACGCGCGGGGTGAATATGCAGGAAATAGAACAGCAATATAACCAATTAGCCGATCAGGAAGAACGCGGAATAATAGAGGCTGGGGCTTCGACTAAATATTTACAGGATCAGCTTAAAAATAACGGAGTAACCGGAGTTGAACTTAAATCCATAAACGCCGAAGATCAGGCTAAAAAAGTAATTGATGCACAATACAATTCTTTGATGTATCAGTTTGCAAAAACACATCCTGAAATGCAGGACACAACGACTGATAGTGGACTTTCGGACGAAGGGCTTACTGCTTTCTCAAAGTTTTTTAATGAATCAACTTACGGAGAAGGGAAAAATAAAATTGAGGATATTACAAACTCTCTAACCGGAACCGTTACGGACGAAACGGAGAAACAAAAAATATTTGATAACGCTACAACGTGGGAAATGGAACAACACGTTGACGGTAAAGGATTCTGGAATCCTGACATGGGCGTAATTGATAATCCTCCATCGGTTGGATCAATCATTAAATTTAGTACAAGAAGTTATCCTTTTGGTGACCCGAACGCCCCCTATCAAGTTCTTACTGACATAGCCGAAAATACAGACGGAGAAAATTATCAATATTTCACAGCTAAAAACATGTTTACCGGAGAGATAGTAACAATCTCGGCCGTAAACTATTAAGGAGAAAGATATGTTGCAATGGAGGCTTTTAAGTTTATCGCTTTTTATTCTTGTTGGATTCGTGGTGAACTCTTTTGCTATTGATCCGGTAACGCTTGCGGCTCTAATTACCGCAGGAAGTGCTTTGGCAGGAAGCGGAATAGCGGGACTTGGTGCAGGAATGAGCGCGGCGAAGATTGCGGAGGAAGAAAAAAAGAGGCGGGACGAAGATATCCGATTCAGGGATAAACAATTTGCACAACAAACAGAAATGGATAAACAGCAAATGGGACAAAGCGGAATTGGACTTTTGATGAATTTACAGGCTCAGGCAGATAAGCAATTTAAAGGACGCAGATTCAGAGACGCGATGAATAGCGCAGTAAGGGGGGCATAACATGGCCATAAATTGGGGTGAAGTTCTTAAATATCTGTGGCCGGGTGTATCTTCCGCCGGCGCTACCATCGGGACGGCTATCGGGGAAGCTCCTGAACTAAAACGCAAAAAAGCTATGGATGATATAACGATTCAGAATGCACTTTCCGAACAAAAACAAAACGAAGAAACTCAAACAAGACGCGGTGAAGTTTTACCAAAACTAGAAGAGCTTTCCAAATTTCAAGGGACGTCAAGAACGAGCGATGTGAATATGTACCCGACAGGGAAGGAATCTTTAGGCATGGCTCAAAGACTTGGACTTCCTGCATATTCAAAAACAATTCCAGAGGTCGGATCGGCTTTGAGCGGAATTGAATCTCAAGCGCAAACAGAGACGGAGGCAGCGAACCGGGCGCAAGATGTGGGATTTAAAGAGAGAGAGTTGGGATTAAAACAAGAGGAAATGGATATCAGAAAAGCGGAAAGTATTGTAAAAAAAGCAAGCCTAACAAAAGAATTGGAAACGATAAATAAAAAAAATTTAGATGATGAAGTGAAAAGAAAATATGAAGCCGCAAAAACAATTAAAGATGATATGCGGCAAGATAAAACGATTCAAAACTTTAATCAAATGGATCGATATAATGACACAATAAAAAAATTATGGACTCCTGGACAAAAAGTTGAAAGTGAATCTCTAGGTCCGACAGATAATGCTCTCATAAAACTTTATACTTTAATGTTAGAACCGGGACTTGCCGTTAGAGAAGATGATGTAAAATTAGCTGTAGGAGGTCAAGCAAAATATGACGAAATCGTCGGAAAATTGGAAAAATGGGAAAGCGGAGGTTCAGGTTTTAGAAATTCCTACCGTGACGAATTAGTAAACGCCGCCGGAAAAATATTTTCAGTGGCAAAGGAAGGTTACAAAGATCAACTTAAAACTCACTATGATTTTGCCGTAAAGTACGGAGATCCGGAAGATATTTTTTCGAAAAAACAATTGGACTTTTTAACTGGAAATACGGACGTAACTCCTACGGGAAATAATGTTACGAAATCAGGAAATAAATTCAGCGTGGTGGAATAAATGATAACAAAAAAAATCAAAGACGAAGAAACTGGAAAAATCCATGTTGTGAATTTTGAAAGCGAACCTACGCAACAGGATTTAGAAGATGCTTTTGATAGTATTAAATCGCAGCAACAAAAACAACCGGAAGAGAAAAAACCTTCTTTGCTGGAAAGAGTAAGTTCGACTGTGTTTCCGGAAGCAAGCAAAATTCCTGTTACCGATTTGAAAAGCGGAGTGAAGGCAAACGTGACAGCACTTTCAGATTTGCTAAACCTTCCGAAAAGAACAATGGATTTTGTTACCAGTGCCGGGGGGCGCATTCCGGGAACCGGAGAGGCGCGAGAGGCCGTTAAAAATGCACTTCCTGAAAATGTAGTCGGGCAAAATCTGAAAACAGGAGTAGACTTTTTGACCGATCCTGCAACCTATTTTGGAATGGGGATCGGTAAAAAAATAGCCGGAAAGTTTTTTGAGGGGGGCGCGGAAAAACTAATTTCAAGCCGGGAATCCGGAGAAAAAGCGCTCGAATCCATCAAAAGAGGTAAATCGGCGCAAGACGCGGCCAATTTAAGCACTTCAATTAAGCCGGAAACGGGGGCAGGCTTGCCGAAAATAACTTCCGCAAGCAAAATACCGGATATTGAAGACTTGACCGTTGCGGATAAAGAAAAGAGCCTTTTGGGACTTTCTCCAAAAGAGGCCGTGAAATCGGTTTCGAGTGAAGCAGAGAAAACATCAATTGCAAAACCGCCAAAATTTAGCCGAGCATCTGAAAGCGAAATGAATATTTTATCTGAGCCGGTTGGCGCAAGAGACACGGAGTTTACAAGGTATGCCGTTCAGGCAAGAAAATCTAAATCAAATGTCCGTGAAATGTCGGCGATGGATTTAGCGGGAACCAAAGGAAAGCAAGCTCTTGACGAAATTTCTAAAATGCGCTCCAGTTACGGGAAAAAGAAAAGTGCTTTAGTTGAAAAAAATTCAGGAAAAACAATTCAAACGGATGACATTAAAAAACAATGGAGAAGTCTTTTGAAAGAGCGCCTTGGAACTTCGATAGATGCCGAAGGAAACGTAATCGATGCGACAAATTACGCAGATCAAGCGGGAACACGCTTAATGAGGAGGCCAAGCGAGGCGGGACTTATTTCACAGATCGATAAACAACTTTCTAAACTTCCGGACGTGGCCACCGTGAAACAAGCGGACGATATTAAATCGGCTATTTTTGATTTGGTAGATAATGCAAAAGCATCAATGGCAAAACCGATTAATACCGCTACTGAAGCGATAGGAAAAGAAGTGCGCAAAATGATTGATTCAAAACTTGATAAACTTTTGGGAAGAAGATTTAACGATTTAAATACTTCTTATGCCAGGCTTAAAAATATAGAAACGCAATTGAGTAAAAGACTTGGAGAGGTTACGGACGCTTCGACAGGGCAAACAAGAATGGGAGCGTCTTTAATGAAATCTGCCATAATGTCTAATTCTGATAGAGGTTCAAAAGCTTTATTTTCCGCTATTAGGAAAATTACTGGAATAGATTTAATAAAGGATGCCACTTTTGCAAAAATAGCAATGGACGCTGTCGGAGATTATAGGGCGACTGACCTATTAAAATCTATGGCAGAGACAAAAGATTTGGTTGCGGATATTTCACAATCTCAAACAGCCTTCGCGGCGGCGACAAGGGTAGCCATGAAAGGTTATGAAAAAGTACGCGGTGACAAATTAGACGAATTAATCCGCCTTTATCAGAAGGCACATCAATTGCCAGAAAGTAAAAAAGGAATGAGTAATACGAAAAAGTATTTACTTGGTACGGCAGTTGGATCCGGTACCGGATACGCAGTCGCTCCTGAAGATAGAAAATTAGAAGGCGCACTCGCCGGAGCGGGGGCTGGACTGGCCGGGCCTGGTATTTTAAAAGGAATTAAATCATTGGGAAATAAAGGCGAAGTTTTAATCGGTGGTAAAAAATTAATGCCTGCCGTTATGTCTCCGGAAACCGGTAAAATTTATCAGGCAAGCGGAGGAGCGTTCTCTCATAAATCGATTTTAAATACTCAAATTGCAAAACAGGAACCGAAAGCGGCGGATGCCTTGTGGAATGAATTTTTTAAAGACAATACCGGACAATATTCAAAATATATCGGGTTTATCGATGATAAAGGAAATTTTATCCCAAGATTAGAAGCTGAAAAAGCAATGGAAAACATTTCAAGCAGTGGAAGTTTAATAAGACAATTTCACGGAAACGCGGCAAGCGCCGTTCTTCCATCTACCGCCGCTGCATCTGGGGCTGGACTTACTGGAATAGCGGCAATGACGGCTTATCAAAAAAAGAAAAAAGGTAAAAAATGAAACTTCAATTAATCAGAAAAACTTTCACTGAAAAATCTACAATCGGCCTTCTTTCCGTGGACGGTGTTTTTGAATGTTATACTCTCGAAGACAAAGTAAGAGACGTTAAAATTGCAGGAGTTACCGCAATCCCTTACGGAGTTTACAAAGTAATTTTAAATTACAGCAATCGTTTTAAAAAAATTCTACCATTACTTTTGGAAGTTGAAAATTTCGAGGGAGTGAGAATTCATTCAGGAAACACGGACGCGGACACGGAAGGGTGCATTCTAGTTGGAAAGACTCGCGGAGAAGACTCTATCGGGAACAGTAAAATTGCGTTGAATGATTTAGTTCAAAAGATTACTTTGGCAATAGAGAGAAAAGAAGAAGTCGAAATAGAAATTTTAAAAGGATCGGAAGAAAATTAAATGATAAACTCACCTGTTTTTCTTTTGATGATTTGGAGTGATTTGATTTTTTCAATCTTTTACATTGCGGGGGCTTTATGATTGCTAAATGGATTCTTCGTCCGGAATGGCAGGGAGCCGATAAACCCGATAGAGTAGTTTTAACCAATGATGCCTGCCTTGAGGTTGA